>ERZ1023415.32-NODE-32-length-56512-cov-18.264679_pt1 | contig 56512 bp, 51 predicted proteins | sample MGYA00380510_ERZ1023415 | MGnify/ENA primary metagenome ERZ1023415 (study PRJEB33173, sample SAMEA4830299) | metagenome | study: EMG produced TPA metagenomics assembly of the PRJEB25223 data set...
GGTTTCGTAGCTCCAGGTTTCGGTGCAGTCGAAGTGGCCTTTTGGCCTGCACCAGTCCCTGTACCAGGCTTAGCCTGGTTTTGTGGCTTCTGCGTAGCAGCCTGTGCTGCCCCACCAGTTTCGTTAGCTGCATTCTGCTCATAGTGAGCGCGCATTTTCTTCACGACAGGCGGTTCAATTGTCGATGACGCTGTTTTGACAAATTCGCCTTTTTCTTTCAGCGTCGCTAATAGTTCTTTACTGGTAATGCCGAGCTGTTTAGCTAGCTCGTGCACTCGTAACTTTCCGGGCACTTGACTCCTCTGTTGTTTACTAGAGGCCCAAGAAACCCTTGTGACCCCTAGTGTGTGCTAGTGACTTTCATCGCTGATGCAACTTCATGGTTGAGCGCTCATCAGTGTCGGTCTTCCTTACATTCTCTAGTCGGTGAAGCGGCGCGGGCTTCCAGGTACGTCCGTACATGACCAGCATCCAGTTTCCTGGATGTTTTGAACGCACGCGCGAAAGCGCGACGTTGCAGCGCCTTTTCGAGTGCAGACAACTCCGGCGTGATCCATGCTCCGCGGCCGGGTAGACCGCGGTCAGGGTCCGCGAGAATGCGGTGGTGATCATTGGGGTCAATCACCATACGAAGCAGGTGAGCATCGTCGAAACGTTTGTGGGTAGCGATGCAGGTTCGAACTGGGTTCATACCTTTGCTCATCGCATCCCTTCGCTATATTGACGCACGTACTCGCCTGCAGTCGCTCTGCACGCAATAGCCCAGTCTAATAGAAAGCAGGCAAAAGGTGAACTTGGCGAAATAGTTAGCTTTCTGTTCCCTCAGCCGAAGCGCTTGGAAAATCCGCTCCGCGATATTCCACACCGTCACTGCTGACTACAGCTGCCGGATCGTTGCCCGTCTTTTCTTCGGGCAATCCGTCGGCAAGTTCCTCGGCCTCTTGTTTATCTGCAGCAGCCTGCTGCACCCGGGCGCGAACCTGCTCCAGTGGCTCCAATTGTTCCTTATCGGAGTGAATATCAATCTTCCAGCCAGTCAAACGCGCAGCCAGGCGCGCATTTTGCCCCTCTTTACCGATGGCTAGCGACAGTTGATAATCCGGAACTACCACACGGGCTTGCTGCTCATGTTCGTCAAGCACCTCCGATTTCACAACTTTCGACGGCGCCAACGCGTTACCTACATACACGGCTGGGTCTTCGGAATAACCGATAATGTCGATCTTTTCTCCACCCAACTCGCGCATGACATTGTTCACACGCTGCCCACGTGGACCAATGCATGCACCTTTCGGGTTTAAACCCTTGGCATTACCACGCACCGCAATTTTTGTCCGATGCCCAGCTTCGCGAGCAATAGAAAGGATCTCCACACTTCCGTCGGCGACTTCCGGAACCTCAAGTTCAAACAGGCCACGCACCAAATCAGGGTGGGTACGCGACAAGTTCACCTGCACATTGGTATTCTGCCGGTTCACGCCAACGACATAGGCCTTGACGCGGTCACCGTGCTTTAGTTTTTCGCCGGGTACTTGTTCCGCAGGAAGCAAGATTCCGTCCTGGGCATCGATCTCAGTTCCTAGCTCAACGACGACAATGCCACGCTCGTTTGCGCGCGCATCCGCCTGCACTACTCCAGAAACCACACGTCCTTCGGTCTCGGAATAAGTTTCAAAAGTGCGCCCGGCTTCCGCTTCTCGCAGTTTACGGACAATTGCGTTACGAACGGCAGGAGCACCGATACGAGAGAAATTAATTGGAGTGTCATCATATTCTGATTCCACTTCACCTGCAGCGTCAATCTCTTGCACGATCACCGTGGCCATACCGGTATTCGTGTCAATGTCAATGCGTGCACGGTCGGTCGGCCCGTCTACTCCTGCGGCCGCCGCCCGCGCACGATTGACTTTACCGGCTCCGGATAGATCTTCTTCCATTCCGCGGTATTCACGGTATGCGCCAAGCAGTGCTCGGGCGATAGTTTCCAGCAATTCCTCAAACGGAATGCCTTTTTCAGTTTCAATGCTGCGTAATGCGTTGAGATCAATATTCACTTGTGATCGTCCTAGTCTGTGCTGTCCATCTCGGCTGTGTTTTGGTTATTGCTGCTGATCGTTTCATCATCTGCGCTCGGGTTTATCGCGAGCCGCTCCGATATTTCTACCGCACCAAAGGGTTGTCGCGTCAGCTCCAACTCTGCATGCGGCGGCTGCGAGAACTCAATTTCTACCACCGCGTGCACCGTTGGCGCTAATTCCAGGGCGACCGGGGTACGGCGCGTTTTAGCGCTCGCCTGTCCGCCCCCTTTCTTAGCCCCAGAACCAGCTGGCCCGACACCCGATTGTTTTGTGGGCACCAGAATTACCGCAGTCTCGTCGTCGGCAAGCGCGCCAATACGCCACACCTCGGGCGCGCCCTGCCCACTAAGCTGAATCGCTACCAAACGGTGTCGGTTGCGTCGCCAATGCCGCGGATGAGTCAGCGGCATATCCAACCCAGGAGTAGAAACCTCCAGGGTGTAGCCAGGGCCAAAGCTCATTTCTCCGGCTTCTTCGCGGGCATCGAGCTCTTCGCCAATTTGCTGTGAAAGTTGCTCCAACAAGTCTGAACCAGGCCGCTGATCTCCATCAAGGTAAACCCCAACCTGTGATTTTTTACCCGCGCGGGTAATTTTAATGTGCTCAATATCTAGTTGCTGCGCATGAGCAATCGGGCTAAGTACATCTTCTAATTGTCGCGTCGACGGGAATGCCATGCCAACTAGCCTAACCGTCGGCGGTAACCTGTTTGGCGTGAACCCCAACAACCATCTCCGTAGCACCGGCATCGCAGCTTCGATTATTACTGTGGGTCTAGCCCTGAGCGGTTGTAACTTCTCGCTCGACTCCATCGCAGAGAATTTTGGCCCCGAACCTGACTCCGCGCTGGTCAAAATGGCATTCAGCGCCGAAGATGAAGCTGCCAACTTTGCCGAATCCCACCCGGGACTATCGGAATTACGCGCCGGGCAGGCTGGTGCGATATTCGAAGAAATTGCACGTATCTGTGGCCATTATCCCGATGGCACCTCCCCAACTACCTGCGAAATTGATCGTGCGCAACGCAGCAACTACGACGGAGAACATGCCGTAGCAACCACCCCTGAACAGGCTTTAGACCAGTTTTTAGCAGCACTTGCCGACGCCCCGCAGCAGTCATATCCTCTACTGATTGAACAAGCTGTCGCGCTTGCCGGAACCATAGGCGACCACAAAGCTACGGTGGAGTTGACCGCAGAAAAGCTGCCACTAGAACCGTCCTCTGCTCCTACCAACTGGGATGCGCTAGTGGATTGGGAATATCGTCTCGGTTATGGCTTGGAAATGGCTCGCGCCTTTAGCTCAGGTGAAGATACACAACGCATTGACGAGGCCGCAGCGCAATCAGATGCTCGCTTAGCACTTTTACGCCAGCAAGGCATCGCCACACCTGCACGTGCTCTGGCCTACAACACCGGAAATTTTCCTGAGGGGCTCAACGACGCAAACGCTCAGCAGTTCGTCACTCACGCACTGGAAGAGACCTCTCAACGCTGGAAACAGCAGGCTGTCGAGGTCACTGATGCTTCATGGCAGAAACTCGCCGTGCTTTTTGCCGCCGAAACTAAAAGCGATCACGGTTAGACTGGCGGCATGAGTACCCATGATTTTCTGCAGTTAGATGTTTTTAACACTAGCGCTTTCACCGGAAACCCCTTGGCTGTAGTCAACAACGCCGGTGAGCTTAGCGCCGAACAAATGCAAGACATAGCCAGGTGGACAGGGCTTTCCGAGACCGCTTTCTTATGCGCCGCCGACGATGACGCACACGCAGATTACCAGGTACGCATTTTCACGCCTGACCGGGAGCTGCCATTCGCTGGACATCCAACGCTCGGCGCAGCATTTGCTTGGCGAGAGTTTGGCGGCAGCGACAAAACCGAAATCTCGCAGCAATGCCAAGCCGGCACCGTTTGTGTGCGCGAAGAGGCTGGCAAGTGGTACTTTTCTGCCCCCGAATTGCGGCGCACCGGGCCACTCGATGACAGCACTATTGGAACCATCGTGCGCGCCCTGGGAATCTCCCATTACGACATTATCGACCACTCCTGGGGCGACAACGGACCAGGCTGGGCGTTGATCCAGCTGAAGAACGCCGACGCGGTACGCCGCATCAAGGCCCGCACCCACGGTGACGTGAACATGGCAATTTTTGGTTTCGAAGAATCCGTCACCCACCAACACGCGCAACCGATCGTTGGCGCAATAGATGAAGAATTTGTCGCTGATGCCGGCGATGCCTCGGAAGGCGACGCGATTCTCGAGGTGCGCGCGGTGCACGGCTCGCACGAAGACCCTGTAACAGGATCTGCCAATGCAGCCATCGCGCAGTTTCTGCACGCAAAAAACGCTGTTCCGAAGCGCTACCGCGCGAAGCAAGGTTCACGCATCGGATTCAACGGTGAAGTTGATATCAGCATTGACTCCGAAATCTGGGTCGGCGGAAAAGTTACCCCGATCATCCGCGGCACTATCAACGTTTAGCTGCTATAACTGGGAAGGTTGGCGTCGCTGGGAAAGTCGGCGTCGTCAAACGCCGCTCCCAGTGAAGCTTTTAAACCATTGGCTGAGCTTGACGGTCATGCCCGAGTAGCTCAATGATCTTGGCGACGATTTCTTCCTCAGTCACTTGCAAGGTTTCGCCGCCGCGAATACGCAATTCGATTTTGCCTTCTGCATATGCGCGCCCGACGACGGCGATTAACGGCATTCCTAACAACTCAGCATCTTTAAAGCGCACGCCAGGGCTGACTTTCGGGCGATCATCGTAAAGAACGTCCATTCCGTGGTCAGACAGGTTAGTGACCAACCGATCGCCGGCCTGCTGCGCCTCCTCACCCTTTGCAGCCACCGTCACATGTACCTGGTACGGCGCTGCAGCGGCAGGCCAGATCAAGCCTTTGTCATCGTGGTTTTGCTCCGCCAGCACTGCCAACATGCGGGAAACACCAATTCCGTATGAGCCCATGGTAGGCACCACTTGCTTGCCATTTTCGTCGAGGATAGTGGCTTTAAACGCTTCGGTGTATTTGCGACCAAGCTGGAAAATATGTCCTAGCTCAATGCCTCGCTGAATACTAAGTACTTCGCCATTCGGTGCGATGTCTCCATCTTTAACTTCCGCGGCTTCGATAGTTTCCGAGATTTCGAAATCACGTCCAGCCACCAAGCCCACCACATGGTGGTCTTTCTTATCAGCCCCGGCAATCCAGCTGGTACCACGCACCACGCGCGGATCCGCCAATATGCGGATTCCCGCGCTTGCTAGCCCACGTGGGCCAAGGTAGCCGCGAACCAAGCCGTGTGCAGCAAAGTCTTTGGCATCTGCCAGCTCTGCCGTTGCCGGTTCCAGAGTGGCCTCCAAGCGCTTCATATCCACCCCACGATCACCCGGAATTAACAAGCCAACCAACTCGGACTCTGGTTCTCCCGGCGTGCCATCAGTGTCACCAGCTTCAGCAGCATGAGAAGCGTCAGTAGCCACGGGTGCTGGCTGCTGAATTTTCACCAACACCGTCTTCAACGTATCAGCAGCAGTGACCTCGTGCTCTGCAATGCGGATTCCTTGCTTATTCGCCCACTCCACCAAAGCATCGATGGTCTCAGCATCCGGAGTCTCATGTTCTTCCGCAGCTGGACGGGCCAGCGGATCAGATTCTGCGCCAGGTTGGGTGGTTACGGCCTCCACGTTTGCCGTGTAGTCGCCCGCACTGACAAACGTATCCTCACCGCTCGGGGAAATTGCCAAGAACTCTTCTGAAGCCGAACCCCCCATGGCTCCGGAAGTAGCTTGGCAAATGGCATAGTCGATGCCCACCCGATCGAAAATACGCTGATACGCATCGCGATGTCGCTGATAGGCAGCGTCGAGCCCCTCATCGGTGAGGTCAAAGGAATAGGAATCCTTCATGAGAAATTCCCGGCCCCGCAAAATTCCCGCACGCGGGCGTTCCTCATCCCGATATTTGGTTTGGATTTGGTACAGAGTAACCGGAAAATCCTTGTAGGAGCCGAACATGTCTTTAACTGCGGTGGCAAACATTTCTTCGTGGGTAGGGCCCAGAAGCAAGTCGGCATTCTTACGGTCCTGTAGGCGGAATAAGTTGTCGCCATATTCCCGCCAACGGTTGGTAGCATCATAAGGCTCACGCGGTAGCAATGCAGGAAACAGCAATTCTTGGCCACCGATCGCGTCCATTTCTTCCCGCACGATACTTTCCAACCTGCGTAGTGCTTTCAACCCCAACGGTAGCCAGGTATAGATTCCTGGAGCGACTCGTCGAATATAGCCGGCACGCACAAGCAGCTTGTGGGAAACAAACTCGGCATCTGCAGGGTCTTCACGCAAAGTGCGTAAAAACAGTGTGGACATACGTGTGATCATGGCCCTTAGCTTACATTCTGTTACTACTGCCTAGTATGGGGGCATGCTGATAGTTCTTCCCCCTTCTGAAACCAAAGCGTTTGGCGGCGATGGTGCCCCACTGAACTGGGACACGTTGCCCAACTTATCGTTCCCGAGCTTGCACGAGATCCGACGAGATATCGCACAGGACCTCGGCGCATTACCCATAGAAGAAGCGTTTGCGGTCCTTGGAGTCTCAGAAAAAATGCGGCCGGAACTAGAAGCCAACCAGCAGCTAGACCAAGCCACGACTATGCCAGCAATTTTGCGTTACACCGGTGTGCTTTACGACGCTTTAGATCCGGGAACTCTTCCAGATGCCGCCCTGGATTCGCTTGCAATCGGCTCTGCACTTTTTGGCGTTGTGTGCTCTAGTGATCCGATTCCTTACTACCGCCTTTCCGGCAGCAGCAAGCTACCGCGACGTAGCGGCGATGACACCCCCACGATGAAAAAGCGTTGGGGATCGGCTATTTCCACAGCGTTAAAACAAAGAGATGAGCTCATAGTGGACTTGCGCTCGGGCACCTACCAACAACTCGGCCGTGTCTCCGCGGTTACTGTAAGAGTAGAAACCCTGCGTGAAGATGGTTCCCGGAAAGTAGTTTCGCACTTTAACAAACACTACAAGGGGGAACTAGCTAGAGTTTTAGCTCTGGCGGCAGCTGCGGGTGCACGACCGGGCTCAGCAGACGAGATAGCAGATATCGCGCGGGCCGCCGGTATGCACGTTGAAGGCCCCGTCGACAAGCAGAATTGCCACGAGCTCACGCTGGTAGTTTCCTCTACGCACTAAGGCTCTGCACCAAAAATTGTGGAAGAAAAACTGTTGAACGAATTACAACCCGCCGACCGTTTTCCCGCTAGACTGAGTGAACGTGACCCCTGCTACACTTTGGGAGCCTCCGCTTTGGTGGCAGCGAAGCCAAGCAGCTCGGGGCAAACCGCGACCATATAGCAACGTGCCATATAGCAAGGAGATTCGTTCATGACCCAAGATTTCTTCCACATCGGCGCAGCAAAACTGCGTGAATTGATGAGTCCAAAAAGCGCAGCCGATGCCCTAAGGCAAACGATTCTGGATGGATTCGACCCTGCCGATGATTTCGATAAAACCCGCGCGGTCGTCGACAAAGAAGATAACGCGAAGTTCCTCCTCCTGCCAGCGATCAACCCGGATTATTTCGGGGCCAAGCTGATCACGGTCGCCCACATCAACCCATCCCGCGGCCGTGACACCGTACAAGGCACCTACGTACTGTTTTCCAACACCACCTACGGTCCGTTGTTCTCTATTGATGGTGCGGAACTGACAAACCTACGAACCCCAGCCGTGACGATGGCCGCTTTCAAAGATTTTATTGAGGCCCGGGATGAAGACCTCAAGGTCGCCGTCTTTGGCTCCGGCGTGCAGGCACGAGCACATAAGGAAGCCATCGACGATAATTTTGGGCAGCGCAACCCGAGCTATACCTTCATTTCCCGTAACAATCCAGGCGACCTGGACAACTGGGTAGAGATTGGTTCCGAAGAAGCGAAAAAAGCTACCAAGGAAGCCGAGGTCGTGGTGTGCTCCACCTCTGCACACGAGGCCTACCTGGATATCGACGAAGTCCGCAGTGACGCACTGGTCGTTGCTTTAGGTGCCGGAAACCCCAACGACCGCGAGTTGACCACCAATTTCATGGAAAAAGCCCAGATCATCTTGGAAGGCGGCGATGTCACTCTGAAGTACGGCGGTGATGCCGCTCGTGCATTGCAAGAAGGTGCGGATCTTTCCCACGCAGTCACCCTGCGCGACATCATCACCGGTGACAAGTCATTGCACCGCGAATCCCCGATTGTCTTTAAGACCACCGGTATGCCTTGGTTAGACTTGGCTGTTGCTGGTCGTATTGCAACCCAATTAGGAATTAAATAAACAGTGCAGCACCTGCACCACGACTTCGCTGATCATCTCCCAGATCTGTGCCTCGACTGGCGGGCTGCAGAGGCTCCAGCGCCTCAGATTGTGTGCCTCAATGAGCCACTCGCCCACGAGCTGGGGCTAGATCCAAGCTGGTTGCGCAGCCCGGAAGGAATCGCCTTTTTGTGTGGGACTCATCTGCCAGAAGGCGCACAGCCGGTAGCAATGGGCTATGCAGGTCATCAGTTTGGCCAGTTCTCCCCCAGATTAGGTGATGGGCGCGCCCTCCTGCTGGGAGAACTGAGAGATAGCGCGGGCAAACTACGTGATATTCATCTTAAGGGCTCCGGACCAACCGCATTCTCTCGCGGCGGCGACGGCTGGGGCGCACTCGGGCCAATGCTGCGCGAATACTTGGTCTCGGAAGCTATGCACGCACTAGGTGTACCGACGACTCGTTCGTTGGCGGTAATTTCTACTGGCAGAGCAATTGCTCGCGAACGCGTAGTCCCGGGAGCACTGTTGGTGCGCGTTGCAAACTCACATATCCGCATAGGCAGCTTTCAATACGCCCAACTAACCGGTGGCGAAGAGCTTGTGTGCAAACTCGCAGAATACACCCGTAATCGTCACTACCCGGACGCCGCTGATGCCCGCGAAGTTTTTCACCACGCCCTCGATGCACAATTAGCCACCGTCGCACAATGGATGCGCTTAGGTTTCATCCACGGCGTGCTGAATACCGATAACACCACGTTATCCGGCGAGACTATCGATTACGGCCCATGCGCATTCATGGAGGAATTTGACGAGCATGCAGTGTTTTCTTCCATTGATCACAGTGGCCGATACCGCTACCGAAATCAACCACAGATCATCGGATGGAACTTTGCCCGATTAGCCGAAGCAATGTTGCCGACCTTTGCCGCTGATCCAGACGAGGCAGTGGGCTTCGCACAAGAAACTATGAACACATTTCAAGAACGTTGGCGTAAGGCACATAATGCCGAGCGGTGCCGTGCGATCGGCGTGGAATACAGCGAAGATAACGCCAAGCTTGCCGACGAATTCTACGAATTAGTCGGCAAAACGAGCCCGGACTTAACCTCGGCACACCGGGCTCTAGTAGATGCGGCAGACAGGAATGGGCACACAATCCCGACTTCCGGAGTCGACACCACCAGAACGCCGGTTAGCGTGCTCGCTCGCCATCTCGGTGATACAGCACCAGCTCGGGAATGGATTGCTCGCTGGCTCAATCACGCCCCTAGCCCCCATGCCCTCGCACGATTACATCCGATGATTATTCCGCGTAACCATCTGATGGAAAACGCGCTAAGCTCAGCGACCGATGGCGATCTGGAGCCTTTCCACCAGCTACTCCACGCCGTAACGCATCCTTTCGGCAGGAATCATCCGCCGGAATTCCTGAAGCCAGCGCCCCGAGAATTCAGCGCAACGTATCAAACCTTCTGCGGTACTTAGGCCATACAAGTTTTTAGAAGATGAAGGGCTCGCACCCGTAGGTGCGAGCCCTTCACGCCATCAACTACCTCGGGCCAGGCTGCCCGCTGTAGTTGCTCGAATGATTCTGCTTTCCAGCTTGCTTTCTTTGCCCTAGTCTTCCAGCTTCAGAGTCTTCTGCGTGAACTCCCACAATTCGTGGTACATCTTCTCATCCTTGAACAGCTTCGTGCCGTAGGACGGAATCATTTCATAAATCTTGTCTGCCCACTCAATCATCTTCTCGCCGAAGCAACGCTCCAACAGCTCTAGCATTGCGGCAGGCGCGATAGAAGCTCCTGGGGATGCACCAAGCAAGCCGGCGATCGATCCCTCAGTGTTGTTAATCAGAGCGGTGCCAAATTCCAAGGATCCGAAACGCGGTGGAGCTGCTGGCTTAATAACCTGCACGCGCTGGCCGGCCGTAACGATTTCCCAGTCCTCGTTCTTTGCATCTGGGACGTAATTACGCAAGTTTTCCATCCGCTTATCAAAGTCCTGCATCACCTCCGTGATCAGGTACTTCGTCAGGTTGAATTCTTGAACCGAAACTCCCAGGTAAGAAGGAATATTATCCGGGCGGATCGACTTGAACAGATCCAGATAAGAGCCCTTCTTCAGGAACTTCGGCGACCAACCACCATACGGACCAAACATCAGGCCCTTCTTGCCGTCGATCACGCGGGTGTCCAAGTGCGGAACCGACATTGGCGGGGCATTTTTGGTCATGGCTTGTCCATAGACCTTGGCGTAGTGATTCTCGATCAGCTCTGGGTTTGTCGAACGTAGCCACAGACCAGAAACCGGGAAGCCTGCGTAGCCATGTACCTCAGACAAACCTGCCTTACGCAACAGGTCTAGTGCGTAACCACCGGCACCCACAAACACGAAGTTGGCTTTCACTACGCTGGTGTCGCCAGTGTGTAGATTTTTGACGGTTACTTTCCACTTGTTTCCGTCCTTGCGGAGTTTTTTAACCTCGTGCCCATAGCGCATTTCGGTGCCAGCGGCCTTCGCTGCGGTAAAGAACTGCTTGGTCAAGGCACCAAAGTTAATGTCAGTGCCCTTGTCCGTCCAAGAAATCGCAACTTTTTCGTTGTCATTCCGGCCGCTCGCCATCACAGGCAGCTTCTCCGCGAATTCATCGCGGTCGTCGGTGAACTTCATGTCTGGGAACATGTGGTTATCGCGCAGTGCTGCAAACCGGCGCTCGATATAGCCAACCTGGTCGGTTCCCTTGCCGAAAGACACGTGTGGAACTTTGTTAATAAATTCCTTGGGATCCGACAAGATTCCGTTATTAAGCTGGTGTGCCCAGAATTGGCGAGAAATCTGAAATTTCTCGTTCACCCCCACAGCCTTTGACAGGTCAATGGTGCCGTTCTTTTCTGGGGTGTAGTTCAGTTCGCAAAGTGCGGAGTGACCAGTGCCCGCGTTATTCCACGGCGACGAGGATTCCATGGCCGGCGCATCCAGACGCTCAATAACCATTTGTGACCAACTAGGTTCCAGTTCACGGAGCATGGCACCGAGCGTGGCGCTCATGATTCCTCCGCCGACAAGAACAATGTCTACATCATCGGTGGGTTTCGGGTTTGGGTTTTTGGACACCTGACTACCTCTTCGTATTCGATTGCACCACTTCCGCCACGCGCAAACGACCACGCCCGAAAAGTTGAGCGCTTCGCGATACGCACAGCGAAAATTTACTCGCCTTTTACCATACGCCCCGTGTGAGCTAATACGCGAATAACTGTGGCATGTTTATCCCCTACATTATTTTCTGCAGCACAAAACGAATTTCCTTGTGCAAGAAACATTGCCTCACCCACGCCTGTACCTACCACGAAATCGAATCTTGCACCTAGACTGTTGCCATGCATAACTCTTGGGAGACCGACAGCCTGCTGGGAGCCCCATTCGAGCAGTTGACTTTTAATTTCGGAATTGAGCCAACAGAAAACACCACGGCTTATGCGACACTCGTGCGTTACCCAGGGCCCCATCACCCCACCGCGCACGAGCAGGATACCGTCGCGCCTGCTTCTGGGCCCCTTGCCGACGATTGGGCGAGCCGGCCGGCAATCTTATGGATTCATGGGCTCACTGACTACTTTTTTCACCAGCACGTGGCACACTACTTCCACGAGCACGGATTCGCCTTCTACGCACTTGATTTACGCAAATGCGGTCGCTCTCTGCGTGCAGTCCAAACACCACACCACTGCCTGGATATCGCAGAATATTACGAAGAGCTTGATGCCGCAGCCGAACTTATCGCACAAACACACAACCAAGCGCCGAACAAACGCATCACGCCATTGGCCCACTCAACCGGCGGACTAATCGCGCCACTCTGGCTTGACTACTTACGCCGGGAAAAACCACAGCTGCATGCACATTGCGCTGGCCTAATTCTGAATAGCCCCTGGATGGAGCTACCAGTCGCCGATATTTTGGCCAAGATCGCGCGCCCAGTGCTGGCAGGCGTCGGCAAGGTGTTTCCTGGTCTCCCGTTTCCAGGTGGGGTCATGGACTTATATGGTCGCTCACTACACAAAAACTACGACGGCGAATGGGACATTGATTTAAGACTTAAGCCGTTGCACAGCTTCAAAAAGCATATGGGCTGGATCCGCGCAATCATCAAAGCACAAGGCCGCATCCACCGCGATGAAATAAATACCGGAGTTCCGGTGTTGACATTGTCGTCAGCACAATCAGCGGTAGGAACTTCCACCATGGATAAAGCTCACCAGGCCGATATCATCTTGGCCGTTGACCACATGTGGACATGGACGCCACACTTGGCGCCAGACGTCACGCTTGCCCCTATAGAAGGAGCAATGCACGATGTATTTCTTTCCCGCCTGCCTGTGCGTGAACAAGCATTCGAAACTACCCTGAAGTGGCTACACCGAAACGGAGCAATCACAAACTAATGAGCACGGAATCTTCAATGACATCATCCGAAACGAACAATTCTGCACAGCCTAAGCACTCCAAGCATTATGACCTGGTGATCATCGGTACCGGCTCGGCAAATTCGATTCCAGACGAGAATTTTGCACATAAATCAATCGCGATTATCGAAAAGGATCGATTCGGCGGAACCTGCCTCAATGTCGGGTGCATTCCAACGAAAATGTATGTGTATGCTGCGGATATTGCATTAGCAGCGCGCACTTCACAGGACCTGGGCATCCACGGTGAAATCACCAAAGTTGACTGGAATTCCATCGTAGAGCGCGTATTCGCCAACCGGATTGACCTCATCGCACAGGGTGGCGAAGAATATCGCCGCGGCGACGAATGCCCGAATATTGACGTTTACGCCGGCCATGCAGTTTTTAACGGACCAAAATCGCTGACCGTGACAGGTGCCGGTGCTGATGGTTCTGATTGCATCGTTACCGGCGACGAAATCGTGATTGCTACCGGCTCCCGCCCAGCGATTCCAGGGCCAATCGCCGAATCTGGTGCACAGTTCTATACCAACGAAAACATCATGCGTTTGGACAAACAACCAGAATCAATGATCATTGTTGGTGCCGGATTCATCGCTATGGAATTCGCACATGTCTTCCACGGTCTGGGCACGAACGTCACTGTTGCAGTTCGCGGCCAAGAGTTACTGAAACACTTGGATCACGACATCAAGTCCCGCTTCAACAAGGCGATGACTGATGCCGTCGATGTCCGCTTTGGCCTGAACATCACGGATGTGGAAAATACTGAACATGGTGTGCGCGTAACCTACGACGACGGCAGCACCCAGGAGGCAGATGTCTTGCTGGTCGCCACAGGACGCGTACCCAACGGCGATCAAATGCATCTGGATACCGCGGGCATTGAAATGCGCGAAGACGGACGTGTGAAAGTCGACGACTGCGGCCACACAACCGCCGACGGAGTTTGGGCACTCGGCGACGTATCCTCGCCGTACATGCTGAAGCACGTTGCTAACGCCGAAACTCGCGTGCTCAAGCACAATATGCTGCACCCAGAAGATCTGCGCCCGATGCCACACGACCACGTCCCATCCGCAATTTTCACGCATCCGCAGATTGCCACCGTCGGCATGACCGAAGACGAAGCCAAAGAAGCTGGTTTCGATATCACCGTGAAGGTACAAAACTACGGTGACGTCGCTTATGGCTGGGCCATGAATGATTCACAGGGTATATGCAAACTGATTGCTGACCGCAAAACCGGGCGACTACTCGGAGCGCACTACTTCGGTGCGCAGGCCTCCACTCTGATCCAACAAATGGTACAGGTGATGGCCTTTGACCAAGACGTGCGAGATGTAGCAACCAAGCAGTACTGGATTCACCCAGCGCTGCCAGAACTCACGGAAAACGCGCTCCTCGGCCTAGAATTCTAGGCTGGAATTTTCAATATATTCCTGCGCACAATCATGGCGCTGCCGACGTTGCAAGCACGATCAGCAGCGCCATTAGCTGATTCTTTAAATGGTCGGCGGTCGGCTTTAAATGGTCGGATTTGTCAGAATCTCATTACCGTCGTCAGTGATGACGATTGTGTGCTCAAATTGAGCTGTGAATTTGCCGTCAGAGTTTTGGATAGTCCAATCATCATCCCAAACGTCATAATCTAGCGATCCCAGGTTGATCATTGGCTCAATAGTCAACGTCATGCCTGGCTCTAGGACATCCCGGTAGTGGTCAGAATCATAATGCAAGATGACCAGACCATTGTGGAAAGTCGGCCCAACGCCGTGACCCGTGAAATCGCGCACCACGTTGTAGCCAAAACGGTTTGCGTAGGATTCAATCACGCGGCCAATGACGTTGACTTCCCTGCCTGGCTTCGCCACCTTGATTGCGCGCATCAGGGCTTCTTCCGTGCGTTCTACGAGCAGCCGGTGTTCTTCCGATACCTCACCAGCCAAAAACGTACGGTTGGTATCGCCATGGACGCCGTTTTTGTATGCGGTGACGTCGATATTGACGATGTCGCCTTCCTGAATCACGGTGGTATCCGGGATTCCGTGGCAGACGATCTCGTTGAGGGAGGTACAGCAGGATTTCGGGAAACTCATATAGCCGAGGGTCGACGGATAAGCGCCATGATCACACATGTATTCATGAGCAATGCGGTCAAGTTCGTCGGTGGTCACGCCCGGAGCAACTGCCCGACCTGCTTCTTCAAGTGCGTTGGCCGCGATCTCGCAAGATTCGCGCATAGCCTCAATGGTTTCTGGTTTTTGAATGAACGGCTCACCAATATTTTCTTGGACGGTGTCCTTCCATACGTATTCTGGGCGCTCGATGTTATCCGGAACAGTACGGAGGGGAGTTGGCTTGCCTGGGGAGAGTTTTCCACGTTGAGTCATGGCTCCCCATCGTAGTAGCTAGATAGCATTCCTGGTGAACCAGGTACCAGCGGCAACGCCATGAATCCGAGATACTGTGTTTTACTTTACTTTATTCTTATTCAAGCGGACCAGGTTCCGCGTAAGCACCCGCCCCTGCCCGGAGTTCATCAAGACGTTGGAAGAAACGGTCAGAGACATTGACCGCCGTTGTCGAACCTCCCCCGTCAACGATCAGCGTCGCGAAGGCAATGTCGTCGTCTCGGAACCCGGTAAACCAAGCATGCGAACCCCCGGAATATTCTGCTTCACCGGTCTTTCCGTGAATCGTGCCACCGGCTTGCATACCCGCAGCAGTTCCCGAAACGACGACCTCCCGCATCATCGAGCGCAAGCCATCAATAGCTGCCGGGGATGGGCCAGGAAGTTCTTCACTCGGCTTAGTTTCGTGCCCTTCGATCAGCGTCGGCACAGGACGATGCCCCGCAGCTACCGTCGATGACACCAAAGCAAAGCCGAATGGGCTAGCTAAATCTAGGCCCTGGCCATAACCGGCTTCCGTACGTTCAAACGCAGTTTCCCCTTCCGGGATTTCCCCGGTGATGGTTACCAATCCCGGGATATCGTAATCAATTCCCAGGCCAAATTTCTTGCCAGTCTGTTCCAATTCACCCGGCGCAAGATTCGTCGACATCTCAGCAAAGGTCGTGTTACACGATGCCGCGAATGCGCGCTGCAACGGGACTGTGCCCAGCGAGAATTGGTTGTAGTTGACCACGGTACGGCCCTGAATATTCATCACTCCAGGACAGCCCACGGAGTTTTGTGGGTTAAGCCCCTGGTGCTCGATCCCGGCTGCCGCGGTAATAATCTTGAACACAGAACCAGGCGGGTAATGCCCGTTAAGCGCAATATCGCCGTCTTTATCCGCCGCTGGCGTTTGAGCGACTGCAAGAATTTCACCAGTCGATGGCCTCATGGCGACCAACATTGTCTGTTTGTCCTGCCGCAGAGCAACGGCATCTTGTGCAGCCCGCTGCACGTTGTAATCGATCGCGATTTTTAGTGCCGGGGCGGGATCTGCTTCATGCACGCTCACGTCGGAAAGCGCAGCACCGTGAGGATTAACCACGCTAACTTTCCAGCCGTTCGCACCTTCCAGATCATCGCCGACGATGCGAGTCACGCGCGACATAATGTCTGGAGCAAAATCTTTTTCCAGAGGAACCATCGCGGGTTCTTCATTCAATCGAACTCCGGGGATATCAGAAAGATCATCGACAATCGTTGGGCCTGCATCAGCAGAGTACACCCCCACCGAATAGATCCCGTCGATGCTTTCTAATGATGACGCTAGTTCTCCGGCATCTAAGGGCGATATCGTCGTATCACGCCCACTAGCAGCATTGACTGCGCTAGCGATGCGTGCTGCAGCCGCACGCGGATCTTCCAGCTGCGCAGTATCAACCAACAACCGGTGCGATACGCCCGGCGATAGGAGCTCCACCCCGTCTGACGAAACCACGCTGGCACGAGCTGCCTCTACTGCGCGGAGTTCCAAGTGCTGGTTAGCACCCAGATCCGGGTGAATAATAGTCGGTTTATAACGGACCGTCCACTCATCGGAGGCCTTAGTCAGCGTCATCTCTGTTTCATAAACCAATTCGCGATCACGCGGGAGGTTCCAATGCATGGAATAACGGGCAGTTGCGATGGAGTCGTTGACGTCAACGTCGGCAAGCGTGGCGGTTAAGCCTTCTGCTTGCAAGCCGGTGAAAGTCTCATCGATTGCTTGCACAGCACTCTGAGGATTATCGATTACCTCAGATAAAGCCTCCGCATCACGCTCAGCAATCGCATCCAAAAAATCTTGGGCGACTGGATCTGCGGAAGCAGGCTTCGGGGTACACGCCACCAGCGTAGAGCCGCTAATAACGGCAGAAACCAGCAGCGCAACCGTCTTTTTCATAGCGAGAAGACTAACACGCCAAAGGCATGGTTTTAGGAAGTGACGCGCACATCAGCCTTTGCGCCTTCTTGCGCTTCCAAACCTTGCTCCTCAGCGATGATGTTTGCCTGCTCAATCAGCGTCTCGACGATCTGTGATTCTGGGACGGTTTTGACGACCTGCCCCTTCACAAAAATCTGGCCTTTTCCGTTGCCGGATGCCACACCAAGATCTGCATCGCGGGCCTCGCCAGGGCCATTAACGACGCATCCCATCACTGCCACCCGCAACGGGAATTCCAAACCGTCGAGGCCTTCAGTAACTTCTTCCGCCAATTTGTAGACATCCACTTGGGCACGACCACAAGACGGGCACGAGACGATCTCTAATTTGCGTTCCTTCAGGTTCATTGCCTGCAGGATCTGTTCACCGACCTTGATCTCTTCCACAGGGTCCGCAGACAAAGAAACGCGAATCGTATCACCAATTCCCTGTGATAGCAGAGCACCAAAGGCAACCGAGGACTTAATGGTTCCCATCATCAACGGACCAGCTTCGGTTACGCCCAAATGCAAAGGATAATCCGTTTTCGCAGCTAACTGACGGTAAGCCTCCACCATGAGCACCGGATCAGAGTGTTTCACCGAAATAGCAATGTCTCCGAAACCGTGCTCTTCAAACAGAGAAGCCTCCCAAATGGCGGATTCGACCAGGGCCTCTGGGGTGGCTTTACCGTATTTCTCCAACAGCCGCTTATCCAGCGAGCCACCATTGACACCGATGCGGATGGGAATGCCCGCATCGCCTGCCGCCTTGGCAACTTCTTTCACGCGGCCATCGAATTCTTTAATATTACCGGGATTAACGCGCACCGCAGCGCAACCAGCATCAATGGCCTGGAAAATGTATTTCGGCTGGAAGTGAATATCCGCAATGACCGGAATCGGAGACTTCTTAGCAATCGCCGGCAAAGCTTCAGCGTCGACAGGCTTCGGGCACGCAACCCGGACGATATCGCAGCCCGTCGCCGTAAGCTGGGCAATCTGCTGCAACGTAGCGTTAATGTCGTGGGTTTTCGTTGTCGTCATCGACTGCACAGAAACCGGATAATCCGATCCGACTCCCACATCACCGACCATAATCTGACGTGTTTTCCGCCGCGGAGCCAGAGTTGGCGGCGGACCTTCCGGCATTCCGAGTCCAATCGGAGTTGGCATGTATTCTCCTTGCAAATTGCGAATGTGCTGGCAATATTCTAGCACTGCCTGCTGGTGCTACCCATTGCTAAAACAGCGCGATTGGATTCACGATATCCGCGATAATTACGATGACGCCTACCGTCAACAGCATCGCAGCCATGCCGTACGTCAACGGCAGCAATTTCTCGTAGTTCGCCGGGCCACCAGGTTCTTGCCCCCGCACTCGACGGAGCAGGTTGCGGATCTTTTCCCACAGCACTACCGCAATGTGACCGCCATCGAAAGGCGGTAATGGAATCATGTTAAACAGTGCGAGGAAAAAGTTAAGTGTTGCCAGCATCATCCAAAACATTGGCCATAATTCACGATCGACGAGCTCACCACCCGCACGTGAGGCACCTACGACACTTATTGGGCTGTCCTGTTCCCGTTCGGCCCCGAAAATAGAAGCCGCGACTGCTGGGATCTTGCTTGGGAACGCAATGATCCCCTCAACCGTCGCTTGCAACATAAACCAGGAATATTCAAAACTAGCCGGAATTGCCCCGGCAACGCTGTATTCCCGATGCACGTCCAAAGGAGCACTTGCTAAACCTACCGATCCCACGGTTCGTGGTTGCCCCTCGGCGTCATAACGCACCACCGAATCTAGTTCTACGTCCAACTGTAGTTCACGGCCGTTACGCTCGATATCGAGCGTGATGGTTTCCCCAGGCCGGGATTGCACCTCATCGCGGAACTCCATGAAGTTATCAAGCTTTTCGCCGTTGAAACCAGTGATAATATCTCCGGACTGCACCCCGGCCTGACCGCCAGCTCCCTGCCCTGTGCAATCTTCTAGCTCAACAGGCTCATCAGACTGGGTGGGCGCTTTTTGGTCTGCAGAGCACGTAACCTCACCAACGGTGGCGCGCACATCAGCGTGCGGATCTGGCAGCCCAGCGCTAGCAGCAACTAAGAACAAGATCAACAAACCGAGCACAATATTGACGAACGGCCCGGCTGCCAACACCACGATTCGTTGCCAAGCTGGCTTGGAATACATGGCGTGCGCTTTTTCATCCTCGGCCATCTCATCCATCGCGGTCATGCCCGCGATATCGCAAAAACCACCAAGCGGCAGTGCTGCCAGACCGTACCGGGTATGTCCCTTAGTAAAAGAGAACACCGAAGGGCCAAACCCAACATAGAAACGACGCACGCGCATCCCAAATGCCCGGGCAGAAACCATATGTCCTGCTTCATGCAAGGCAATGGTGGCCGCAATGCCCAGCGCAAACAAGAAAATGCCAAAAATAAAAGCCATCGCGAAAACTCTACCTCAACCGCAGGTTAATTCAGACGTCTTTGTTCTAGATCTATACTGCTGAGCCACTAGTGCAGCGCTGCAATATGCTCACGGGCGACACGTCGGGCTGCAGTTTCGAGTTCATAAACATCATCCAAACTGCTAGCAAGTGGCCCAGGTTTTCCTGCAAAAATATCCATCACCGCTCCAACGAGGTCAACGATTTGCGGAAAATGGATTTGCCCGCGCAAAAATGCCCCGGCGGCTTCTTCATTAGCGGCGTTGAATACGGCCGGCATTCCGTCGGTGGCCAGGGCAGTACGCGCCAAATTTAAAGCAGGAAACGCCTCATTATCCACGGGCAGAAAATCCCAAGACTGTGGATCCTGCCAGTTCAAAGACGGCTGCGCATGTGGCACCCGGTCGGGCCAAGCTAAAGCGAGTGCTATGGGCAACTTCATTGAAGGCGGCGAGGCCTGGGCAAGCGTCGAGCCATCATAAAAGGTCGCCGCGGAATGCACAATCGACTGCGGATGCACAACCACATCGATACTGCTAGCAGGAAAATCGAATAAATAACTAGCCTCGATCAGCTCCAGGCCTTTATTTACCAAAGTAGCCGAATTAAGCGTATTCATCTGCCCCATCGACCAGGTCGGGTGTGCTGCCGCTTGTTGCGGAGTTACCTCCCACATACGGCTACGATTCCAACCGCGGAAGGGGCCTCCAGAAGCTGTTAGTACCAAACGCGAGACCTCTTCTCGACGACCAGAGCGCAGAGCCTGTGCCATCGCAGAATGCTCGGAATCAACGGGGACAATCTGGCCCTCGTTAGCTTTTTCAAGTACCCACCGACCGCCAGCTACCAATGATTCTTTATTCGCCAACGCCAGCGTCGACCCCGCTTCGAGAGCCGCAAGAGTAACCGGCAACCCCCGCGAACCATCCATGGCATTGAGTACGACATCAGCCTGCGTGGCTGCGCACAATGCAGCAGCAGCGTCAGGACCTCCCATGATGTTTGCGCCGAGCTCCTGGGAGACGTTTCTCGCGACATCGTTATCAGCGATGGCGAGGCAATCTGCGGGAATCGAAAAATCTCGTGCCTGCTGACAAAAAAGCTCTATGCGCGAGCCCCCTGCCGCAAGGCCAACTAATTGGAACTTGTCTGGGTTGTCAGCGATCACTTCCAGAGCTTGCGTACCAATCGAACCTGTCGAACCCACTACGACAACAGTGCGGGGCGATGCAGATTTCCGGGACGCGGACTGGTGGTCTAGTTGTGCGAGATTCACAGCCGTTACTTTATCGTCTGGCGACATTAATCGCTTTATGCCCGCCGATATGCGAGAATAATGGCAGCTATATTTCAGGTTCGGTAACTACCGCCACAGTGAGTTCTCCGGGTTCTCCTCGGTGGTGTGCCGTACACAGGTTTTAACTGACGTTGATGTGAAGGAGTATCCGCTGTGGCTTCCCATGAACCCGCACCGCAGGTACATAATGGTGTATCTACCCTCGATGTTCCCTCGGCTGCCTGGGGTTACAGCGCCGTTAAGCGCACCACCATCCAGGTAACTGGCTGGCTTTCCGTTTTGTGGCTCTTGGGCTTGAACTTCGGCAACCACGAAGGTCATGTCGAGACCATTTACTTATTCCTCTTCGCGATCTTGATCGCAATCGGCCTGCTCATTCACCTGTTTGAGCCAAAGCTATCGCAAGTACGCACCATTACTGGTCGAAACAAGGGTGAAAACCACAAAGAACCAGAATGGGCCTACCAACAGGCAACTTTGACCGGTGTCTATGCTGACCTGACTGATTCCCAGTTGCGCTCTATGAACATCGACCCTGCTCGTGTTGCTCAGCTGCGTGCCGGTCAGCGCAACGAAGCGATCGAAGGCTAAGCACCTCCCTGGCCCGATTTCCACGGCCAGCCACAATATACCGGCCAGCAGATCGCCGTATCAAACTAATAGCCACCCCGGTTTCGGGGTGGCTATTAGTCTGTCTGGGGTTATAAGTCGAGGGGAATCAAAACTCACACAAAAAGCTAGGGGAAGGCTTTCTAAGCGCGGGCTTCGGCCTCCATTTTCCTACCGGCTTCTTCTTCAGCAGCCAACTGACCACAAGCCGCCGCGATTTCTTGCCCCTTAGTATCACGAACAGTACACGGGACCCACTGAGAAACTCTGCGAACAAACTCGTCCTGCCTATCTTTTGGCGAGGCATCCCATTCCGATCCCGGAGTTGGATTCAGTGGAATTACGTTCACGTGCACCTTGGTGCCCAAAGCATTCCACAATTTCTCACCAAGTAAATCCGCCCGCCAGTCCTGGTCGTTCTTATCGCGGATTAAAGCATATTCAATTGATACGCGGCGGGAAGTTTTCTCCACATAATATTTCGCCGCAGAAAGCACTTCTTCCACGGACCAGCGATTATTAACTGGTACTAAGGTGTCACGGAATTCATCATCCGGGGTATGCAAAGATACCGCGAGTGTAACGTTCATCTGTTCATCGGCAAGCTTGCGAATAGCCGGAGCCAACCCCACAGTAGAAACTGTCACGTTGCGTGCAGAAATCCCAAAGCCCTTGGGGCCAGGAGCAATAATTTGGGAAACAGTTTCCTTAACACGTTTATAGTTCGCCAGAGGCTCCCCCATCCCCATGAAGACGATATTCGACAAACGAGAGCCTTCGGCCGCCAAGGTTTTAGCCGCATGGCGTACCTGCTCTGTCATTTCTGCAACCGAAAGGTTACGATCCAATCCGCCTTGCCCAGTTGCACAAAACGGACAGTTCATACCGCAGCCAGCTTGCGAAGATATGCAAAGCGTAGCGCGATTCGGATAACGCATCACCACCGATTCCAGCAGTGTCCCGTCGTGCAAGCGCCACAACGACTTTGATGTGTGTCCATCATCTGTTTCCTTGGAATACAGGTGCGTCATCAGTTGCGGGAACAACGCTTCGGCAACTTTGTCACGGGCATCGGCCGGGAGATCTGTCATCGTCGATGGATCTGCTTCATAACGCTCATAATAATGACGAGCAATCTGGTTAGCCCGGAATTTTGGTAGCCCCAACTCGGCCAACGCAGCGATGCGCTGTTCGTCACTCAAATCCGCAAAATGTTTCGGCGGAAGGCCCCGCTTCGGGGAGGAAAAATCGAGTTTTACAGGTTGTGGCATGACGACCATACTGCCTTGTTCGGCGGGCAGGAACAAATCACTATGAACTATATTGCACCAGTGCGTTGATCAATAGCCACGTTGCCATAGCAGCGGGCAACATGCCGTCAATTCGATCCATGACCCCACCATGGGCAGGAAGTATCGCAGACATATCTTTGATGCCAAATTCGCGTTTGAATTGCGACTCCACAAGATCACCGAGAGTGGCGCAGATGACCAGCCCGAGTCCTAAGACGATGCCGATGCGCCAGTCATCATGTAACAAGAAATGTACAGTTAATGCGCCCGTCGTAATGCCAAATACAACTGAGCCCGCAAAGCCCTCCCAAGACTTCTTCGGACTCACTGCAGGAGCCATCGGGTGTGCGCCAAACATTACGCCAGCAGCATAACCGCCTACGTCAGAAGCAACGACGCACAACATGAAAGTCGCGATCGAAGCGCTCCCCGACGCCCAAGGGGTAGACAAATGCGAGAGCATAGCGGCGAACGAGGCAAACAATGGGATCCACATCAGCACAAAAACGCCGACGGACATATCCCGCAAGTAATTCTGTGGAGCAGAATGGCGACCGTTATGGAACAACCGCCCGAACATCAAAATGAGAACGGACGCGACAAAAGCCGTTACCAATCCTGTGAGCTCAAATGGCCAGGAAAGCCATACCATCGCCTGGCCCATGAATATCATTTGATAAAACGGCAGACTATAGGAATTCTCACGCAGTCGGGACAGCACTTCCCACATTGCGACGGCCACTCCGACCGAGACCACTGGATACCAAGCAACCGGACCGATCAATAGCGCACCGATTACTAGCGCTCCCAGCAGCACACCAACCAGAATTGCGACCTTAAGATCACGACCAGCATCGTTTTTAGGGTATGGAAGATGGCCACGTAGTGACCAAGTAGATCTAGATTCTTTCATACCCCTCCTCAAGGCTATTGTTGCGGAATGCATGGCACAGCAGGCGGAAACACCGTTGTAGGTAGCTGCTCGCTTCCCGCCTAGGTACCTGGGAATTACTTGCTGGTTGTAGAAAGACGTCGCACTGCGAGTAAACCGCGCTCACAGTGCGACGTAAGCAGAATTGAGAAGGTAATTTAAACTTCCATCAATTCGGATTCCTTGTTGTTTACGACGTCGTCGATTGACTCGACGTATTTCGCAGTAACTTTTTCCATCTCTGCTTCAGCAGCCTTAACTTCATCTTCGCCGCTGTCTCCGTCTTTTTGGAGTTTCTTAAGCTGCTCCATCGCTTTCCGGCGCACATTGCGGATAGCAATCTTGCCATCCTCGCCCTTCGAGCGGGCGAGCTTCACCATGTCTTTACGACGTTCCTCAGTGAGCTGTGGGATAGTGACCCGCAGGACATGGCCATCATTGGTTGGATTGACCCCCAGATCAGAATTCCGGATGGCATTTTCAATCTCACCGATCATGGACTGCTCATAAGGCTTAATCAGCAGCATACGAGGCTCCGGAACCGAAACCGTCGCCATCTGCGTAATTGGGGTAGGAGCACCGTAGTACTCCGCAACCAGACCATTAAACATGGATGGGTTCGCCCGACCAGTACGAATAGTGGTGAGGTCCTCGCGTGTGTGCTCAACAGAAGCCGCCATACGCTCTTCTGCTTCCAGCAAAATATCGTCAATCATGAATAGATCCTGTACTTAATCGTGTATTACAGATTTGAAAAGTGTCCAGCCCGGCCAGCTAGCCACTGTTTTTAGCTTTCCTGTGAGGATACCAGGGTGCCAATACGCTCCCCTGCGACAGCACGGGCAATGTTGCCTTCGGTCAGCAGGTTAAACACCAAAATCGGCATATCGTTGTCCATACAAAGGCTAAAAGCAGTGGCATCTGCAACCTTTAGACCTTTTTCGATGACTTCCCGTGGGCTGATTTCACTGTACAGCTCGGCATCCGGGTTATGCCGCGGGTCATCGGAATAGACGCCGTCAACCCCCTTAGCCAAAAACAGTACCTCTGCACCAATTTCCAAAGCCCGTTGTGCGGCAGTGGTATCTGTGGAGAAATACGGCATGCCCATACCTGCGCCGAAAATGACCACCCGGCCCTTTTCTAAGTGCCTATCAGCACGCAATGGTAGGTATGGTTCAGCGATCTGGGCCATATTGATGGAAGTCTGTACACGGCAATCGACTCCCAGTTGTTTTAGGAAATCTTGCAGCGCCAACGAGTTCATCACTGTACCGAGCATGCCCATGTAATCCGACCGTGCTCGGTCCATCCCTCTCTGGGATAACTCGGCACCACGGAAGAAATTTCCGCCACCGATAACTACCGCGATTTCTGCGCCGGTTTTGGCTACCTCTGCAATTTGGCGGGCTACATTTTCCACTACATCGGGATCAATGCCAACGGTTCCACCGCCGAACATTTCACCGCCGAGTTTCAGCATGACGCGTTTATAACGGGCTCTTTGGGCACTTTCGGTGTCAGTCACCGTTGTTCTCTCCTTGGCTGTGCAGACATTGGATTCTATGCTACCTTCTCGGTTCACTAGCCTAGCAATTAGACACTAGAGTCGGCAGTTTTTCCTTACGAGCTTGATTAAACACCCTTAAATCACAACAAAACCCTCGCCAGAATTGGCGAGGGTTTTGTTAGGCACGCATTGTGCGCGATTGTTAATTCAGGTTATTACGCCTGACCAACCTCGAAGCGACGGAATCCAGTCAGCTTCACGCCTGCTTCCTCAGTTACCTGAGCGACGGTCTTCTTGCTGTCCTCTAACGATGGCTGCTCCAATAGAACGACATCCTTGTAGAAACCATTCAAACGGCCTTCTACGATCTTTGGAATTGCCTTCTCTGGCTTACCCTCTTCGCGAGTGATCTGCTCAGCAATAGCCTTTTCCTTCTCAACAACGTCGGAAGGGACATCCTCGCGGGTCAGATACTTTGCCTTCAAAGCAGCAACCTGCATTGCAGCAGCACGTGCTACGTTTTCAGCGTTGTCGGCATCAGACTCGTAGGAAACCATGACACCAACAGATGGTGGCAAGTCACCAGAGCGCTTGTGCAGGTAGAGAGCAACCTTGTCGCTGTCTACGGTTGCAGCACGCTTCAGTTCCAGCTTCTCACCAATCTTGGCTGACTGCTCTTGGATCAGTTCACCAGCGGTGGAGCCATCAACCTCAACTGCTTGCAACTCTTCCTGGGAGTTAGCCTTAGCGGAAGCAGCAGCATCAGCGATCTTCTGGGCGAAGTTGATGAAGTCCTGGTTCTTCGCAACGAAGTCAGTCTCACAGTTAACTTCGACCATGGTGTTTCCGGAAACTGCAATTAGGCCTTCGGAAGCGTCGCGGTCTGCACGCTTGCCGACGTCCTTAGCGCCCTGGATACGCAGGGTTTCGACAGCTTTGTCGAAGTCGCCGTCGTTTTCTGCGAGAGCTTTCTTGCAGTCCATCATGCCGGAACCGGTCATGTCACGAAGCTTCTTAACGTCTGCAGCGGTGTAATTCGCCATAGTGTGGACGATCCTCCTTATGTAGGAACGATGTGGGAACGGGAAACGTTTTCTTACTACGTCTCGTTGGCGCGATTAAGCGTTCTCGGAAGAAGCGCCCTCTGCCGATGCTGGATCAGCAGCAGCCGCTGCTTCTGCAGCATCGCGCTGTTCCTTATCTGCGGAATCGCCGGCGGATTCCTTAGCAGCAGCGAGCTTACGCTCTTCACGTGCCTTCTTGCCTTCTTCCACTGCGTGGCCGACGATGCGGGACAGCAGCTTAGTAGCACCGATGGCGTCATCGTTGCCTGGAATTGGGAAGTCAACATCGTCCGGATCACAGTTGGTATCCAGGATGGCGACGATCGGAATGTTGAGCTTATGAGCCTCGGAAACTGCGATGTGCTCTTTGTTGGTGTCAACGATCCACAAGGCCGATGGTGCCTTGGTCATCTCGGAAATACCACCCAGAACGCGCTCCAGTTTTTCGCGCTCGCGGGTCAGAGTCAGAACTTCTTTCTTGGTACGACCCTTGTAGCCATCCTCAGCAGCATCCATAGCCTGCAGTTCTTTCATGCGACCAAGACGCTTAGTGACAGTCTGGAAGTTGGTAAGCATACCGCCGAGCCAACGGTGGTTCACGTATGGCATGCCAACGCGCTTTGCTTCTTCTTCAACAGCTTCCTGAGCCTGCTTCTTGGTACCAACGAAGAGGATGGTGCCGCCGTGAGCAACGGTTTCTTTCACGAATTCGTATGCTTCATCGATGAAAGTCAGAGTCTGCTGCAGATCGATGATGTAGATGCCGTTGCGATCGGTGAAGATGTGGCGACGCATCTTTGGGTTCCAGCGACGCGTCTGGTGACCGAAGTGGACACCCGCGTCGAGGAGCTCGCGCATGGTTACAACTGCCATGGTTAGCTTCCTTCTCGGTAAATAGTTTTGGTTTTCAAGGACACCGCAGGGCTTACACCCTACTTTTGCACTGCAAGGGTTTTTATCCCTTGCCCTAGCAATGAAGTCCGCCGCTAACACTCCACGGTAAACTTTCGTGATTCACATAGAATCGAATACCACGTGGAGACCACGTCAGCGCCGGTTTTTCGCCACCCTCTATATTGTTATGGAATGGTGAAAAACTTCATCGCGCGTAGTCAGTGCGCATAACACACACTGCTGAGCCGTATTTTAGGTTAATTCTTCGGATAACACCAATTTATTCGCTGAGTTATCCACAGCTCAATTTCGTTATGTCACTAACATGTTCAAGCGCCACACTATCCACACGCTTTTCATTCTCAACGCACTATTCACACACTCTTCCTAGAGACTTGGATTTATGAAGAGTGTGCATTGTTTGGCTTTGACGACTGTTCGTCAGCACGATGAAACAACTGGATGGATAGCCCTCCCACGCAAGTTATCCAGCATCGCGTGCGTGCTCGCACTAGTGGTCTTTACCGTAATTCCACAAGCATTTGCTGGTCACGAGCAAAGCCTGGACGATAGGTCTGCCAATTCCGAGGCGTTTTCAGGCGTTTATGTTGATCCCGGCACCCGTACCGCTACCCCATCGCCAGTTTTGCGTGGTTTTGATCCACCAGAAAAAGATTGGTTGCCAGGGCATCGAGGAGTGGATCTGGATGTAGCCATTGGTGCTCCGGTTGCTTCTGCAGGAGCAGGTACTGTGCATTTTGCCGGAAACGTGGCTGGAACACCTACCGTATCCATCAATCACGCTGGAGGGCTACGTACGACATATCAACCGGTCTTTGCACGAGTCAAAGCTGGCGACGACGTAACTGTCGGGGAAATCATTGGAACCTTAGCCTCCCCCACCGACGGAACCCCGGGCCTGCACTGGGGTGCTCGCACCGGCCCTAAGAAATACATCAACCCGCTAGATCTATTGGGCGAAGCGATTATCCGTTTAAAACCATGGGATTGAGATAAACCGTCAGCTTACGCGGCAATTTATTAGGCCCTTGGGTGAGCTTGCGAATGCACCTGTTTTAAACGCTCAGCAGTGACGTGTGTATAACGCTGAGTTGTTTGCAGCGAAGCATGCCCCAAAATTTCTTGTACCACACGAAGATCTGCTCCGCCCTCTAACAAGTGTGTTGCTGCGGAATGCCGCAATCCATGTGGACTCAAGCCCGTAATTCCTTGCTGTAGCCCGGCGCGTTCTACTATTCGCCGTACCTGGCGTTGGTCGATTCTCTTGCCGCGGGCGCCGATAAATAGTGCGGGTTCCGTGGAATCATTCTTGGTTTTGGTTTGTATTACGACGCGGCCGTCGGCGATCCAGGTTGCCAGGGCATTCGCAGCTGCTGTCCCGAATGGCACGATGCGTTGTTTATTTCCTTTGCCAGTAACTTTGATGGTTTGTTGTCGGGCATCTAGATCATTCCGGTTTAGGGAAACGAGTTCGGCAACGCGCATTCCTGAGGCATAGAGCAATTCGAGGATTGCAGTATCACGTTGGTTTATGGGGTCACGTTTATCGGGTTTGGTTTGGTCTTGATTATGTTGTGCTACGACGTCGGCAGCTTCGTTGACCGCAAGTACCGTGGGTAACGTTGAGGTAGCACTTGGATTATGGAGTCGCGCTGCTATGTCGGCTTCAAGATGTCCTTGGCGTTGGGCCCATGTAGAAAAAGCGCGAGTCGCAGATGCCCGGCGCGCTATTGTTGCTCGGGATTTCCTCTCACGTACCGCCTGTGCAAGCCATGCCCGTAAGTTGGGCAGGGTGAATTCGGCGAAGGTCGGTACAAGGGTGGCCAGGTCATATAAATCGCTGCGATAGCTGCGTACGGTGGCCGGTGAGCGTCCTTGCACGTAATGCTGGTAATCGGCGAAGTCGTCTATGGCTTCGTGTAATTGGCTTCGCCGAGCCCCTTGTGAGCGCGATGCATGGGTGCCGGTTTCCATATCGTGTGATTATAGGCCGGCTCGCTATGTGATGGTCCTGCGTTGCCTTAACCCTGTGTTGTCATGGCGCAGCATTTTCTGCTCACGGTATTTGCTAGTCATTTTGCTGTGTTCGTGTGAACCGTCCGTTCTTTCGTGCAATGAATCCGTTTTTGTGCAGATCGAGTAGCAAATGGACAGTTAGCCCTAGTGGCATTCCGGCCTCGGTAGCTATTTGCTCTGCTTGCTTACCGGGAAAACCATGAGCCGGTGTGCAGTCGTAAATCTGAAGTTCATTGCGAGAGAGCTTTTGTATAGGATCCGGGCCGAACTGCAGCTCGTATTGGCCGGTAGCATCAATTTCGCCGATACCACCGAGTAGTTCCCGCACATCATCGGCACTCGTAACCAGCTGTGCGCGACCGTCTTTGACTAGCTGGTGACAGCCGAGCGAACCCACGGTAGTGATAGGCCCTGGTACTGCCATGGTGGTTTTACCGAAGCCTTCTGCCCAGTGCACAGTGTTCAATGCGCCAGAACGCCATGCTGCTTCCACTACGACTGTGCCTTCAGTCAAGGCCGCTACTAGGCGATTGCGAGTGAGGAATCGGTGTCGTTGTGGTGGTGTTTCTGGTGGGTATTCAGTAACCAAGGCTCCGCGGCTACCTGAGGCAATAGTATGGAAGAGCTTTGTGTTGATGCGAGGGTAAGTTTTATCCACCCCGCAGGCAGAAATAGCCATGGTTGTGCCTCCTGCTGCGAGAGCCGCAGAATGTGCCACGGTATCAACACCGATCGCGCCGCCAGCGACGATGGTCCACTGCGCTGGACATAAGCCTCGCACAAGGTGCTCGGTGGCTGCTTTGCCATAAGAACTTATGGACCGCGTCCCCACGACAGCGACGGCTTGGGCGACGAGCTCCCGCAGATCGTTGCCGCGTACCCACAGACTATGCGGTGGGGAGCTGGCCCCAGTGTGCTTGCTAGCTAAGCCACCTCCACGTTCAGCACCCAGTTGAGCAAAACCAAAAGCCGCATTGAATGTCTCTGCCGGATACTCTTCATCATCTGGAGTCACCAGGCGCGCCCCATAGTCCGCGGCTATTTCTAGATCTCTTTCCCAGCGGCACCAATCATGTCGGGCTTCAGTCTGTCCCAATACGCCATGCAGCCAGCTCGCTCGTGCGCGAATACCACGGGCAATTTCTGTGCAGTCTCTGCCGGAGCGCAGTAATTGCCACAATGCCGGGGAAGGTCCTTCAATCACCCGGTTGAGATAAGCCCACGCATAACGCTCTGCATCAATTTTGTTGCTGCCTGAGGTCATAGCACGACCTCCTGGTGTACCTGAGTCATGTCGCCACGGATTTCTATTGCTTGCGCAACTTCTTCCAATCCAGGTTGCGCGCTGCCAGCGAGATCACATAGCGTCCAAGCAAGTTTTAAAATCTTATCGACTGCCCGTTGGCTAATATCTCCATTTGCTAAGTGCGCCTGTACTAACGCCATGCCTGCCGAATCAGCCGCAAATTCCCTGCGCAGCAAGGTAGTGGGCACCGTTGCATTTGTCAGTGCCGCAATACCAGCTTGTGCCCAGCGGAAATTTCCGCGCTGCCGTGCTTCTGCGACAGATTCAGCAATGTCTGCCGACGTCCGTGCCCGATCACTAACTAACGTCGCTGCCTGCGAATGCGTCCGTACGGTCATATCAAGTCTATCGCGCATCGGCCCAGACAGATTGTTCAAATAGCGCATGCGCTCATGCGGCCGACACCGACATTTCGTGGCGTCTTCAGCAGCACAACGACAGGGATTAGCTGCTAGAACCAACTGACAGCGCGCCGGGAAAATAATCTCGCGGCGGTTGCGCACTAACCGTACTTCGCCTTGCTCCAACGGGGTGCGCAAGCTATCAACCACTGCGGCCGGCATTTCTGAAATTTCGTCGAGAAACAACACCCCATGGTGGGCCAGACTGACTGCACCAGGGCGTGGATTACCGGATCCTCCTCCCAATAACCCGGCGCGAGTAATTGAGTGGTGCGGGGCTATATAGGGGGCTTTCGTGATTACAGATCGCGGGGCACTACCAGTTCCTAAGACGGAATGCACTGCGCTAACTTCCAAGGATTGCGACGTTGATAGTTCAGGCATGATTCCGGACAGCCGTGCGGCCAGCATGGATTTACCTGAACCCGGCGGGCCTACCAGCAACATATGGTGACCACCAGTAGCAGCGATTTCTGCAGCTCTAACGGCATCTTCCTGGCCCGCAATGTCTGCAAAATCCAGACTCGGAGGCCCGGAGATATCTGGATGGTGGGCATAGCTGTGGGCGTCGGCAAGTTCTGTCTCACCACATATCCAGCGATAAGCGGCGGTCAACGTGGGCGCTACCAACACGTGCATGTCCTCCAGCAACGCTGCCTCGGGGGCATTGGCCGGTGGAATGATCACAGTTTCAAAGCCGTAGCGGCGAGCCGCTAACAAGGCAGGGACAATTCCAGCAACTGCATGTACCCGCCCATCTAGACCTAGTTCGCCGAGCACCAGGACTGAGTTCAAACCACGTTGTTGACGCCGTCCAGTGTGCCCTGCGGCTTGCAAAATTGCCAAGGCAGTAGGGAGGTCGAAATGTGATCCTGATTTGGGCAAGCCCGCAGGCGACATAGAAACCACAATTTTGGTTTTCGGCCAGCTTAGCTGTGCATTTGCAACTGCTGTGCGGATACGATCACGTGATTCATTGACGGCTGTATCGCCGAGCCCCACGACATGAATCCCTGGCAGCCCGGGTCCGATATTTGCTTCGACGGTGACAATATCGGCATGGACACCAGACAGTGCGACAGTATGGGTTTTAGCAAGCACCACGCTCAACCCCTTCAAAGACCTCTACGGCAACGCCTTTGTTTGGATCAGTGTCCGCGCTGACGACCACCACATCAAAACGAATCTGCCCCAGAAAAGAAGCACCGTCGCAGTGCTGTCGTTCGCTAAGCCACCGGGCGGCAGCATGCCGCATACGATGAAGTTTCTTCGTGGTCACCGCCTCAGCCCCTCCGAAGGCCCTACTGGTGCGGGTTTTAACTTCCACGAAGACGATTGCACCAGGCGGCCCATCACCGGGTTGGACAATCAGATCTATCTCTCCACCACGGTAATAAACGTTACGAGCAATGACTTCGTAACCGCGATTTCGGTAAAAATCTTGGGCAATAGACTCACCGCGTTGGCCTAGTTGCCGTGCATGAGTTGGCATCACAGATTCCCCCAAACAAAAACTGTTAATCATCTGAAGCTTTTTCAGATATCACTAGTTTTCGTCGGTACGCGGTCTGCCACAAGAAGCAACCACCAAGCTACCGCTTAACCTGTGGACAATGGGGGTTATCCACAGCTTGGCGTAAACAGATTTGACAGAATCCAACTATCCCACCAGCTAGGTTTGCCGGGAGCCAGATTCATCGGTAATACAGGTGTTATTCCGGCATAATCATATCTGGTTTATCGAGTTCTTCGATGTTGACATCTTTATAAGTAATCACTCGAACATAGCGAACGAAACGCGCCGCGCGATACATGTCCCAAACCCAAGCATCAGACATACGCACCTCGTAATATACGTCGCCACCACCAGAGGTATGCGGAATGAGTTCTACCGCATTGGCTAAATAAAAGCGACGTTCAGTTTCGATCACGTAGGAAAACTGGCTGACGACATCGCGATATTCACGATACAGAGACAGCTCGACTTCAGCTTCGTAGTTGTCCAGTTCTTCTGCGCTCATCTGCGATTACTCCTTACGCGGCCGGCTAAGGATCCGGTTTCTGCGAACAATGTGAAAACCAGTCTAACTGGCAATCGCCCCTGCACGGCTGCGGCGCACCGGGGCACAAACGCCTAGCCAGAATTATGGCTGCGTGGCTTCCCAGTACGCATGAGCAGCCGCCACATTGGCATAACTGCGACGATGCTCCGGGCAAGCTCCCCGCTGTTCTATCGCTTGGCTATGCGCTTTGGTGCCATATCCTTTATGCCCAGCAAGCCCATAGCCGGGATAACGCTGATCTAGTTCCACCATCAGACGATCACGGCTTACCTTTGCCAGCACACTTGCCGCAGAAATACACCGGGCTGCAGCATCACCACCAATGATCGGAAGCTGTGGAACAGTCAAACCGGGAATTTTCATCGCATCGCTAAGCACGTAGCCAACGGGGTGCGCCAAGCCAACCACAGCGCGACGCATCCCGGAAAGATTCGCATGCTGAATTCCCCGGGCATCAATTTGTGCCGCCGAGATATGCACAACGTTAAAGTCCACAGCCTGATCGACGATGAGATTATAGAGCTTTTCCCTCTTAACAGGAGTTAATTTTTTCGAATCGGTCAACGCTGCCAATTCCGGCAATGATGCAGCAGGCAGCACGCACGCGGCTATGGTCACTGGCCCACAGCAGGCACCTCGACCAGCCTCATCTACTCCCGCAACTGGCCCAAAACCACTACTTTCCAGATGCAGTTCCATCCGGCTTGGGTTTCCGTGTAGCTTCGTGCCAGCCGTATCTTTGTGTGCTTTCTGCGCGTTTCGCGTTACCGCCATGGATTTACTCCAGTCCGCCGAAGCGATCCAGGGGCAGAAAAATTCCGCGGACCTTCCCAATGAAATTGTCCACCGGAACCGTGCCCTGCTGCGGATCGCCCAGGTAAGCCCGCGAATCGAGGGAATTTGTACGGTTATCCCCCATCACCCAAACATGGTCCTGCGGCACAGTGACGGGGCCGAAATAGTCCCCACCACACTCTTGTGCACCACCGGGTCCGTCGACACGACGCGCAGGCGGGTCAGCAAGATATGGTTCTGCGATAACTCGTCCGTCGACAAGCACCCCAGGGTCACCGGGCATACACTGCACGGTCTGGCCCTCAATAGCGATGACCCGTTTAACGAAGCTATTTGCATCCGGAGCGACCACACCAATCGCAGAGCCTGCGTTCTGTACACCACGCAGAAAACGGTTGTTGCTGCGCGGGGAAGAAAAACCCGAGTGCCACGACTCAGTACCATCAAATACCGCTACATCGCCCGGCTGTGGATCACCAAAACGATAGGCTAGCTTGTCGACGACGATGCGATCATTACTCTCCGGACAGTCTGTGCACCCCTGCAAGGTTGGCTCCATCGACGACGAAGGCACCACATAAAACCTGCCGACGAAAGCCTGCACCGCAGCGAGCATACCAAAACTCACGACAGCGGTGACGAGCATGATCCGCCAACGCCACGCCTGCGGAGCACTTCGGCGCACAGTAGTCGGGACAGAGCTACTGCTGGATGTCCGGGTCATCGATACCGCCAAAGCGGTTAAACGGGTAAAAGACAAATTTTGCTTTGCCGCGAATATTTTCCGCGGGGATAGTGCCCTGACGATCATCAAACATGTGCGCCCGAGAATCTGCCGAATTAGTCCGATTGTCCCCCATCATGAAGTAGGAATCTTCTGGAACCTCAACCGGGCCAAAATACGGGCCACCGCAAGCCTCCGAACCAATAGACTCGTCGACCGCATACTGTGGTGGGTTTTGCACATAGGACTGATCAATCGGCTGACCGTCTACCATGACAGCCGTGTCGCCTTCCTGGCAGGACACTGTTTGTCCGCCAGTAGCAATGATGCGCTTCACCAAAGTGTTTTCATCTGGCGCTGCCAAACCAACCAACGACAAGCCATCCTGAATACGAGCAAAGACAGCATTATCGGAACGTGGTGACTGATACATGCCGTCCCAGGATGGGGTGCCTTCGAACACCACGACGTCTCCAGGTTGCGGTTCGGAAAAATAATAGCTGACCTTTTCCACAAAAATCCGGTCATCCGTGCACTCCGGGCAACCATGCAAAGTCGGTTCCATGGACGCTGAAGGGATCACATATTGGCGGCCGACGAAATTCTGAAACAGCCCGACGACCACCAAAACCACCAAAACCGTCAGTATGGTCTCGGCCCAAGCTGGCATCCGCGGTTTTTCTTCGGTGGCACCACAGTCGGCGGCACCACTATCGGCGGCATCACTGCCCCTAGTCGCTTGAGTGTCCTCGCCGGCCGCAGCCGCTGTTGCAGCCTCGGTTTCAGGCGCAGCCCCGGTCGCAGCCGATGTTGTAGCCCCAGTCTTAGCTACAGACTCAGGCACAGCTTCATCGCGCAGGCGCTGACTTCTGGCTAGATCATCTCCAGTGCGGTTTTCTTCGCTAGTCACGGATTACACCTTAGCAGTGGATAAATGTACAGACGGCGGATCAGTAACTTGCTAAGCAGCAATGAACATATTCAGAGCAACAAAAAACCCAGGCGGAATAATTCAGCCTGGGTGTTTGCAGCATCTGTGAAAAACTTAGCGCTTTTCCTTGATACGGGCCTTCTTGCCGCGCAGGTTGCGCAGGTAGTACAGCTTCGCGCGACGGACTTTACCGCGGCGAGTAACCTTGATCGAGTCGATGTTTGGAGAGTGTACCGGGAAGGTACGCTCAATTCCGATACCGAAGGAGATCTTACGTACGGTGAAGGTCTCACGAATACCGGAGCCTTGACGACGGATGCAGACGCCCGAGAAAAGCTGGGTACGCTGGGTGGTTCCCTCGATAACCTTGACGTCTACGTCCAGAGTATCGCCGGCGCGGAATTCTGGGATGTCGTCGCGCAGCTGCGCAGCATCGACTTTGTCGAGAATGTGGTTCATAGCAGTGTCCTTAATACGTCGGGAAAGAGGAGCCTAGCAATCACAAAGAATCATCAGCATGACAGTTACGATCCTGCGTGATGTGACCGGTTCGTATCCTTAACAATCAACCGCTCTAGTCTGGCACAATAGTTAAACAGATTTCAAATCTATTCCAGCAATACAAACGGTGGTTTCATGTCTGCACCTTTTCCTACTCGTGCCCACAGCGCCCGGGAGCACCTGGATTTCCGTTGCTACTTTGTCACCGGAGCAGGAAGCCACGACGAGATTGTTGCTCGTGCGGTTGCTGCTGCTCACGGCGGCGCCGGTATCATCCAGGTGCGCTCCAAACCAATCACTGAGGCAGATCTCTATCGGCTCGCCGCCGATGTCTCGGTGGCTGTTAAACAGGTCAACCCGAATTGTGCGGTTCTGGTCGACGATGTCGTGGAACTCGTCGCGAAGCTCAAAACCGATGGCTACCCCATTGCCGGAGTCCATGTCGGTCAAGATGACATGAACGTCGCTAAGGTTCGCGAAATCCTTGGCCCCGGCGCGGTCATCGGCTTGACCACGGGCACAGTTGAACTAGCCCAAGCTGCGAATGTCTACGCCGAAGAGCTGGATTACATTGGCTGCGGGCCGTTTCGGGCAACTCCGACGAAAGATTCCGGACGTAGCCCGCTGGGTATTTCTGGTTATCCACCAATCGTCGCAGCCAGTGCAGTGCCGGTCGTTGCCATTGGCGATGTGACTATCGACGATGCCCAGGACTTAGCCGCCACCGGAGTTGCAGGCGTCGCGATTGTACGCGGGATTATGCATGCTGCGAACCCAGAAGAATATGTGGCTGGCGTCGTCAAGAATGTTACCGCCGGGCAGGCGGCCTCCCGCGGAATCGAGCAGGTCGAGGTCAATATTATCGGTGCTGGAATGGTGGGTTTGGCTACCGCAGTGGAATTAGCACACCACGGTCATAGCGTCCGGGTGTTGGATCCCGCCCCTGCATCGGGTGCCACACATCACGCCGGAGGCATGCTCGCGCCGGCCGCGGAAGTGGTGTACCAACAAGATCCACTCTTCCCGCTGATGCAGTATTCCGGCCAGTGGTATCCCAAGTTGATGGAGATCGTTGCCGAACACACAGATCTTCCAACTGGCTATCGCACCGAGGGCACGTTGGTGGTCGCTGCCGACCGCGCAGATTCTCAACATCTGACGGAGTTGATGGATTATCAAAATGCGCATGGTATGGATGTGGCGAAACTTTCGGTGCGCCAAGCTCGTAAACTCGAGCCTGCACTTTCTCCGGCGGTGGCGGGAGCCGTGGAGATTCCGGGAGATCACCAGATTTTTCCTCGCCAAACAGCCCAAGCGCTGCTTGATGCACTTAAGAATATGGGCGTGGAGATAATCCGAGAACAAGCGACGAAGCTCGAAGATGGTGCGGTGCTTACTGCCCAGGGGCGCTATCCTGCGAAACAAACTGTACTGTCCAATGGTTTGGGCGCTCGCGATATCGCGGGAGTCTTACCGGAAACCGACACCAACCCAGCAAGCCCAAAGGAGGCGTTCCAGCTTCGTCCGGTCTATGGCGAGGTGTTACAACTCCAGTGCCCCGAGCACTTGCGGCCATTGTGCGATCGAGTAATCCGCGGTTTTGTGGAAGACCGTCCGATCTACATCATCCCGCGTGCCGACGGCCGTATCACGATCGGTGCAACCAGTCGCGAGGATCATCGCTCTGGGCCCCCAGCGTCGGCAGTCTATGATCTTCTGCGCGATGCCATCCGCCTCGTGCCCGGAATTGAAGAATGTGAATTTCTCGAAGCTACCACCGGAGCACGCCCTGGTACCCCCAACGACCTACCTTATCTGGGGCGAGTCAGTGCTAATCTGGTGATATCTACCGGCTATTTTCGCCACGGGATTTTGCTTTCCGCACTGGCTGCGCGCGTTAGCCGTGAACTCATCGAAGGCGCAACACCTGATCAGCTCAGCGTGGATATCAGCGCTTGCGCCCCGCTTCGCGACGCCCGCTAACAATCCGTACTTCACCGCTAAAACTAACCCAGCACCGAATATCTGACCCGAACACCCAGCCTGTAACTGATGAAAGGATTCACATGACAGATCACTCTCCTAATACTGCTAAGACCGTTGAAATCACCGTTAACGACCAGCCGCACACGACTTCGGCTATTGATGTCACCGCGCTGGTTAAAGAAATCACCGGTAAAGATCTCACAGCGGGCATTGCCGTTGCTATTGACGGTGAAGTAGTGCCGGCTTCGCAATGGTGCCGCGCACTGAACGACGGCGAAACCGTCGACATCCTCAACGCACGACAAGGAGGCTAGTGACCGCATGCTCACTATTGCAGATCGCTCTTATGAATCCCGCTTGATCATGGGCACAGGTGGCTCTTCCTCACAGGAAATGCTGGAAAAAGCACTAATTGCTTCCGGCACACAGCTCACAACAGTCGCGATGCGGCGCTACTCGGCAGCTACCGGCGGAGGCGAATCTGTCTTTGAATTAATGCAACGCTTGGGTATCGACCCTTTACCCAATACCGCCGGCTGTCGCACCGCCCGTGATGCTGTGATTACCGCGAAATTGGCCCGCGAAGCACTCGACACCAACTGGGTGAAACTCGAGGTAATCGCCGATGAACACACACTGTTACCGGACGTCACCGAAACCTTGGACGCCTGCGAGCTGCTGGTCGACGAAGGCTTTACCGTCTTAGCCTATACCTCTGATGATCCGGTGGTGGCTCGCAAACTCGAAGATGCCGGCGCTGCTGCAGTAATGCCATTGGGCTCACCGATCGGCACGGGCTTAGGTATTTTGAATCCGCATAATATTGAGCTGATCTGTTCTCGCGCGCAGGTACCAGTGCTGATCGATGCCGGTATCGGAACTGCCTCGGATGCCGCTTTTGCCATGGAGTTGGGCTGCTCCGGTGTCTTGCTTGCCAGTGCCATCAATCGGTGCCAAAACCCGGTAGCGATGGCTGAGGCGATGCGTCACGCCGTCACCAGCGGATATCTTTCACGTAGCGCTGGGCGCATCCCGCGCCGGGAACACGCCCAAGCCTCCAGTACTTTTTCTGGTCTCGCCTCGTGGCCCGATCAAGTGCTATAGATGTGGAGCATGACCACTAATTCTGTCGCGCAAGCACACGATTTCCTCAACCAACTACCCGACCGCGAGATCCAGCGCACTGCACGGCAAATGAATTTGCCGGGTTTTGGCCCGCGCCAACAGGCACGTTTACATGCCAGCCATGTGCTTATCGTTGGTGCCGGCGGCTTGGGGTGCCCAGCGTTACAGCAACTAGCGGCCGCTGGCGTCGGCAAGATTACGCTGCTGGACGACGACACAGTGGATTTAAGTAATATTCACCGCCAAATTCTGTTTGGTGCCGGTGATATTGGCAAACCCAAAGTCGAGGTTGCTGCCGCACGCGCTCGGGAATTGCAACCCGATATTCAAGTTATTGCCCTGGCAGAACGCCTACGGGTCGATAATGTCTTGCAACTTTTCGACGGCGTCGACCTAGTACTGGATGGCTCAGATACTTTTGCTACAAAATATTTAGTCGCTGATGCCTGCGAGATCCTGGGTATCCCACTGGTATGGGGCACAGTCTTGCAATATGAGGGCGAGGTTGCGCTGTGGCACTCAGGCCCAGATGTACAAGAGAAACAACGCGACGGGGTCCAGCAAGCAAAGCAACGTGGTATTGGATTGCGGGACCTATTTCCCGAACAACCCGATGCCGCAAGCGCACCAGATTGCGCAACCGCTGGCGTGTTGGGCGTGACGACGTCCGTGGTTGCTGGACTGATGTCTACCGAAGCAATCGCCTATCTCACCGAAATGCGCTACGAACCGGGCCGGGTTTTGCGTTATCAGGCTATACCAGCTGCACTGACCAGCTTCCGCGTCCGTACTGATCCGCAGCGCCCACTAACCACGAAATTGGCAGATTTTTATGGCGCCAGTTGCGCGGCGACGCCCACTGAACCTAACAGACTTTCAAATCAAAATGGACAAAAAGACCAGGCCACACAAGCACGCAAGCTTTTGCAACGAGTGGCTGCAGGCACAGCGATAGCACTTGATGTACGAGAAGCACACGAGAAATACCTGGCAGACCTTCCAGAGTATTACCAGCCGCTGCGACTACCACTCAGTACGATCACCAGCAGCGCAGACATCGAGACTACAATTGGCTCCGCTACAGAAGTAGTGATTTTTTGTGCTTCCGGCCTGCGCAGCCAACGCGTCATCGACGAATACGGCCCTGCACTACCGCAAGTGCAGTTACGCAGCCTACCCGGCGGGCTCAGTGCATTCGGTAGCGACCACCAGAAACCCTAGAATCCAAACCCGCTTCTGGCACGCCAAAAAGCCCGACCCCCGAAACGGGAGCGGGCAAATAAAAACGGGAAAGCTTTAGAGGTATTCCAGAGCGTTGAAACCGCCGATGACCAGACCAAGGCCAACTGCCATCACAACGAAGAAACCAATGAACGGCAGATAAACCTCAGACATATTCGACGGCTGATCATCACCGGTTTTAATGTCCCGGGCCTCTTCTTGCCGGTCCTGCTTGGTACTCATGCTTTGCCCCTTTGAATAGCTTTCTTAACTCGCACCCGGGCATAAGTTGTAGCACGTGCGCTACACCCGGGCATCGTGTCCTACAGTATACTGCCTGCCTTCAACAGAATCCAACAGCCGTGCGCTCAACACGCACGAAAGAACCCAACAGCCGTGCGCTCAACACGCACGAAACTAACCAAGAGTTAGGCACCGAACCCGGCGTTACGCAAGGCATCAGCCATAGAACCAGCTGGTTTATTCTTCGCAGTAGCAGCAGAGTTTTTGGCCCCACGCCCCTTTCCAGCACGAATCTCAGTACGGTCACCACCCGACCGCCCGGATCGACCACCCTGATTCGAGGACTTCCGGGAAGCCCCACCGCCTGGCTTGTTGGCACCCGATTTATTGCTACCTGCACCAGGCTCATCGTCTAAACGTAAACTCAATCCAATGCGCTGACGGTCAACATCAACATCAATGACCTTCACCTTCACAATCTCACCCGAACGCACCACTGTGTGTGGATCAGACACGAACTTGTTGCTCATCGCAGAAATATGCACCAAGCCATCTTGGTGGACCCCAACATCTATAAACGCTCCGAAAGCAGCAACATTGGTAACCGTACCTTCTAAGATCATGCCCGGCTGCAAATCCGCTACCTTCGTCACGCCTTCTTTAAAACTCGCTGTTCGGAATTCCGGGCGCGGATCGCGGCCAGGCTTCTCCAGTTCAGCAATAATATCGGCGATGGTCAGCTCACCAAACTCCTCATCTGCAAACTCAGCAGGCTGCAACTTCGCCAGACGCGCAGAATCACCAATTAACTCTTCCACGCCTGCTCCAACCGCAGCCGCAATTTTTTGCACTACCGGATAGGCCTCGGGGTGTACCGCGGAGGAATCCAAAGGATTATCCCCACCATTGATACGCAAAAACCCTGCAGCTTGTTCGAACGCTTTAGGCCCTAAACGTGGTACTTTCCCCAACTCTTTGCGCGTAGCAAACCGGCCATTCTGATGCCGGTAAGTCACCAAGTTCTCCGCAACGGTCGCGTTCAACCCTGCCACCCGTTCTAATAGCGGAACCGAAGCCGTGTTGACATCCACTCCCACGCTGTTTACTGCATCCTCGACGACGTCGTCCAGCGCCCGGGCTAGGTTGGTCTGATTCACATCGTGCTGGTATTGCCCCACGCCGATGGACTTCGGATCGATTTTCACTAGCTCTGCCAACGGGTCTTGCAAACGCCGGGCGATCGAAACTGCTCCGCGTAGAGAAACATCCATATCCGGCAATTCGGCCGCCGCTTGTGCCGAGGCGGAATACACCGATGCACCAGATTCCGACACCACAACAACTTGCGGGCGTGTTTCCAACGTGCCGACGACTTCCGCTGCTAACTCTTCCGACTCCCGGGAGGCCGTTCCGTTACCCACGGCGACGAGCTCTACTGCGTGCTTCGCGCACAACCCGCGCAACACCTCCACCGCCTGCGCCCACTGCTTTTGCGGCTGGTGTGGATATACCACTGTGGTATCCACGACTTTTCCGGTGGCGTCGACCACCGCGCACTTCACACCGTTGCGGTAGCCCGGATCCATACCCAACATGGCTTTTTGCCCAGCGGGTGCAGCCAGTAAAACATCACGCAGGTTCGTCGAAAAGACCTGTAGGGCTTCATCTTCGGCATAGCTACGCAGACGGTTGCGCGCATCCAACCCAGCAGAGACCATCAACTTGGTTCGCCACCCCCAACGCACCGCCTGCGCCAACCAACTCGAAGCCGTAGTATCTAGTCCGAAACGCTGAGCAATCAAGTGTTCGTAGCCCGCGTCATCGCCACCATCGAATTCCAGCTGGATAATGCCTTCCGATTCCGCACGTAACAACGCCAAAATGCGGTGTGAAGGCAATGCGGTCAAAGGCTCCGAAAAATCGAAATAATCGCGGAACTTCGCACCTTCAGTTTCTTTCCCAGCCACGACCTGAGCACCCAGGGTGCCATCGCGGAAAAACTGCTCGCGCACCTCCCCGACCAGGTCCGCATCCAAAGCAAACCTATCGACCAGAATCGCCCGGGCCCCATCCAGTGCCGCTTTGGCATCAGCGTAGCCGTCGACAAGATAATCCTGCGCAGCAGTTTCCGGATCCGCCGACGGCTCCTCAATCAACGTGTCCGTCAACGGCTCCAGGCCAGCTTCCCGAGCTTTGTCCGCCTTGGTCTTCCGGCGTTTTTTATACGGCAAGTAGAGATCTTCTAAACGAGCCTTGGAATCGCATTCGCTAATCTCCGCGCGCAGCTTATCGGTGAGTTTGCCTTGCTCGTCGATGGCAGCGAGTATCGTCTCCTTGCGCGCTGCGAGTTCTTCCAGGTAGTCCGCGCGCTGTTGGATGTGCCGTAACTGGGTATCATCCAGAGCACCGGTAGCTTCCTTACGGTAACGGGCGATAAATGGAACGGTGTTTCCTTCGGCAAGCAGGGACAATGCTGCCTGCACGCGGTTACTGGAAACACCTAATTCTTCGGCAATAACACTGGCGATCATTGGGCCAAGCCTAGTTATTCGCCACCGTCTCCACCACCTTTAGGCAAGCTTCTAGCAGAAGGTTAGTCCGCGGACCGCCCGATATCCCCCGCTATTTTTCGTCGATACCTGCGTCTTCTTCCCGGATAGCGGCGAGAAATTTCCGGTCCGCTGTGCTCAGCTCCACACTTTCCAACAAATCCGGGCGCCGTGACTGTGTGCGCAGCAGCGCTTGTTGCCGCCGCCACTGCGCCACTTTGCCATGATGGCCAGAAGTTAATACCTCAGGGATTTCTAAACCACGCCACACACGTGGCTTGGTGTACGACGGCGCTTCCAACAAACCGTCGGAAAACGAGTCTTCCTGGTGCGAACGTTGGTTACCCAAAACCCCGGGGATTAACCGAACGATAGCTTCGGCAATCACCAAAGCCGCAACCTCGCCGCCGATCAAGACGTAATCACCGATCGAAACCTCACGAACACGGTAGCGGTGGGCCGCGTCATCAATAACGCGTTGATCAATACCTTCGTAGCGCCCACACGCGAAAACAATGTGGTCTTCATTGGACCAGGCTTGTGCGTTATTTTGACTAAACACTGCACCAGCCGGGCTAGGCACAAGCAGCAACGGTGCATTCGGGTCCTCGCCAGCCAACACATCCCGACCGTCGTAGCGTTGCGGAACAGTACCAGACAGTTCATCGTGAGTGGCACCGTGGATGTGCTGCACGGCAGAATCCAACTGTTCAGCCCCGCCTGCGCGCTTACCCGCGGCAATCTCGTCAAGCGCCGGGCCCCATACCTCAGGCTTCATAACCATGCCCGGCCCGCCGCCATAAGGCGAATCGTCGACGGACTTATGCACCCCAGTGGCCCAGTCGCGGAGATCATACACACCGACACTGATCAGACCACGCTCAATTGCGCGTCCAAGCAACGCGTGACGTAATGGTTGCAGATATTCTGGGAATATTGAGACAACATCAAGTCTCACAGGTCCAACAACCCTTCCGGCGGAGTGATCGTCATCGTTCCAGCTTCCAAATCTACTTCGGCAATGAACTCGTCGACGAATGGGACTAACACGGTGCGACCGTCGTCGGTCAGCGTGATTTCCAGCAAACTACGGTTGATGGTTTCGACCACATCGCTGATTGCGCCAATCTCCATGCCATCGTGCCACACGCGCAACCCTTCCAAGTCATGGTCATAATAACCATCCTCGTCCGAATCATCAGCCGGCGCATAAAACTCCATGCCCCGCAACGACTCCGCCGTAGTGCGGTCCGTAATTTCCTTCAGTGCAAGTAATAAGCGCCCTTTATGCGGACGCGCGCTGCGGACCTGTAGTGATTGCGTGCGACCTGACTGACGGCCCTCGATAACAGTATCCGGAGCAAAGCGGCCTTCCGGGTCATCCGTAGTTGTTTCCACCACGACTTCGCCACGGATGCCATGGGTCTTAACGACCCGACCAATTCGTACGTCCATATCCCCTAATTTAGCGTGTCCGTCATACAAAAACCGCGCGGGTTCCCGGTTCGGGAACACCACGCGGTGTTGCAAAGCCTGCGGAATCTTTCAGACCGGCTGCAAACTTTTAGTCGTTGGATTCAGCTTCAGCTTCGGCTTCGCCCTCAGCGGCGGCAGCCTTCTCAGCTTCTGCCTTTTCCTTAGCGGCCTTAGCGTCGGCTTCTTCCTTAGCCTTCTTCTTCTTTTCGGTGATGGCTTCGATAGATGGGCCGTTATTGGCTTCTTCCAGGGCCTTGTTGAACAGCTCGAGCTTGGAAGGCTTAGGCTCAGCGGTCTTCAGGGTGCCCTCTGCACCAGGCAAGCCCTTGAACTTCTGCCAGTCACCGGTAACCTTCAGCAGAGCGAGAACCGGCTCGGTTGGCTGCGCACCAACAGACAACCAGTACTGAGCGCGCTCGGAATCAATATCGATCAGGGAAGGCTCCTGCTTTGGCTGGTAACGACCGATAACCTCGATCTCTTTACCATCACGACGGGTGCGAGAATCAGCGATGACCACACGGTACTGTGGAGTGCGGATCTTGCCGAGGCGTTGCAGCTTAATTTTGACAGCCATTCTTGGCTCCTTTTCTTTGTAGAGATTCACTGGGCAGTTCTGACACCTGCGGATGCAGGCCGGTTCAACCCTTGGATTAGTCTGCGCGTGATCCCGACCGCGGCGACCGTAGACGACCGCAGTGTTACGCAGATACACAGACAACCGTCGATTATAGCCTGGATACGCCTTGTTGGCCAACCACGGTTTTTCTTGCCGCACATTCGCCCAGCAGCGGACTAATCGAAAGCGGTTTAAGCAACAGAGGCTTAATCAGCAACAAGTTAATCAACAGCGGCTTAAGCAAAACACCTGCAGGGTGGCCAAATAGGGCGAACAAGAAAAAGACGTTAAACTACCCGGGTATCCATAATCGATATCGCTATCCGCGCCCGTTTCGCAACAGTCTTATCACCGATTGATTATTTGAACTCGCTTTGACTCCCACGCCAGATAAACCCTCCTACCGCTATGACTTGGACGGCCTTCGTGGTCTTGCCATCGCCCTAGTGGTAGTTTTCCATGTCTTTGTTGGCAGGGTATCCGGTGGCGTGGATGTGTTCTTACTGTTGTCCGGCTATTTCTTTCTTGGTTCACAGCTCCGCTACGCCTCGCGTGACGACGCCTCCCTGAATCCATGGTGGCCCATCTGGCGCACAATTCGACGGCTTGTCCCCGCACTCGCTTTAGTCGTGGGCATCACCGTGATTTTAGTGCTGACCACCACCCCGTGGCTGATGAATATCGAGCTGGCACAACAGATCACCGCCAGCCTGGCCTATTACCAAAACTGGGAATTGACCAGGCAGGATGCGGCTTATGCGGCGGCGGCACCGGAAATCTCCCCACTGCAACATCTGTGGTCTATGTCGGTGCAAGGGCAGTTTTATGTGCTGGGCATCGCATTCGCGTTGTTACTGGCGTGGGCGCTACAAAACCGTAGGCACCTGGTACAGCGGGTTGCGGGGCCGATACTTGTCATCCTCACGGCAATTTCATTTGCTTATGCTTCCCGCTTCGGTCTTTACGGCATGCCAGATAATTATTATTCCACCTGGTCACGGATGTGGGAATTAAGTCTCGGGGCAGTTTTGGTGATTTACGGCAGCAAACTGGCCCTGAACCGTTGGCTTTCCGACATCGCTGGCGTGACCGGGTTGGTGTTGCTGTTTATCACAGGCATCATCGTAGAAGATTCCACGGCCTATCCTGGGCCATTATCACTGCTTCCAATTGGTGGCGCCGTGCTGTTGATCCTAGGTGGCAACGGCTACGTCGCACAGTTTTTGGCCACCCGCTCGATGCGCTGGCTCGGTGAAATCGCCTATTCGCTGTACCTTTGGCACTGGTCTCTACTCATTATTGCTACGAATTACTGGAAGCAATCCGAACCCAACGCGATACTGGGCATCAGCATCATCGCTATCTCCGTGTTGCTGGCGTGGGTCACAAATAGATTCGTAGAAAAACCGCTGCGGGAAAAATCTTCCCGCAGGACGAGGAAGTCTCCACAGATCACCTGGCACGAACTGCGCCAGAGCATTAGCTCGCACCGTGCAAGTGCCACCGGAGCCACTGTTACGGTTGTCGCCTTGCTCGCGTTGTTCTGCATCCAACCATGGTGGACGCAGCGTCTACACAATGAACGCAGTCTGCCTTTACCGCAGGAAATGTATCCTGGCGTGCTGGCCCAATCTGGGCACGACGTCCCAAAGAATGTAGACGTCGCACCAGATCCGCATCTCGTTTCCAGCCTCGCCCCTGTCGTGTCCGAGGTCCACTGCTTTATCCCGGCCGATCACCCTTCTTCGACCGTGCAAATTGAGGAATCCCGCTATGGTGAACCCTGCGTTTTCGGTGACCGTGACGCAGACAAGACCGTTTACTTAGTAGGAGGCTCACACGCCGAACAGTGGGCTGGACCGTTAGATGCGCTGGGCAAAAAATACGGTTTCCGCTTGGAGGTGATGCTGCGCGCGGGCTGCCCGGTTGTCACGGGCCCGAATGATTTAATCGTCGGCGCTCATCAAATTGATCAGCGCTGTTATAACTGGAGTCAGCGGGTAATTGAGAAATTGCTCGAAGAAAAACCCGACCTCGTGATTTCAAATTCAACCCGACCGGTAGGCGAATTTGGTCATGGCCCGGATTATGTCCCGTATGGCTACGCGGCTTTTTGGCAAGAGCTTGCCGCCGCCGATATCGACTTTGTCGGGTTACGCGATAACCCTTGGGGCTTGCGGCCCAACGGTGAGCCTTTCAACTTCAGTAACTGCCTAGTGGATGGTGGCGGGCTGTGTTCAGTCGCACGCAAGCAGGTGTATCAAGAAGTCGACCCCGCCGAATCCGTGTTGAATGAGCTGGGAATGAAGGCGGTTGATACAGCGGATTGGTTCTGCGACCAGCGTCGCTGCGAGGTTGTGATCGGCAATATTGCTGTCTATCGCGATATGCACCATATTTCGAATGCATATGCAAAATCGGCCCAGCCTTTGCTGGAGCCGATTATCAAACCTTACGTCAAATAGCTTACTTGTTACCGAAGTTGAGCTTGCTCAAATCGATATTTTCCATTCCTGGAGGCATCTGCTGCTGCATTTGCTGTAGATCTTTCATCGATGGCATTCCGCCTCCCATGCCAGGCATACCTGGCATGTTTGGCATGCCTCCGCCGCCGCCCCCGCCTTTCTTCCGTTTGCCCTTCTTGTTCTTCCGACCCTTTGGTTTCTTCTTCGTCGCCGAACGTTTCGAGCCACCCATTCCAGGCATACCGAACTGCCCAGCCATCTTGCTCATCATCTTTTTCGCCTCGAAGAAGCGCTCCACCAGTTGATTAACTTCGGAGACTTCCACACCGGAACCGGCCGCAATACGCTTGCGACGAGAAGCGTTCAAGATCTTCGGATCGTCGCGCTCGGCAGGAGTCATGCCGCGAATAATGGCCTGGATGCGATCCAGTTGTTTTTCGTCCACCATGTCGGCCATCTTCGACATTTGGCTACCGCCTGGCATCATCTTCAACAGATTGCCGATGGGGCCCATCTTACGCACCATCATGAGCTGGTCGAGGAAGTCATTCAGCGTCATCTCGCCCGAACCGAGCTTATGCGCAGCCTCTTCGGCCTTTTTCTGGTCGAGGTTAGCCTCAGCCTGCTCAATCAAAGTGAGCATGTCACCCATGCCCAAGATACGGCTGGCCATGCGCTCAGGATGGAATACGTCGAAGTCGGTAAGTTTCTCGCCGGTCGACGCGTACAGGATCGGCTTACCAGTTACCTCACGAATCGACAGCGCTGCACCACCACGAGCGTCACCGTCCAGCTTCGTCAGAACAACGCCGGTGAAATCGACGCCGTCCCGGAAGGCTTCAGCGGTATGAACAGCATCCTGACCGATCATCGAATCTATGACAAATAAGACTTCGTCGGGGTTAACCGCGTTCCGAATATCCCGGGCCTGGTTCATCAAAGTCTCGTCAATACCAAGGCGACCAGCAGTATCGATAATAACGACGTCATGTTGGGCCTTGCGAGCTTCTTCAATGCCGTTTCGTGCGACCTCGACTGGGTCTCCGTGCGAAGTTCCCATTTCATGTTGGGAATCCATAGAGGTGCCAGGGTCCGGAGCGAAAGTCTTGACTCCCGCGCGCTCACCAACAATGCGTAGCTGATCAACAGCGCCTGGACGCTGCAAATCACAAGCTACCAGCATTGGGGTGTGACCACGGCTTTCCAGGTGCTTGGCGAGCTTACCCGCCAGAGTGGTTTTACCAGCACCCTGCAAACCAGCCAACATGATGACTGTTGGCGGGGTTTTCGCGAGGTGCAAACGCCGAGTCTCGCCGCCGAGGATATCTTGGAGTTCCTCGTTAACAATTTTTACAACCTGTTGAGCCGGGTTCAGGGCTTCGGAAACTTCCGCGCCAATCGCACGTTCTTTGATGCGTTTAATGAAACCGCGCACGACGGTGAGCGAAACGTCGGCTTCCAACAACGCCAACCGGATTTCCCGGGCGGTGGCATTGATATCCGCCTCCGTCAGTTTGCCCTTGCCGCGAAGGCCTTTCAGGGCAGACTGTAGCCTGTCGGACAATGACTCAAACACGTCGTGTAACTCCCTACCGTTGGCATATACTAGCCCCACTAGCCTAGCCGGTCTTACCCGCGCAGGTCATATCAGACTCCCCCAAACGCCGGGGCACCGAAAACACAGGATTTAGATCGCTTTTCCGCCGCTTTCCCGATTACGGACTCGGATAACGTCTTCGGCCGGAGCAACCCAAAATGACAGCCACAGTAGCAGCGGTAGTGCTTACTCGGTCGAAACTTGCTAAACCAATCGCAAAGTAGTTAGGGGTTAAGTAGCAAAAAGCCCCAGACCACAAGGCCTAGGGCATAAAATCGAATCTGATTAATCGCGTTTGCGTGCTTGTCCAGTCTCTTGTTTGTACTGGAAATCGTCGGGAGAGACGAATTCACCTTCCCAAACGTTTGCTTCGTTAAATTGCACATCGACAATCGCGACGTGACGCAGGATCGACGACCGCGAAATCAAAATCGAGCCAATTGCCGAAGTGCCCAGCAGTAAGATGATCGCACCGATGCCAACGATTGCGGTAGACCAACGGGGATCCAGCAAGAAGACGCCGATAATAATCATCGACACACCAAAGCCTGATGCTGTCGACAGAACTGACATACGTGCGTAAACATCTCGGAAAGTAAGCATGCCTGCACCGCAAATTACGAAGTTGGCAGCGCCTATAAGGATGAATACCGAGGAAACAATTTCCATAACGTCCATTAACGAGCACCCCTCAATAGAGCACGGGATAGCGAGACTGCAGACAAAAAGCCGACCAGTGACGCGACGAGCATCAGGTCAAAGGTATAACCGGATCCTTTCAGGAACCCGCTGAGCCCGAGAAGCGCAACCAGTACAAACAATAAGAAGTCCGCGGCGGAAACCCGGTCCGAACGGGTCGGCCCCACCAACATACGATACGCTGCGGGAAGCGCCGACAGTGCGATCATAACGATTGCGATAGCGATTACGGTTGTCATTATTTAGCGTCCTCATTCAATCGCGGACGGAACATGATGCCCTTCAGCATGCGTTCTTCCATGTCCCGGAGATCCTCGCGTAGCTCGTCGGCAGATTTGTTATACATACCGTGCACATACATGATGCGTACACCGTTCTTCGTCTCTCCTGCACCGACTACCAAAGTACCTGGGGTAATGGTCACCAACGCCGCGAATAGCGTGTAATGGCCGGCTTTAAAACTACGAGATTCATAACAAGCTACACCAGGCGTCGAATCATGGCCGCGGGAAATAATGTCGCGAATAACGGACATATTCGCAACAACGAATTCTTTCAGGTACCAGAGCCAAAAGCCCAACATACGGAATGGCCAAGTCACAATATCCATTAGTTTTTCACCGCCTCAACATAGCTGGAGGTATCCATCAGGTTGTTAGCGGCTACCTCGGAATACTGCATCAAATATTCGCCACCGACACCGAGCACCAAGGTAATGACCGCAGTTATTACTGCTGGAGCAGCGAGCCAAAAACCAATACGCGATTGTGTTTTCGTCGCGGTTTTGTCCGCTGTCATCGTCTGAGAGTCGCTACGCGTATATGTGGCGACGCCACCTCCCAAGGTTGCATGAGGGCCGTCTGGGTCTTGTCCGTGCGCGGGGTCCGGCAGTGGGGTTTTCGGGTTCCCCCAGAAAACGCCTCCCCAGATCTTCAGCATCGACAATAGCGTCAGCAAAGAGACGACCACCATGACAGCCAACGGGTAGATCCAGTTAACCTCCCAGGTAGCTATCATCAGCGAGAATTTGGCTACGAAGCCGGAGAATGGCGGGATACCGGCCAGAGACAAAGCTGCGACGAAGAACGCAACGGCCATGATTGGTTCGCGTTTCGCCATAGCGGTCACCTTGCCCAATTCGCCGGTTCCGTATTGCACCTCGATTGCGCCGGTCGACATAAACAGGGAGGCTTTCACAATCATGTGGTGTACTAGATAGAAAATGCCCGCTGCCAAACCGAGTTCGGTAAACAACGCGACGCCCATCATGATGTAGCCGAGCTGGGAGACCATGTGGAATGCCAGAATCGAACGCGTAGTTTTTTCACCGACTGCTCCCAGGACGCCGACGACCATGGTTAAGCTGAACAGCGCGACCATGATCCAGAGGAAGCGGTCATCGCCATCGAAGAGCACCGCGTAGATGCGGTAAATCATGTAGACGCCGACTTTGGTGTGCAAGCCGGAAAACAGTGCGGTAATCGCAGGGCTGGTATATGGGTAGGTCTGCGCCAACCAGGAGTGAACCGGCACGATCGACGCCTTGATGAACATAGCCAGCAAGCACACGGCACCTGCCAGGGCTACGGCCGGGTCTTCTTTGGCGGCACCGGCTAGCTCAGCAAGATTAATGCTTCCGGCCGTACCGTAAACCAGGCCTACACCGACCATGTACAACGTAGAACCAAGAAGGTTCGACGCAATGAACAGGCGCATGCCACCTACTAGCAATGATCCACCACGCTGGTGAATCGTTAATGCATACAACCCGTAGGACGGCAAGAGCATGATCTCAAGACAGACGAAGAAGTTAAAGAGATCGCCGGTCAAGATCGCACCAAAGACGCCGGCCATCAAAATGAGGATCAATGGTGCGGCGAAGCGCTGCTTGGTTAAACCAGAAGCAGCCGCAAACCATGCGCATACTAGGCCCAATACGGCCGTGGTCACGAGCATCAGCACGGCGAACATATCGGCCACGAATGGGATCGAATAACCAAAGCCCCACATACCGATGTTGTGAGCGATGGTTTGCCCGTCAGAAACCAGTGGGAACAGCGCGGCGGATGCTGCGATCGTGCCAGTCAGCGTCGCGAAGAGCACAATGTCTTGTAACAACTGGAAACGGTGTCCGACGACCAGGACGCCACCAAGCACTAGGGGCAGCGCAGTAAAGAGTGGTAATAGTGCAGCAATATCCATTACAGAACCACATCCTGCTCGCGTGCGAGGTTAACTTCTGGGCGGGTGGCATCGTCTTTCTTACCGACGGCTGCCGTGACGAACATCAAAACCGAAATTGAGAACGAAATCACGATTGCGGTGAGAACTAATGCCTGTGGCAGTGGGTCGGCTGCTTCCGCGACGGCCGCGGTGTCGTGGCTTCCGAATGGCTCGTTACGCGAAGCAGTACCGCCGGCTGCAATCAGGATTAGGTTTGCTCCGTGCGAGAGCAGGGTAAAACCGAGCGCAATGCGTAGCATGTCGCGGCGCATCATTAAATACACCGCACTGCCTACGAGCAGGCCGGCAGAAATGGCGAGTGTCATAAGTTAGTTCCTTTCTGCCTGTGGTTCGGCTTCCAGGGACCGGTCCGCAAGGTCGGCATCCGCTCCTGGTTCGCGGGCGTCGGCTTCGTCAGAATTCAGTCGAGGCATTCCCAGAAGGTTGAAAGCAGCCAGAATCATGCCAACCACGGCCAGATATACGCCGAGATCAAACAGCAGGGCCGTCGACAAGTGCAAGCCAAAAATGTGGGTGTCCAACGGCCTGAGGAAAGAGCCTTCGACGAAGCCCAATAGACCCGTAGCTACAGCCACTGTGATGCCGCCACCGATCAGTGCCATGTACGGCAAGCGGATCTTGGCTTCGGCGTTGGATGGCGCGGCCAGATAGACCAACGCAAATCCAGCCGAAGCAATCAACGCAGCAACGAATCCGCCGCCTGCTTCGTTGTGCCCGCGGAAAAACAGCAGGATCGACAAAGCGACGATGATTGGCCCCACCAGCTTGCTGGTCGAACGCAAGAACACAGAGTTTGCGCGTGCATCAATCAGCGGAGAGTGCTTGTCCATGTGGGTATCGTGCACCGCAAGCAAGCGGTTATTGGACAGAAGTACGGCAATCGCGATACCGGCAACGCCAAGCACCGTTAACTCGCCCAAGGTATCGAAGGCACGGAACTCGACCAGAATGACGTTGACAATATTGGAGCCGCCCGTCAGTTCTTCCGTTTCGCGCAAGAAGTATTCGGAAACATCCGAGATTTCGCGGCGTCCAGTTAGAGCCAACACGGCCAGCATGGTGGAGATACCTACGGCAACCGAGAGAACAATAGACCAGAAATGCGAACGGCGTGTATCTGGAGTGAAATGGTCCGGTAGACGGTGCAGAATCAACACCAGAACACAAACTGTCAGGATCTCCACCGTCAACTGGGTATTCGCCACGTCAGCGGCACCAAGGACGTAGAACCACAGAGTCATGCCAAAGCCCGCGATCGATACGACCACAACCACTGTCAAGCGTGACTTAGCCATCACGGTGGCCATACAACCCATCGCGACGAGTAGAACAAAAATCCAGTCAATGGCCCAAGCCCGTTCCCCTACTACCTCAGGAAGATCGTTCAGGGTAAAGATGCCGATCACCGCCAAGCTGATGACACCAAGCAGTGGTAACACGAGGTGACGCCGCATCGACGTCGTACCAGTAGCGGCTGTGAAGTACTTGCCGCCCGTATTGATGATGCCTTGGCGCAAGAATTCCACCACATATAGACCAGTGAGCGGAGCACCAAAAACAGACATCGCCCGGAACAACTGATCACGGTTCAGGACCAGCACGATGCCAACGAGCACGATGAGCGCCGACATGCCGAGTGCCATGTTGAAACCGTGCCAAATGGCGAGGTGAACGTGTTGGTCTGCACCGGTAACAGCGAGCGCGGCGTCATCAACCAAGTTATCGACCGCACCCGGGTATACGCCCAATGCAAGCGTCAGCAAAGCCAACAACGCTGGGATGACCCAGAAAGTAAATGCAGCTTCTGGGACGGTCTTGTTTACGTCGGTTTCTGCAACACTGCCCCGTGCTCCGAAAACACCAATGATGTATTTAAAGGAATACACAAAGGTAAACATCGACGTCACGACCACGCCGGCGGTGATTAGAACGTTCATGTTGTCACCGAACGGTGCATCCAACGCAGCCTCAATCAGGCCTTCCTTGGATACGAAACCGAACAGCAACGGAATGCCTGCCATCGAGGTTGCGGCGATGACCACCAAGGTCTTGGTTACTGGCATTTTGGTGCGGACATAATGCAGCTCAGAGTACAAACGCGTACCAGATTCATGCTCGACGATGCCGACCGACATGAACAACGCAGCCTTGAAACACGCGTGCGCAATGGTGTGCACAATGGCCGCCGTCAGTGCTGCATCCGTGCCGATACCAACCGTGGCCACCAAAAGTCCGAGCTGCGACATGGTGGAATAAGCAAGCAGCTCTTTCAAGTCATCGCGGGTCACGGCGGTCATGGCGCCGAAAGCAGCCGTGAACAAACCACACACAATGAGCAAAATGTTCCAGATGGCTACTTCGCCAAATAGCGGAGAATAGCGCAGAATCAAGTAGATTCCTGCTTTAACCATTGCTGCCGCGTGGAGATAAGCAGAAACCGGCGCGATAGCTACCATAGAATCAGGCAACCAAGCTTGGAATGGGAACTGCGCAGACTTTGTAAACGCAGCCCCTGCGATCAACATCGCTACCACAGTCAAGGTTCCAGGATTGTCGGCCCAATAGTCTGACGCGATGACCTCACTAAGCTGCAATGTAGCCGTCGACACAGACATGATGATGGTTGCCGTCAGCAGCAACAAACCACCAAGGACAGTGACCAACAGGGTTCGAATAGCTGGCTGTTGACCCTTTTCACCGGAGTTCCCAATGAGGAAGAACGAACACAGCGTCGTCATTTCCCAAGCAACATAGAAAACAAACAGGTTGTCAGTGGTCACCAACAGAGCCATTGCCGCTGCGAAGCCGGTGATAAAAAAGTAGAACGCCGAATCCTTGTGGTGCAGGTAGCGGGTGGAATACATCAGCACCCCGGCGCCAATCACTAGGACCAGCAACAAGAATACGAATGACAGACCGTCCAGGCGAACGTTGAAATCCACGCCCAACGAAGGGATCCACGGTACTGATTCAGTGTGTATCCCATCGTAGACGGCAACCCCCATGATGGTTGCAACGATCAGCGGTAGAGCCAACACCCAACCCGCATTTCGGCCTAGTAGGCGCGAAAGCAGCGGGGCGCTGGCCACCGTCACCCCGAGTAGCGCTAATAAGGAAAAAATCATCGTCGTTTAGATTATCACGTAGAGCTAACGCTCATTGCCCAGGAGTGCATCGACAAATGACTCGATTTCAAACGGTGCCAGATCGTCCGCGCCTTCGCCCAAGCCAACGAGCTTGACCGGTACTCCTAGTTCTTCTTGTACTTGGAACACAATGCCGCCCTTCGCCGTGCCATCAAGTTTGGTCAAAACGACACCGGTGATGTCGACGACTTCACGGAAGATCCGCGCCTGGGCCAAGCCATTCTGGCCGACGGTGGAGTCGATAACCAGGAGCACCTCGTCGACTTCCGCCTTCTTTTCGATGACACGCTTAACCTTGCCCAACTGGTCCATCAGGTTATTCGAGGTATGCAAACGACCGGCAGTATCAACCAACACCACATCAACACCCTCGTTGACTCCCGTCGCCACGGCATCAAAAGCGACAGAAGCAGGGTCCGCTCCTTCGGCACCGCGGACGGTCGTCGCCCCGACGCGACGGCCCCATGTTTCCAGCTGGTCGGCTGCTGCAGCACGGAAGGTATCGGCAGCGCCGAAAACCACATCATGCCCCATTGCTACTAACACGCGACCGAGCTTGCCAGTGGTGGTTGTCTTACCAGTGCCGTTAACGCCAACAACCATGGCGACGGCGGGTTTGCCGTCATGTGGCATCGCTTTGATGGAACGATCCATCTCTGGTTTGCCTACTTCAATAAGCGCCTCACGTAACATCGCGCGAGCCTCTGCTTCGCTCGATACACCGCGCTCAGAGATTTTCTCGCGCAACAAATCGGTGACTTTCATGGTGGCATTCGTTCCCAAATCCGCCATGATCAGGGTATCTTCAATTTCTTCCCATGCGTCCTCATCCAGATCGCCTGCGGTGAGAAGCCCTAACACTCCTTGCCCGATGGCATTTTGCGACTTGGATAACCGACCCCGCAATTTAGACAAACGTCCCGTAGCCGGAGCGATATCGTCTTGGGGCTTCGGCTCCGGTTGAGGTACTGCCTCCGGTTGAGGTATTGCCTCCGGTTCTGGTTCTGATTCCGGTGCCGGTTCTGGTTCCGGTGCCGGTTCTGATTCTGGTGCCGGTTCTGTCTCTGGTTTCGGCTCCGGCTCTTCCTCCGGTTCCGGCCCTG
>ERZ1023415.34-NODE-34-length-51132-cov-17.904908_pt1 | contig 51132 bp, 39 predicted proteins | sample MGYA00380510_ERZ1023415 | MGnify/ENA primary metagenome ERZ1023415 (study PRJEB33173, sample SAMEA4830299) | metagenome | study: EMG produced TPA metagenomics assembly of the PRJEB25223 data set...
GAAGAAGAATTCCTGTCTTCGCTTGGCGGCACTCAAGTAGAAGAGGCGCTGTGCACCGTCGCGATTGTGGGGCGCCCGAACGTCGGCAAGTCATCCTTGACCAACCGCTTTTTAGGCCGTCGCGAAGCAGTCGTCGAAGACGTACCTGGTGTGACCCGCGACCGGAACTCGTATTTGGCGGAATGGGCAAACCAGCGCTTCTGGGTACAAGATACTGGTGGCTGGGATTCCAATGTCAAAGGCCTCAACGCGCATATCGCACGCCAAGCAGAAGTCGCGATGGATACAGCAGATGTCATCATTTTCGTCGTTGATACCCGCGTCGGAGCCACTGAGACTGACATCATGATGGCGCGGAAGCTGCAACGCTCGAAAGTGCCGGTGTTGCTGGTAGCCAACAAGTTCGATTCACCCCAGCAATATGCTGATCTCTCACTGTTTTATAGCCTGGGATTGGGAGATCCATGGCCGGTCTCGGCGCTGCACGGTAACGGTTCCGCTGACGTTCTCGACGAGATGTTGCGTTTGTTCCCAGAAACCCCACGGCAAACCTCGATTACCTCTGGACCGCGCAAAGTGGCTTTGGTGGGCAAGCCGAACGTCGGCAAGTCCTCGCTCCTGAACAAATTCGCCAACGAAGAACGCTCGGTGGTCGACAACGTTGCTGGTACCACGGTGGATCCAGTGGACTCCATGGTGCAACTAGATGAGCAAATGTGGCGTTTCATCGACACCGCAGGTCTCCGCAAAAAGGTAAAAAACGCGCAAGGTCATGAATATTATGCGTCCCTGCGTACCCGTGGCGTGATCGATGCTGCAGAAGTCTGCGTGCTGTTGATCGATGCCTCTGAGCCGATCAGTGAACAAGACCAGCGCGTACTCGCCATGATCTTGGAATCTGGGAAAGCCCTAGTCCTCGCGCTCAACAAATGGGATCTGATGGAAGAAGAACGTCGCTTCTTGCTGGAGCGCGAGCTGGAACAACAGCTTCGGCATATCCCATGGGCGACGCGCGTGAATATCTCGGCGAAAACAGGCCGTGCGCTCAACAAGCTGGAACCAGCGATGATCGCAGCCTTGGAAAGCTGGGACAAGCGTGTGACTACGGGACAGTTGAATAACTGGATCCGCGAGGCTATCGCGGCGAACCCACCGCCTATGAAAAACAATCGCTTGCCTAAGGTACTGTTTGCTACCCAGGCAGGCACGCAGCCGCCGACCATCGTGTTGTTTACGACCGGATTCCTGGATGCCGGGTACCGGCGCTACCTCGAGCGTAAATTCCGAGAGCGCTTTGGTTTTCACGGCACCCCAGTGCGCATTGCTGTCCGGGTGCGTGAGCGCAAAACTAAGCGCAAGTAGTTGAAACTAGCTTTAGCCGGGCGTTAGTCAGAGACCGTAGGCAATGCGTGGCGCTAGCCTGGCAGCTCTGGCCTTAGCCCGTGTGCGGGCCGCGTTCATAAACGAAGGCGTCCGTGCGATAGGGCAGCGTTATGGTATCTGTGCGTGATTTCTCCCAGAAATCTAACAGGTACCAATTTAAATTCCCGGTCAACCGGTTGCGCATGCGTTGGTTTGCACGCTGCCAATAGCTGCGCGAATGCATCAGTTCATGTACACCGGCAACGCTGAGTTCTTGCGTCATAGTGGTCCGTAGCGTATCTACCAGCTGCCACGGAGCATGGACGGTTGGGAAAAACCCGGCTGGCTGGATATCCCCAGAATGCATGATCCGTGCCAACCGGAGTATTTCTGGGCGGGAGACGTCCAAAGTATTCCATACCAACAGCAGCCTGCCGCCCGGCGCGAGCACACGATCAGCTTCCTGGCTTGCAGCTGCGGCATCGAACCAATGCCAAGATTGTGCGTAGCTCAGGCAATCCACGGAATCTCGTGCCAAGCCGGTGGCTTCCGCGCTGGCTTGCCACGTCGGCACGCCTAGTTTTCGGTGCAGGAACTGTGCCATGTCTGCTGACGGATCAAAGGCGTAAACTTGGTGGCCAGCAGCATCGAATACGGCGCTGAGCTGACCGGTTCCAGCACCGCCGTCGACGACGCGTGCGTTTGCCCGGTCGCGCGTGGCCAAGAGTGCGAGTTCCTTTGGGTATCCGGGCCGGATTGCATCGTAGGCTTCCGCCGAAAAAGCCTCGCCCGCTGCGCGGCGCAACTCTGCGCTTGCAAACGTGGGGCTGGTTTTGGCAGATGCTTTGAAAAACACAGAAGAAGTCATCGGTACACAAACTAATACACGAGAAGGTAGCGTGCAGCAGCCAGCACCCTTAATGGTTACCCCGGCTGAGAAATTGCCCGGAAATTCGACCCCGTCGTTGCCGCGCTCGGATGATCGCTTGTGGTTGTTGAAGACGATTTTTCTGCATCCTCGTCTGACAATTCCTGCTGCAGCAATGACTGTAATCATGTTTTTGTGCACCGGTTTGACTCCAGTGATTGTCGGGCACGCGATTGATGATGCCATTGCCAGCAGTGAATTCGCAGAGCTGTTGCGCTGGTTAGCGGTCCTGGTCTTGGTATCTGCGGTGCACGCTACGTGTGGATGGTTTGGGCGCAAGTACCTGATGCTCGCAATGCTGCGTACTGGGCATTCATTGCGCATGGCGGTGACCGACCGCATCTCTCATCCCCGGGGGCTTGGTGGCCAGCGACGAACAGCAGGCGAGTTGCTGTCCATTGCCTCGAGCGATACCCAGCGGATTGCTGATGCAGTCTTGATGGCGGTGTTTCCGTTTGCGGAATTTGCCTCAATTATTTACGTCGGGGTAATGGTGAGCATGATCAGCGTTCCCCTCGGCATCGCGGTGTTAGTGGGCGGTCCTGTGATGGTGTGGATTTCCCTGTCAGCTTCTGGCCCATTACGCCGACGTTCCGGGAAACGCCAGCACTGGCTGGCTGAGGCCGCAGCGACGGCAACCGATGTGGTGCATGGCCTGCGGATTTTGAAAGGAATTGGCGCAGTAGACACAGTGTATGAGCGTTATCAGCAGGTGTCTGATGATGCGTATTCTGCGACCGTGCGGGCCCACGGTGCACGTTCGGTGCTCGATGCCATTACGGAAACGGTCGGGTCGGTTTATATCATCGTCATTGGTATTGCTGCTGGTGGGCTGGCCCTGGGGGAGGTCATCAGCGTGGGAGAGTTAATTACGGTTATCGGTTTGACGCAATTCATCATTACCCCGATGACGATGCTCGGGAAAAATATTTCTTCGAAATGGGCTACCGCGCAAGGGTCAGGCGATCGCATCAGGTCTGTGCTCGCAGCTCCCTATGCGCTAGCGGAGGCACAGTCCGGCGTCAATTGGGAGCTTTTCCCAGAAAACGCGCGTCCGAGACCAGGGGTATTAACAGTTGTCGTCGGCACGGTGCCGGCTGGTCTGGAGTTGTTGCCACGCGAACGAGTACTGGTAGCCCCACACGACGGGCAACTATTTAGTGGGACCATCGCTGAAAATATTCTGGATCGTACGGACACCATGAGTACGCAGGAGATTCTTGATCGGGTGAAGCCAGCACTAGTAGCTGCAGCTGCCGATGATATTCCTGGTGGTGCACAACGACGAGTAGGCGAATCGGATGGTGATCTCTCCGGTGGCCAACGCCAGCGGGTGGCTCTAGCTCGTGCGCTTGCTCGTGATGCGGAGGTACTAGTTTTAGATAATCCTACGACCGCAGTCGACTCTGTCACGGAACACACCATTGCCCAGCGGGTCGCTCAGGCTCGTCGTGGGAAAACCACAGTGGTTTATACTTCCTCGCCTGCCTGGCGCGAAGTAGCAGATGTTGTGCAGGCGGGTGAGTGATCATGTTGAGTGCGTCTGGTGTGCCGCAGGGTGCTGCATTTGCTACTGCTTCATTTTCCACAGTTCGCCGTATCGTCGGTACGCAGTTACGCCGGATCCCGCGGGCAGCCAGCCAGTTTTGGTGTGCAATGCTGCTGCTCAGCGCTGGCGCTTTGGCGAATGTTCTAGTCCCCCGGCAACTAGGGAAGATTGTTGATGAGGTTGTGGCTGAAGACGGTAGCATCACCGTGATCGCGGTGTGGTTGGTGGCATTGGCGTTAGCCTCCGCTGTGCTTTCGGCGGGCGGGTTGTACGTTATCGGTGCGTTGATCGAACGGGTGATTTCAAATCTTCGAGAAACGATGGTCGGTACCGCATTGCGTCTGCCGGCGCATGAGGTGGAAGAAGCCGGTTCGGGGGATTTGGTATCACGCGCGACCGATGATGTTGCAGAACTTTCCGCTGCAGTGAGTGAGACAGTGCCGGTGTTGTCGAAATCCGTGTTCATGGTCGGCGCAACGGCAATTGCGCTGATAGCTATTGACTGGCAGTTCCTCGTCGTTATTGCGGTCGTGGTGCCAATCTATTGGTTTGCTGTGCGGCGTTATCTGCGGGTGGCTCCGCCGCGCTACATCGCGCAACGTGAAGCAATGGCGCAACGTGCCCGGCGCGTATTGGAGTCTATCCACGGTGGGCCCACGGTGCGCGCCTACGGCTGGGAAGATGCCATGCATGCGCGTGTGCAGGAGAGTTCATCGCAGGTCGTGTCCTATGGTTTTGCTGCGCGTCGCACGATGATGACCCTCGGTTTGTGGGTCTGGTTGGCGGAGTTTTTGCTTTTGTCGCTGGGGCTGTTAGTCGGTTTTTTCGTAGTTGATAGCGGATATCTCACTGTTGGGGCCGTGACCGCGGCGATGTTGATGTTGATTCGTCTTCGTGGTCCGATAATGGCTTTGATGCGAGTACTGGATACGCTGCAGGCTGGATATGCTTCGTTGAGTCGGATTGCAGGAGTCATAGCGTGCCCGCCGCAGCCGGTGCCGGATTCGGGAGCCGCCGCACCGCGTGGCGAGCTCGTCGTAAAGAATGTTTGTTTTTCTTATTCGGCGGGATCTAATGGTGCTGCAAACCCGGAAAACGTGGACGAATCGAGCGGTTCTACAAACGCCGTCGATGACGTGTCGCTGACGATTCCACCTGATTCCACGGTTGCTGTCGTGGGAGCATCGGGGGCAGGAAAAACGACCTTAGCTGCGTTAGCTGCCGGGTTACGTGTTCCGGATTCGGGCGAGATTCTTGTCGACGGAACCGAGGTGGCACAGCTTTCTGATCGGGAGCGAGCGGGCCGTTTAGCGATGATTTCGCAGGATGTTTATGTGTTTTCTGGCAGTCTGCGCGATGACCTTACCTTGGCGCGTCCCGGTGCTAGCGATGAAGAATTGCTTGGAGCCTTGCATAGCGTGCATGCAGATTGGGTGGAATCGCTTGCCGACGGACTGGAGACCGTGGTGGGTGCGCGGGGGCAGCAACTTAACCCGGTGCAAGCCCAGCAGCTTGCGTTGGCTCGTGTGTGGCTAGCGGATCCAGCATTGGTGATCATGGATGAGGCTACTGCAGAAGCCGGTTCGGTTGGGGCTGAGAAGCTGGAAGCTGGTGCAGCTGCGGTTGCTGCTGGTCGCACAGCGGTGATAGTGGCACACCGTTTAGATCAGGCGGCATCTGCGGATCAGGTCGTGGTCATGGACAAGGGTAGAGTGCTTGAGCAGGGAACCCATGCAGATTTGGTTGCTCGAAATGGTCGCTATACTGAGCTGTGGGAGGCCTGGAGTTCGGGTCGCTAAGGCAATATTTGTTTTATGTGGTAAAACTATTTGCGTAACCGATGAATTAGATAGATGCATGTTGTAGCACGCTGCACACCAGGCTGGGGTAGGTGACATTGGCACGAGCAAGAATGACACTAGCTGGTTTGTTCCCAGGCATACTGCAGATGCGCTCGAGACGTAGCGCTCGTACCCAATTAGCCGGGGTTTTCTGCGTTTTTGCCATTGCTGCTGCCGGTTGCAGCAGCAATATGGACGATGGCACGCAATCGGCCCAACATGTCCCTGAATCCGAGCATACGCACGCACTAGACCGGGAGATGCAGGCGTTTCCACACCCCACCGGCGCCCCGGTGGCAGGAGCGTTGCCCGGTGAGACCACTCGAATTAACCTGCCGAGTGGTCGCAGCTATTTGGTGCATCTGCCTGCTGACTACGATCCGGCGGAGCCGTGGCCATTGATCTTAACTTTCCATGGATGGGGGCAAAACGGCCAGTCCTTGGCGACTGCCACGCACTTCGATGCAGCTCGTGCTATTTCCATTTATCCGGATGGGGCCCCAAGCAAAGCTCCTAACCAGAATAAAAAGGCCTGGGCTCCGGCACCTTATGCGAATACCAGCGGGGGCGAAGACCTCGAGTTCGTTGATGAAATCATCAATTCCGCGCGGCGTACCTGGAATATAGACAATAACCAACTTTTTGCGGTGGGCTTTTCTAACGGTGGAGGTTTTGCACAATACCTTGCGTGTCAACGGCCGGCGCAGTTCCAAGCTATAGCCACGGTGTCGGCAGCTTATTACACTGCGGTCGTGGAAAAATGTGCCCCGGGAACCGTGGGGCATTTGGATATCCACGGCACTGCAGATCAGATTGTGAGTTATGACGGCGGAACCCGGCACAACACGAAGTTCTTATCGGTGCCCGAGATCATGGATGTGGCTGCGCGCCGAAACCACTGCGGGAATAGTATGGAGCAGCAACGGTTAGTTGGTGGCGCCAAACGAACTAGTTATATGGATTGCGCAGCGCCAGTTGATCATATTCGTATCGAAGGTGGCAAGCATTGGTGGCCAGGCTATAGCGGAAACCGTAACGATGCGATGCCGGAGAATTTCGCTACCGATAAGATCTTGGACTTCTTCCGGATTCCGGGGCGTCCTTGAACCGCGGACGTTAAGCGCTACCGATGGCATACTAAGCAGTAGACTAAGCGTCTATTATTTCACGACCGGAAGGATATTGAGCAAGCGTGGGAAAATTCGATTGGTTCTGGAACGCCATGGGTGCAAAATCGGCGAAGCATGAGAAGCAATCGCGCAAAATCGTCGGCCAAGCCCAGCAACAGGCCGCGGATTTTGACTCACTGAGCGACGATGAACTACGCGAGCATGCCCGTAGCTCAGTGAATCCCAGTGGTGAGATCACCGATAAGTCCACGTTTCTGGCGGCACTTGCTACGGCAAGTTCGCGCAAGCTGGGGCTGCGCCCATACGACGTGCAATCTCAGGCTGTTTTGCGATTGTTGACGGGCGATGTCATCCATATGGCGACCGGCGAAGGTAAAACTTTGGTCGGTGCGATGGCAGCCACTGGTTTTGCGCTCAGCGGAAAACGAGTGCATGTGGTTACAGTCAATGATTATCTTGCACGCCGCGATGCCGAATGGATGCGCCCGCTCGTAGAAAGCTTTGGGCTAGAGGTCGCTGCAGTGACCGAGTCCATGGACACGGCGCAGCGTCGACAAGCGTATGCCGCCGATGTGGTTTACGCACCGGTGAAAGAGCTCGGGTTTGATGTACTACGGGACAACCAAATTACTGCTCGTGAGCAGGCAGTATTTCAACAAGCTGACGTAGCGTTGGTTGATGAAGCAGATTCCGTACTTGTGGATGAAGCCCTGGTGCCGCTAGTGCTTGCAGGAACCCGAGCCGACCAAGCTACAGACCCGCGCGTGACCACCGTGGTAGCCAACCTAAAGCAGGAACGCGACTACACCATCGGCACTGACGGTCGCACGGTGTTTCTTACTGACGATGGTGCGGCGACGGTGGAAAAAGAACTAGGAATTGATTCGCTTTACAGCGATGAACATATCGGAAGCACTTTGGTGCGGGTGAACCTCGCATTGCATGCAAAAGCCCTACTTATCCGTGATATCCATTATTTGGTTCATGATGGCGAGTTGAAACTGATTGATACCGCGAAAGGTAGGGTTGCTGACCTGCAGCGTTGGCCGGACGGATTGCAGGCCGCAGTCGAAGAAAAAGAAGGCCTGAAAGTCACAGAAGGCGGCCGAATTCTCGATACGCTGACCATTCAAGAACTTATGCGTCGTTACCCCCAGTTGTGTGGCATGACCGGTACCGCTGTTGAAGCCACAGACCAGTTACGCGAATTTTATGGTTTGTACGTTTCCGAAATTGCTCCGAACAAAGCGCCACAGCGGTTCGACGAAGCAGATCGCGTCTATGCCACGGTGGCTGAGAAAACCCAGGCCTTGTTAGACGAAATTGAATTGCTGCATGCACAGAAACAGCCAGTATTGATTGGCACTCAGGATGTTGCGGAATCAGAAAGCCTGGACGCCGCTCTAACAGAACGTGGAATCAATGCGCAGGTGCTCAACGCGAAAAACGATGCCGAGGAAGCAGCGATTATTGCCGAAGCGGGTATGCCTGGCAGGGTTACTGTATCAACGCAGATGGCTGGCCGTGGTACGGATATCAAATTAGGGGGCACCGATGGAACCCACTATCAAGAAGTCAAAGACGCCGGTGGCTTGGCAGTGCTGGGAACCACGCGCCACCGGAGCTCGCGTTTAGATAATCAATTGCGGGGCCGTGCAGGACGCCAGGGGGATCCGGGGTTGAGTCTGTTTTTTGTCTCTTTGGAAGACGATGTGGTCATTTCTGGCGGGGCAGGTGAATCCGTAGAAGCCCACCCGGACGGGAACGGCCGGATTGATTCTGGGCGTATTGTAGATTTTATCGCTCATTGCCAGAGGGTGACAGAAGCTCAATTACTGGAAATCCACAGTCAGACCTGGAAATACAACAAATTGTTGGCAGATCAACGGGAAATTATCGACGAGCGCAGGAGTAGTTTGCTCGACACGGATAAAGCCTGGGCGGAACTCCGTGAGTATGAACCAGAGCGTGCCGCCGAATTGGTTGCCGCGGGTCTTACCGACGACGTATTGGTGCAAGCAAGCCGCGAGATCATGCTTTACCATCTTGATCTCGCCTGGGCGGACCACCTTGAGCACATGGATGATGTTCGTGAATCGATTCACCTGCGCGCGATCGCCAGAGAAACCCCGATCGATGAGTATCACCGGATCGCGGTGCGCGAATTTAAAGAAATCGTGCGTCGTGGTGTAGAGACAGCTAGAGAAAGTTTCCGTGAGGTAGTTATCGATAACGCCGGTGCACATCTCTCCGAGGGCGGTCTAGCCCGCCCATCTGCAACGTGGACGTATATGGTCTCGGACAATCCGCTCGCCGGCTCGGGAAATTCTGCATTGAGCGGAATTGGCAACCTATTCCGCTAAGGAACACAGGTTTAATCAGAGCCCTGATCCTTCAGGCAGGTGACTAGCCAAAAAGCCGCGCGGTTTGAATTACGATTGTGTTATTTTGCGGGGTTTTCGTAGTTGAAAAATGTTAAAGAAAATAACTTTGACTCTCGTCGTAGGCGTTTAGGCGCTATGATGGATTACTAACGGCAATATTTCCGACAATGCGGAGGATAGATAATGAGCGAAAACACCGGTACTCCGGAGCAACAGGCGGAGACAACCTCAGTCTTCCGTGCGGATTTAATTAAGGAAATGGAATCCGGTGCTGGCGCTTCTACCGCAGCCGAAAATACCGAAAACCTCGCCGAAGGCGTAGCGCTGTTGGTGGTCAAGCGGGGACCAAACGCGGGTGCGCGTTTCTTGTTGGACCAAGAAACCACGACCGCAGGTCGCCACCCAGAGGCGGATATTTTCTTGGATGACGTCACCGTTTCTCGTCGTCATGCAGAATTCCGTTTGAACAATGGGGAATTCGAAGTGGTCGACGTGGGATCATTGAACGGTACTTATGTCAACCGCGAGCCACGGAATTCACAGGTTCTTTCTGTGGGCGATGAAATTCAAATTGGTAAGTTCCGATTGGTCTTTTTGGCTGACACCAAGAAATAATAGGTAATTGTGAGTCCAGTATCTCAAGCAGCAGCGCAGTCGACGCCGCGGACAGGCAGTGCGTACAAGACCCGTAAGGCAAAGTCCATCGGTGTCGTCTTAGAATCTTTGCGTCCTGAGTTTCCGGATATTACGGTTTCTAAGATCCGATTCCTTGAATCGGAGGGATTAATTTCCCCGCAGCGCACAAAGTCCGGCTACCGTCGTTTCACGGAAGAAGATGTCGCACGGTTACGCTATATTTTGGTTACCCAGCGAGATCACTATCTTCCGCTGAAAGTCATTCGTGAACAGCTCGAAGCGATGGACTCCGGGCAAGTCACTGCCTTGGTGGGGGCGAATTCTCCACAAGGTTTGATGTCCGCGGATACGTTCCGCACCACCGGGCCACGGAGTTTCACGGATTCAGATGTGGCACACCAAGCAGGCGTGGATGTTGAGTTCGTGACTGAACTTGCTGGAGCTGGATTAATCCGCCCGGATGCCGCTGGATTTTTTGCCACTGATGACGTAAGCATTGTGAGTACAGCGCGGTCGTTGCAGCAGTTGGGCTTTGACACGCGACTGCTAAAATCACTGCGTAACGGTGCGCGTCGGCATGCAGATCTGATCACCCAGGTTGCAGGCCCGTTGACGCATGGAAAATCAGACAATGCACAACAACAAGCAGAAGAATTATCACAACAAATTTCTGCGTTAGTGGTTTCCCTGCACACAAGTTTGCTTAAGAGTACCCTGCGTGAGGAATTCGACGCTTAAGGAGCTCAATGCCTAGCCCATTATTTTAGAGCCTTTCACGGAAATCTTTCGTGTGGAACCGGCACCGCGCGTCTGCGGTGCCGGTTTCTTTCTGTCATTATGACGAGTCTGTTGTGGCGGATGCGACCAGTATGACTATAGTGATGGGGATCATGTTAACGATTGGGATTCGCGAGACGAAATAACCCTAAAGTCTTAATTGAGACTTTAGGGCGTGTCGCGCCGATTCTTCGTAAAAGGGCAATAGGATTGACCTTAAATAATCTAAGGATTCCAAACTTCCATCGGAGTAATTACGTGACTATCAACTCATCCCGTTCCCAGTACACGGACGCACCGTACGTCCAGGAGTCCCTGTTTGATCTCGGGCCAGATGAACAACTTGGTTACCGCGTGCCTATCGCGTGCCAGGTTGCAGGCATCACCTACCGTCAGCTCGATTATTGGGCGCGGACTAACCTAGTGAAGCCGTCGATCCGAAATGCGCGTGGCTCCGGTTCGCAGCGTTTGTACTCCTTCAAAGACGTTCTCGTCTTGAAGATCGTCAAGCGTTTGCTTGATACCGGAATCTCGTTGCAGAATATCCGCTTGGCAGTCGAGTCTTTGCGTGAGCATGGCGTCAACGATATCGCGGAGATCACCCTTGTTTCTGATGGCACGACGGTGTACGAATGTCACAGCAATGAACAGGTCATCGACTTGCTTTCCGGAGGACAAGGCGTCTTTGGTGTAGCAATTCCAGGCATTATGAAAGAACTTAGCGGAACCATTAGCTCGTTCCCAGCGGAGCGTATTGACCCAGCCCTCGCCGATGACCCTAAAACCGCTTCCGGTATTGACGAGCTGGCTGCGCTGCGTGTGCGCAAATCTCACTCGGCTTAACATCTTGGATTAGTCATTGCTTGACTCATTTTAGAGTCCAACGACGCGCCGCAGCTTCTCTTCGAGTTCTGCGGCGCTTTTTACTGTCTGGATATGACTGGCTACTTCGTGTAGAGCGGGATCTGTTTCACCATCGCCAACATGTACAACACTGAGTTCTGCCTTGGCGCCTAGTGCCTCCCGGAATTTTGCAGGGAAATCTGGGTAGCCATCCGCCGTACCAGAAGTAATCAACACGATACGGGATGGCTGAGACTCCGATTGCGCGATACCAGAATGATCCCGAACCGCGTGGGCAGCAGCGAGCAGTGCTTCGTTTGTTTGCGGTACTCCACCGGTACCTAAAAGCTGTACAGAACGAGCGGTCTCTGCGCCATCAGAAAAATCGATATTTCGGCGAAAACCCTGCGTAACCCCAGGGTTTAATGGTGACGAATAATTCCACAATGCCACCGAATGTCCGTGAGCACTCAACTCGGGAGCAAGGGTTGCGATTGCATCAGCAGAGGCCTGGAAACGCGACGGTCCTGTGATCCCGGCAAAACCCGAGGACATAGCATCGGAGGTATCCAACAAAAACAGGGTATCCGTCGCAGTCAGGGCATCGGCTGCGTCGCTGGCGTGTTTCGTGTCGTCTTTATTATGGGCCTGGGCTGCGGCATCATCGTTGGACTGATGCTTACTCCCGGCGTTGCCGAAATCCAGTGCGGTACGTGCTAGGTAAGCTTCCCAGACCGGGCTGGCGTCCAATCGCTTAGCATCAGTTTCAGCCTCAACTTGGCCTTCTACTTCCGGATTTGCCTCAAACCCGTGGTATTGCGCTGCTAAATCATCGGCGAAAGCTTGCGCGGCGCGGGTCTGTTCTTCATCAATTTCGTCAGACTGGTTCAACACCACCGCGGCATATTCCACATATGCGCCCTCCAAGGCACGGAACGAGCCTGCATCTTCAGCGCTTATAGCCTGCACCGCCGCAACCGGGCCGTCAGCGTCGGCAAGGCTTTTGTTTTCATCTCGCAAAAGAAGCTCCGCGCCAGATTCTGGGCCGTCGGCAAGAGCGGAAGCAACCACCGCAGATGCCGCTGAGTCGCCAGGATAGGTGACGGCGTCAGCCGGAAGCTTGAGATCGATGTCTGCATCTGTTGCAGCGTGTTTATCGTAAATACCAGCTGCTTGGCCAGCTACTTTTGGGTGTTCACCGCTCGCGGCTGCTGTACGACCAGCAGCTGCAACGGCCTGAGCTAAACGCGGGGAGTCTGCGTCGATATATACAGCGGCTTTCGCGATATCTTCGGCGATGACGGCCTGCACGCAATGATCACGCACCACTGGTTTCGTGGCATTCCAGGAGGCCAATAGCGACTGCGTTAAGGTTGCGTCACCGCTGGCAACGGGAAGCTGTAGATTTCCTTCAATGCACGATTCACCTTCGGCGCTATCCGCATTGGAACCGGTGTCTTCAGAACCATTTCCCAAGAATAACCATGCAAGCACAGCGATAATTGCCAGCAAGATTGCAATGGTGGAGGCAATGAATCCTCCAGAAAATTGAGTCTTTTGTTCAGGTGTGTAGTGACGCCCCATAGCTACCTAGTCTAGCCCGCTGAGCATGGTCCACAATATTTATCAGCCTGTGTCGGAGCGGCTCGGCTCGGGCAGCTAGTTGACGTTGGCGCGTAACGTATTCGTTTTTCCCCGCTGTGGTCTCAATGGCTACGACGCCAAGGCCCCAATCACGGCAATCGTATGGTGAAGCCTCCATGTCCAACTCACGGGCGCTAACCGCAAGATCGAAGCACTGGTGTAATAACTCACCTGGGACTAGCGGGCCCAGTTTCCAAGCCCATTTATATAAGTCCATTGTCACGTGCACGCATCCGCCTTGGTCGCAGTCGAGCTGATCTTCTCGATTCAGCACCGTGATATTCAGCGGGCGTGCTGGGGGAGTGAAAAAACGGAAGGCATCATAATGTGTGCAGCGGAGATCATGCTTTTCTACGACTTCGTTCGTCCCTTTAGCCCCGAGGCGGAGTGGTAAATCATGGCGTGGGGCTTCAGAGCGGTAGACCATTGCCCATTCGTGTAAACCAAAACAGTCAAATCTGGCGGGGCGTTTAGCTGTTTGCGCCAGCAAATCCCTGATATAGCCGATTGCTGAACCACGCCGCTGCCATAACGATTGCACGTTCAATTCCACACCACGCTCGGTGCGGTGGTAATCACGCCAGTGCGCATGTGGCGGTTCGCCCTGCATAGCCGAGCCGACGCCGGGATGCCAGCGTTTCAGATGTGTCGGGCGAACGGGATAATACTCAAACAAGAAATCATAAACCGGATGTTTCATACCCGGGTTCCGATAGCGGGCCAGACGTTCCTCAGCACGCGCGAGGTGGGCATCGGATTGGGCTGTCCATTCCTGCTCAGTAAAAATCATGGTGCTAGTAGTCTAACGAAAACGGTGCTAATTAACGCGAGGTTAATTAATGCGAGCGCTTGCGGGAACGACTGCGCGGCGCAGTAGGATTTCCACCCCATGCGCTAGATTTTCTGCCCCCACGTCCAGCGCGGGAATGCGAGGTTCGTCCTTCTTCACTGCCGGTCTTATGCCGACGATCTTTCCTTTTCGGTGCAGCTTTTTGTTGCTCTTTCTTATTAGCAGTGCCGTTTTTTGCTGATCCTCTTTTTTCTGAGCGCTGGTTCTGAACAGAGCTTAGTTTTTCTTGCAAGGCTCTTCCGGAAGGTTCGCGTGCTCCACTAAGATCCGCAAGCTCCTGCGGTATACCTGGCCCGCGCGCGACGATAGTACGTGCCGTGACCCCTGCCTTTTTGAGCAACGATTTCACGGTTTGTTCTTGGTCTTCCAAAACCAATGTGACCACGGTGCCGCTGGCTCCAGCGCGCGCGGTGCGCCCGGCGCGATGTAGATACGCTTTGTGTTCTGCTGGGGGATCGACGTGAACCACCAAGCTGACATCTGAAATATCGATGCCGCGGGCCGCAATATCCGTGGCGACCAAAACAGGCAGGGTTCCGGCGCTAAAACCATCGATTGCTTGTGTGCGAGCGCCTTGCGATTTGTCTCCATGCAAACCTAAAGCGTGCACCCCGACGCGCCGCAGCTTTTTCACTTGCCGGTCAACACCATGCTTGGTTCGCATAAACATAATCGTTTTTCCGTCACGGGCGGCAATTTTTTCTACCAATTCGTTACGGTTTTCGCGCGTACCCACGTGTGCCACAACATGCTCCATCGTGTCTACCGAACTTTGTGCCGGAGCAGTTTCGTGTGTACGTGGGTCATGCAAAAACCTGTCAACAACAGCTTGGACTTGCTTGTCCAGCGTTGCTGAGAATAACAAGTGCTGGCAATCGGCGGGTAATTTATTCCATAGTTTGGTTACCTGCGGTAAAAAGCCCATGTCCGCCATTTGGTCGGCCTCATCGAGGGTGGCGATCTGCACTTGATCTAGTTTGAGTTTTTTCTGATCAAGCAGATCTTGCAAACGGCCCGGGGTGGCAACGAGCAGATCCACCGGTGCGGCGAGGCGACGAATTTGCGGATTGATATTGACGCCACCGACCACGCTGAACACGCGCAATCCCAGGGAAGCAGCAGGCGCTTCCAAACGAGCACTGATTTGCGCGGCTAGTTCGCGGGTTGGCGCGAGGATGAGCGCGCGGGGATGGCCCGGGCGCGAGACGCCGGACGTCGCCAAGCGATGTAGCATGGGCAAACCGAAACTGAAGGTTTTTCCTGATCCTGTGGGGCCTTTGCCGAGGACGTCGCGGCCAGACAGCACGTCAGGGATGGTTAACGCCTGGATCGGAAACGGAGTGGAGATGCCTTCGCGGCGTAGGAAATGCACGATGGGTCGGGCCAGGCCCAGGTCGGCGAAAGATGGTTCTTGTGCAGGTTTAGTTGTCATTACCCTTCAGTCTATCGCGTCGTGGCAGCTGGTTCGTGATGCATGCGAAAAAAGCGCGTGAACTGCACGACTGTGTGAGAACTTACAGTAAATTTTGCTTCCGCGGTGTCTGTGGAGTTGTAGCGTAAGAAGTGAGAGGGATGCGCCCTTGAATACCCATTCATCTACATCTACAACTACAACGTGCAAAGGAAACTTACAGTGGCCGAGCACTTTCTCCCGCGATCGAAGGTCAAAACTCCAGAAGGTGATATTGTTCCTGATGTTGCTACTCCGGAACAATCGCAGAAAAAACGTGATGTGCGATTCGTACTACAGCCGATATGGTTCCTGCTTGCTGTAGCTGCTCTGGTGGCCGTTTTGCTATTGCCGATCGAAAGCCTGGCATGGGAAGGCCAGGTCGCACTGGCGGTTTTGGCTTTCGCCATTGTTTTATGGGTAACGGAGGCAGTATCCTACCCGGTCAGCGCGTTTTTGATTATCAGTTTGATTGCGTTGCTACTGGGTTTGTCGACAGACCCAGAGACTGGTGATATAGTCGGTACATCTTCCGCGTTGGGCACTAGTTTGCAGGGCTTTTCTACCTCTGCGCTGGCGTTGGTAGCTGCCGCTTTGTTGCTTGCCGGTGCGATGCAGGCAACTGGCCTGCATGAACGCTTGGCGCTTTGGGTGATGAAGCTCGCCGGTGATAAAACCTCGAATATTTTGATTGGCGCGATCGTGATCGCGACACTGTTGGCGTTTTTCGTGCCCTCGGCGACCGCCCGCGCGGGTGCCGTCGTTCCGATTCTGCTGGGTATGGTTGCAGCCTTTGGATTATCGACAAATTCGAAGATGGCCTCATTATTGGTTATCACCGCAGTACAAGCAGTCTCGATTTGGAATGTCGGTATCCAAACAGCAGCTGCCCAAAACTTTGTAGCTTTGAACTTCATCCAAGATGAATTCGGTCAGACTATTTCTTGGGGCCAATGGTTTATCTGGGCAGCGCCATGGTCGGTGCTGATGTCCATTGCACTGTTTTTCATAATGCGTGCGAGCATCAAACCGGAGGCAGACTCCATTTCCGGTGGTCGAGAACTCATTGAGCAAAAACTCGAAGAGCTCGGCCCGATGTCCGGCCGCGAAAAACGATTGGTGGCTGTCGCCGTACTGCTGCTATTCGTGTGGGCGACTGGCGATATCCTGCACCCGGTTTCTGCACCAGTGGCGACCGTCATTGCAGTGAGCTACATGCTGCTTCCGAAAGTCGGCGTCTTCGACTGGAAAACAGCGCAAGATTTGGTGTCCTGGGGTACGCTGATCGTCTTTGCCGTCGGTATCTCGTTGGGCACATTCCTGCTCGATACGGGTGCAGCTAGCTGGTTATCCGAGCAAACTTTTGGTGCTATGGGCTTGGACTCGATGCCATTGTTGGCCACCATTGCGTTAGTGTCGCTGTTTAACATCCTCATCCACCTCGGATTTGCCTCTGCCACGTCGCTGGCATCCGCACTGATTCCAGTCTTTATCGCCTTGTCGACGACGATTGCTGCTGGTGATGCCAGCATCGGATTTGTTGTCATCCAGCAGTTCGTCATCTGTTTCGGCTTCTTGTTGCCGGTTTCTGCGCCGCAAAACATGCTGGCTTATGGCACGGGCGCATTTACCCGGGGCGAGTTCCTGAAAACAGGAATCCCGCTTACCATCGTCGCTTACCTACTAGTATTGCTGTTTTCGGCCACCTATTGGGACTGGATGGGCCTTATTTAGTCGTCCTTAGCAGGGGCGGGTGTTTTAACGCTTCTGCTCCTGCGATTTATCTCCGGTCCAGTCCAGATGGAATACACCATCGGTATCAACCCGGCGATAGGTGTGGGCACCGAAATAATCGCGCTGTGCCTGTACCATCGCGGCAGGCAAACGCTTGGAGCACAGCGAATCATAGTAGGAGAGCGAGGAGCTGAATACCGGAGCAGCAAGACCTAGCCGGATCGCAGAGGCCGCAACAGTGCGCCAGGAATCGATCAAGCCGTCGAGCTCCTCGGTGAAGTAGGAATCAAGTAACAACGACGGTAGCTCTGGAAGCTTCTCGTAGGCATTGTCAATGCGGTCCAAAAACGCTGCTTGGATGATGCAACCACCACGCCATACAGCTGCGAGATCGCGAGGATTAATGTTCCAGTTGTATTCTGCCGAACCAGCGGCAATCAGGTCGAAGCCTTGTGCGTAAGCCACCAGCTTGGAGGCGTACAACGCCCGGCGCACATGCTCAATGAACTCCTCAACGCTGATGCCCAGTGTCGCGAAATCTGCAAGGTTACCGGTAGGAAAGTGGTCCAGGGCAGCAGCGCGAAGCTCGGTGGATGAAGACAGAGCGCGAGCAAAAACTGCTTCCCCAATCGCGGTAGCCGGAATACCCAGGTCCAAAGCTTCCTTCGCGGTCCAGCGCCCGGTGCCTTTTTGCCCGGCAGCATCGTGGATGACGTCGATCATCGGTGCGCCGGTGTCTGGGTCACTGGTTTCTAAAATATCTGCGGTGATACCGATTAAATAAGAGTCTAGGTCGCCGTCGTTCCAATCTCGGAAAATCTTGGCAATACGGCTGGGCTCCAAGCCTGCGCCGTGGCGCAACAAATGATAAGCCTCTCCAATGAGCTGCATATCAGCGTATTCGATGCCGTTGTGCACCATCTTCACAAAATGTCCGGCCCCATTGGCACCGATGTAGCGTACACACGGGGTGCCATCGACTTTGGCCGCGATCGATTCCAAAAGCGGTCGGATGGACTCCCAAGATTCTTGTGGTCCGCCAGGCATAATTGAGGGGCCAGTGAGTGCGCCTTCTTCTCCGCCTGAAATACCTGCACCAACGAAATGCCGTCCGGTGAGTGCCACTGCGCGCTCACGCCGCACGGTGTCGGTATACAGTGAGTTGCCTCCGTCGATAAGAATATCGCCTTCGTCGAAGGCTTCTACTAGGTCATCAATAGCGGCATCAGTAGCAGTTCCGGCGGGCACCATCAGTAGCGCGCGGCGTGGCTTAGATAAGTTAGCTGCCAGCTCTTGCAAGTCGCTGCAACCGACAAATTCTCCTTCTCCGCCATGCTCCGCAATGAGTTTGCTGACGTTTTCCGCGCGCTGATCATAAAGCGCGACGCGGTAACCATTGCGTGCAAAGTTACGGGCCAAGCTCGAACCCATGACTCCGACCCCGACGATTGCGATATCTGCCAATTGCTGCGAAGGCTGCTGGTTATTCATGACTGATCAGTCTACCTTCTACCGCAGTAGGCTTGAGAGCGAGGAATAGCTGGAGTACTTGGAATGTGTTGGGGCTAACAAATAGATGGTTTGAATTCCGATAGAGTTGACACATGGGTTATTTGGAAGCAGTGATGGCAGCGGGAACCAGGCAATTACAGCAGGCTGAGCTGGAAGAGCTAAACCGATCCGAGTTAGGCCTTGACAGCCTCCTCGGGTTGGTTTATTCATATGCTGACCCTACTGAAGTTCGCGCTTATCTTGAGGTCAGTTCGAGGCACCTGCAGTATGCGGGCAGTGTCAACGGAGGCGTGTTTTGCGCGATTGCGGAATCAGTTGCCTCGGTGGCTTCTATGATTAGTGCACAACGTCCCTGTGTTGGGGTCAATAACAGCACGGACTTCATCCGTGGAGTAAGTGAAGGATGTATTGAAGCTATTGCGAAGCCCATACAAAACGGAAAACGCACGCAATTGTGGAACGTAGAGATGTACAACCACGAAAAATTAGTGGCCCGCACCACTTTGCGCACAATGGTGGTGGGGCCGCCTATCGCTGAGCTTCGCACACAAACAGATCAGCAGTAAGGTGCGTGTCAGCCATGCATCTGAAGTTACTGCTGCATACGTGATGCCTGGGCAAAAAACTCACGTTCGTGCGCTGATGCCATCAAATAAGCACGGGTTGCGCGCTCGCGGGTTGATTCGCTGGCATTTTCGAAAGCCGTTTCCACAATCCTGATTGCTTTCCGTGTATCTTCTGCGAAGTTTGGATCGCCATAGGTTTCCAACCACGAGTGGTACGGGTGCTCGTCGTGATTATGTTTAGCCAGCGCTTCGCCGATTTCGGCATACAGCCAGAAGCAGGGCAAGACTGCAGCTACCCCGACGGCGTAGTCATCGGTGAACGTGCGTGCAACCAAGAAATCAGTGTATGCGGCAGTAACCGGTGACGGATCGACTTTCGGCACATTGAAAGAGCGGTGTAGTTCCGCTTCCACAGTCAGGCACTCCTGGGCAGCTTTGGCCCACCAGATTTGTTCTTCTGGCGTTGGGGCATTAGTCGACAAGCGCGCCAATGCGCGGGAATAAAGCTCCAGGTACAAAGCATCTTGGGCCAAGTAAAACATGAATTCTTTTTTGGAGAGTTCGCCGCTGGTCAGCGAGGTAATGAACGGTAGCTCTGTGATTTCACGCCAGAGAGTGCCGGTCTTTTCCCATAATTGGGTAGTGTGTGGGCCTTGCGCCGCGATTGCTGGGGCCGGTGCTTTGTCATGAACTGGGAAAGTCCATGGGGTAGTGTCCGCGTTGCTCGCCCAGCGACGCAGCTGATGGAAGTGATCTACGGGGCCGTTTCCCTTGCCAACGGCAAGCTCGTCTGCATTGGCAATTGCTTCGTGCAGCCAGCGGGTTGCCCAGTCGAGTGCGTCGTTGAGTTCTGCTCCACCGCCTAAGCGAGTAGCCAGGGCAGAAGATAACGAACAGCCGGTTCCGTGAGTGTTTTTTGTATCTACCCGAGCAGAAGGTACCCGGTGAACAGCACCATCAGCGCTTACTGCTGCATTGTCAGCGATCGTGCCGTCGAGATGGCCACCTTTTACGATCACCGTGACGTCATGTTTTTCGGCAAAATGCCGCGCTTGTGCCACCGCGGCATCGAAATCTACAGCCTCGTCGTCTTCGACCAAAACGGCGAGTTCCTTCAGGTTCGGAGTAATGACATCAACGTGTGTGCACAGCTCGCGGACTTTTGCTTCAGCCTCTGGCTGCAACAGCCGGTCGCCGGAGCTAGCAACCATCACCGGGTCAAGCACCAGGGTAGTTTTGTTTCGGCCGCGCAACCATTCAGAAACGGTATCGACGGTGTCGCTATCACCAAGCATGCCGATCTTGATGGCATCGATTTCGACGTCGTCAGAAACGCTAGCGAGTTGCTCGCGCAGAAATTCCTGTGGCGGGGTATGGATACTGCGCACACCCTGTGTGTTTTGCGCTACCAGGGCGGTGACTACGGACATGCCGAAACCGCCGGCAGCAGCAATAGATTTCAAATCAGCCTGAACACCAGCACCACCTGTGGGATCAGTGCCAGCAATGGACAAGATACGAGCATTCGTCTTCATGCTCACCAGGCTAGCGAAAATACTGGGAATTGTTAGCCCTGCACAGTGATTGTGACCAGAATATTGTTCAAAAATGCGCTCAACAATCTGCGCAGCAGTGTCTCAGGAATGTTCCCAGGAATGTTCCCAGCATGGAGTTCAGAGCATTTAGTGCCCGCATAGCCTCCGGCTGTGCTATGCGGGCGTTGGGTTTTGCCTTGCGGCGTTATTCCGTTGCGGAGTTTTAGCCGATGCGCTTGGTGTCTTTAACTTCGACCGGTTGGTCTTTCTCATCCGCACTAAGTTCGCTCAGCTTCAGTAGAGCGTTTCGGCCGTGGCGCTGTTGCTCGGTGATCTCCAGGTTGCCCCGGTTGCGGGAAAGTACATTGCTGGTCCAGTTCAAGACGGTAAACAGGCGGTTACGCACACCAGTGAGGAACTGGGCGTGCACAACGAGCCACATTAGCCAGCCGACAAAGCCAGTGATCTCGCTGTTTTCCATTTTCACCACAGCATTACCGCGGTTGATGATCGCCATCGAGCCCTTATCGAAGTATTCGAAAGCTTCCTTCGGATCCTGCTCGGAATTATCGCTGGTCTTGGCGTCGATGAGCTTGGCTACGTGTTTACCCGTTTGGATGGCAACCTGAGCCACACCAGGCAGACGATTCAGTGACATCATGTCACCGATGAGATAGACGTTGTCGTGGTCGCCAACGGTGAGGTCTTCGTTGACCGATACGCGGCCACCACGATCGAACTCGACATTAGCCTGTTCCGCAACCATCTTGCCCAACGGGGAAGCTTCCACACCAGCGGACCAGACCTTGGTTGGGGACTCGATGGTGTGCACGGAATCGTCGGCCATGTTCTTGTACACGACCTTGTCGTCATCAACTTCAGTGACCATGGCATTCAGACGTACCTCGATGCCTTGCTTCTCCAAGGTGCGCTGTGCCTTCTTGCCCAGTTTCTTACCGAACGGTGGAAGTACCTGAGGTGCGCCGTCGAGAAGGATGATCTTTGCTGATTCCGGCGAAATGTTCTTGAAGGCACCTTTGAGGCCGCGCTTTGCCAGTTCAGCCAGCTGACCAGCCAGTTCTACGCCGGTTGGTCCTGCACCAATGATTACGAAAGTCAGCAAACGCGCGCGCTCTTCGGGATCATCGGTCAATTCTGCACGTTCGAAGGCTCCCAAAAGGCGTGAGCGGATCTCCAGAGCGTCGTCGATGCTCTTCATGCCTGGTGCGTACTGTGCGAAGTGGTTGTTACCGAAGTATCCCTGCTTGGAACCAGCGGCGATAACCAGGGAGTCATAAGCGAAATCTTTCTTGATGTCACCCTGGGATGCGCTCACGGTCTGCTTCGCAATATCGATTGCAGTCACCTCACCGCGCACTACATCAACATTGTTCTGCTTACGCAACAGTTGGCGAGTTGACGGGGCGATCTCACCCGCGGAGACGAGGCCGGTAGCAACTTGGTAGAGCATCGGCTGGAACAAGTGGCTGTTGGTGCGGTCAATCAAGGTGATATCGACGTCAGCGTTGGCCAAACCTTGGACCGTGTTCAGGCCACCGAATCCGGAGCCAATGACGACGACATGGTGACGATTACCTGCGGGACGGTGTGCTTGAGACATAGATACCTCTTCGTAGAAAATGTGTGGTGTATTTGATTAAGTACACAGTTAAATATACGCCTACACACTCTAGTGGCCAGAAACACTTTGCTAAAATCATTGGAGCTGAACAGTTCCGCCTACCGTCCCGAATCGTTTGCAAGGAGTAAGTGTGCACGAGCAACATTGGGCTCATCTTGCAACGATCGATGCACAGGCGTGGCCGTCAATTGCCTCTGTGCCCAGTGGGTCTTTACTGTCGTTACGCGCACGCGTCGCGGAAGCCCACCTTGCTCGCGCCTGCCGGATCGCCGGCCTTGAGCTCGACCCAGATGCTTCACCGGATTTAATTATTGACCACGAGCTTTTGTTTCATCGTATCGCGCATGCTGGTTGGTTGGGCTTCGCAGAATCCTATATGGCAGGAGAGTGGCGTACCCCAGATTCAGCCGCCTTGGTTCGGGTGCTCACTCGTTTGCTCGCCACTGGCTATGCCCCACGTGCGAAGCAAAAAATCCCGGTTACGCTGTTTGACGGCGGGCAAATTCCGGTGGAGCTAGTTCGGTTATATTCCGCTGAAAAGAGTAGCGGTTTCGCCGGAATTTTTTCGACGGGCGTGGCGACGACGGTCCGGGAGTCGGTGCCCAGTTATGTTCCTTCCCAGCACCGCGGGAGTGAGTCAAAGCGGCACTTTGTGGATGTTACAGAGATTTCAGAGCCGCAGAATGTGGAACGCGATGACTTCCAGGATGCCCAGGCACGCGCCGCACGGTTTTTGCTTGATGATCTTGGCGTGACTGCCTCCAGCCACGTGCTGGAGTTTCCTGCTAATGGATCCGTGACGGCGGAAGTTGCTGGCCGACGTAAAGCAGTCGTCGATGCCCTCAGCAATGACGCGGAACACCTGGCGGCGGTGCGCGAAGATTTAGTTCTTGCCGGGGTAGAGGACTTTGTGCATACACAACATATCGCGCATCCCTTACCGACGCCGAGTGACTGGCAAGGGCGTTATGACGCTATTGTGTCCATGGAAGCATTCGAATTCTTGGCACCTGCAGATCGGGTATATTTTTTGCGGCATGCGGGCAGGCTACTGGCTCCTGGCGGAAAGCTGGGGATACAAACCTTGGTGGCGACTGATGGTATGACCGCATCTGCTCGCAATGCCTTATTGGCCTTGCGGGCCTATATTTGGCCAGGTTTGGATTATTTCGATACCAATGGTCATCACAAACTCTTCGATCAAAAGTCTGGTTTGCGCATAATTAAGCAAAGCCACTTCGGCTCGCACTATCGGAAATCATTGCAGCTGCAGCGCAGCTTTTTTGAAGGGCATGTGCGTGAAGCGGCGGCAAGTGGATTCGATGCCGTATACCGGCGGTTGTGGATATTCCAGCTAGCTTTGCGTGAAACATTGCTGGACTTGGGCATGCTTGACGCTGTGCAGTTAACCGCAACCCACCGGCACCGCCGAGGCCGACGCTAAATTATTTGGCGCATCGACCACTGGTTGCGGTTGGCATTAGTGCAGCGGTAATTCACTCCACGGTGATTGCGTTGACGCTAATGCTCCCGCCGTGGAAGCCATCATGCGTTGTTGTAGACCGTCCACCTGGCCACTTTCACATAAACGGCCAACTAAGAAACCATCGCCATAATCACGCCAGTTGGTGTGATGCGCCTTTGCTAGTTTTGCACCTTCTGCGGCGAATGCATTGGCTTCGTCCTCCGTGAACAATTCCGTGGCATAGCCCATAGCTGCTAGACGTACCCCCTGTGCAATTCGCCAGCCTGCTAGCGAGGTGGGTAGATTTTTCGGCAGGAAAAGATCGATGTCTTCGAGTGATAATAAGACGGCCAACTGTCCAGCGGCTGCGCTAATCTCCTTGTCGGCGCTCTGCGGGTCTGCGGCGTGGGCATATTCGTCTCGCAGGGCAGTGGTAATTTTTTCTAAGCCATGTGCCTGTCGTTTATCGAGTTCCCAGCCTCGGATTTCTTGCAACACAGTACGCACAGCCCGGTAAGCCTCATGATCTGGATCGTTGAGATATTTGCTAATAGCAGCGCGTAAGCTCGTGGCATCCGAGACCTGGTGCTGGTTTTCTAAGTGCTTCCAGATCTCCTGTACGCGTTGTTCATCGTAGCTAGCTGGGGCATCCAGCGGAATCTTGCTGCCAATCAAATACGGTGCTTGTAACGACCAGCCCAGGCGCAAATCGTCGGCAAGCTTACCCATAACTGCGACAGGAAGCTGTTGCGCATTAGCTTGCATTGACGAGAAAATCTCTTCATAGCTGTTGGATTTAATCGGTGGGAAAGACTCAGTGTGCAAGGGGAGTTCTACCCATGGCGAACCCGGGTCGGTAAGCAGCGCAGCTGCATTATGGAAAATGAAGCGGAAGTGCTCACCAATTTTGCTGGCCATCATGGCTTCGCCATAAACGAGGGCAGCGACGTACTCCGCCCAGGTGTCGTAAGCGCGCGCGATACCGAGTACGCATTTCACGATGATTGGCCGAACCTCATCGGGTTTAATTAAGCCGGCACCTGCCCCTAGGTTGAGCTGGCGCACCGCAGCAGCGAAATAGAACCCGGCTAAGGTGTGGGGTAGTTGCTGCGGGATTAACAGTTCGGCCTCCGGGTTAAGCAGAGGCTTTAATAAGCGCTGTGCCTCGGTTTCCAAAGTGGCGAAAGGAACTTCAGGAAGTGCACCGGATAATTCGTTAACGAGCACACTGCTTTGCCCGGCACGCTGGTTTAGAGGCAAATCGCGGATCTGTTGCAGAGCACCCCGAGCCGCTTCATAAGCACGGTCGTGGGTGCGCTGAGAGGCTAGTTGCGCTGATTTCAGCAGATCTTCACGGCTATTGATGTTCCAGGCGTTCGATAAAAATTGTGCGAGCTGCGGGTTTGCGGTCGCCTTGATGATGTTGCCTTCTTCGTCACGCTCGATTTTCGGCATGGCTGGTAGTGGTCCATCCGGAGCGATGTTAGGACGCAAGAAATATGGAGCGACGACTGACCAGCCGCGGCGGAGTATTTCATCCTGTAAGCCAGATTTCTTGAGTTCGAAATCAAAGCCGCGAGCTTGGGCTTTAGAGAGGTAATCCTCGTAACTGGAAGCCTCGGACAGGGCAAGTGCGTCAATCTTTCGTTCAGCCATGCTTGTCATCATACCCGTGGTAGCTGAGCCACCAATGATGCTGAAGTTTGCCGACAATAGTCGGGAGTAGGGAGAGACCCAATCGATAAAGTGACATAATGTCAATTATCGGACAATTGTAGAAGTGGGCTTTACCCACCAGTTGCGGGCTGAATTTGTGCAGACCGCAACCTAATCGTCTGCTGTCTAGTGGGATGTTTATTTATTTGTCCGTTTTCGCGAAACTCAATCGAATATCCACGGTGCCTGTTTCTGCAATCTTCGCAGCGATCAAATCTGGTGAATGCACGCCAAAGTCTTCGCGGTTGATCTCTACCGTCCCGGACACGACCAGTAGCTCGCCATCGCGCAAAGCTTGGAATCGTGCCTCAACAGGTTCGGAGTGATCTTTGATTGTTAATTCGCCAGCGACATCGATCTCTCCTGCAGTGCCATCTTCTGGTAGTTGTGAGACGTCTACTGGTTCAGTAAGAGTAAACGTGGATGTCGGAAATTTGCTGGTCTCAAAAAGTTTGTCTTTCATGTTGACATCGCGGACATCACGATCAGTGGTCAACTGATTCATGTCTACCTCAACGGTTGCAGAGGTCAATGTCTCATCATTAATTTGTGCTGCCCCCGTGACATAACCTGTAGAGCCGGAAGTTACGCGTTCGTCACCAGGCAAAATCTCCGAAAAAGTAAAGCCTACCGAGGTGATATTTGGGTTCTTTCCTTCGACGATTTCCCAAGCGCCATCCACTGGAACCGAGGCTGCTGCCGCACCTGAATCATTCAAGGCTTCAGTCTTGACGCCTGGTCCGGTGATGAGCCGGTACAGCAAAGGAACGACGCTAAGCAGTGCCAACAGAACAATGACTACGACGAAAACCGCGATGACAGATTTACGGCGTTTCATGGGGGATTTTTTCATCATTACCTCAACTTCTCTATGGAGCGCGCCAAATCAATTAATTCCGTGCACAACTGCCCCAGCTCCTCCGCTGAAGCTTCTTCGGCTGCTGCCCATGCGATGTCCTCGGCTGCGCAACGCAACTGGAATAATGAATCATGCAGCATATCGGCTTTAGTTTTGCTCAATATTACGGCATCTGGAGAAATTTCCGTTCCTGATAAGTTTTGGCGTTGCTCATAAGCTCGTTGCTTGCACGACGTACTGCAGTACTTGCGTGGGCGCCCACGTCCTTGGGTTGCGACTGCTGTACCACACCATTGGCACGGTTTCGGACGGTTTTGTTGGTAGGCAGACACTCTAGTGACTTTAGTCTGTTGACGAAAAGACGTGAAATATCCCCTGAAATGTTCACTAGAGGTGAGCCCAAGAACGCGAGGAGACCGAAAACGAAGCCCGAATTGAGAACTCTTGTAGGATGATCGGGAACAAAACCGTGGGTTTGTGCGTTATAGTGGTAGATCGTTATCCCCGATGAATTTTTGGTGCTCAATCAGCGCCACGAATGTTATCGATGCCCCCGGAATAATATAAGGATGTGTCCCACTTATGGCAGATCGCGTATTGCGCGGCAGCCGCATGGGTGCTGTCAGCTACGAAACTGACCGCGACCATGACCTGGCACCACGCCAAATGGTGAAATACCGCACCGAAGACGGTGAAGTTTACGAGGTACCTTTTGCCGATGATGCGGAGATTCCAGAAGAGTGGCTGTGCAAGAACGGTAAATGGGGAACGCTGGTAGAAGGCGAAGGCGTTGAATCGAAGCCGGTGAAGCCGCCTCGTACCCACTGGGATATGCTGTGCGAACGCCGTAGCATTGAAGAACTCGATAAGCTGCTTGAAGAGCGTATCGAACATCTGCGCAAGCGCCGCCGTACCGCTGCGAAACTGCTCAAAGAGCAAAAAGAACAGCAAGAAGCCGAAGGAAAATAAACTTCTTGTCTAAGGCTTAGCTGTTTAAAGTTTTTTAAGGTGCCAGTCTCCCACCAAAGATTGTGGGGGCTGGCACCTTTTATTTATAGCGTGGTAGACCGCTAGCTAATGTAGCTATTTCTTTATTTGCTTGGACAGGTCGCGCAAAACTGTAGAAAAACTACTTGCTGTGGAGGAAACCCGCTCCGGGAGTTCTGCCAGCGCAGAGTCCCGTAGGCTGTGCGCCCCGAAAGAAACCAGCGTCGAGCTCATTTCCTTTACTTGTTTGCTGCGGTGCGCAAGACCCCATTTCGTGACCTCAGCTAAGGAATCCGTGACAAACGAACCATCCAACTTGGATTCGCCATATTCACGCTCAGTAAAAGTAATTGGAACTTCAGCAATCACGAAGCCAGCTCTGATAGCACGACGAGCGAGATCCACTTGGAAAATATAACCGGCATTCGAGAGCTCTTCTAGGTCTATAGCCTCGAGCACTTCGCGACGATATGCGCGGTAACCGGCTGTCATGTCAGTTAACCCAGCGCCGAGAGCCAGAGAAATGTACGCATTGCCACCGCGAGAGAGCCATTCCCGATTTTTCGGCCAATTGACTACTTCCCCGCCTGGAACATAGCGAGAACCGATGACTGCGTCTTCCCCATTATCGATTGCATCCAGAAGTAGATGAAGTTGCTCAGGAGCGTGCGAGCCGTCTGCATCCATTTCGCACAGAACCTGATAATCACGCTCCAAGCCCCAGACAAATCCCGCCACATAGGCACCGCATAAGCCACCTTTGCCTGCGCGGTGCAACACATGTACTTGTTCATCGGAGCCAGCGATTTTGTCTGCAAGCTCGCCAGTTCCATCCGGCGAATTATCGTCGACTACAAGCACGTCGACGCCGGATTGTGCCTTGCGCAATCGACCGACAATCCGAGGTAAATTTTCTTTTTCGTTATAGGTCGGAATGATTACAAGAGTCTTCGCAGACGGTGTGGCGGACTCAGCCATGGCGGGTTTACTCCTTCACGCGACGACGTATCACAGCAAGAATACCCAATATTACTCCCATGAGAACCATCGCCAGTTCAAGCATCTGCCCCACGCGCACTGCTGGGGTTATACCTGAGCGTAACGGTAACGTAGCGACGAGATGATTCGCTTCGAAAATTTCGGTGTCAGCCAGTACGTTTCCTGCTGGATCAACTAATGCGGAAACTCCGCTAGTGGCGGGTACAACCATCGCCCGGTCTGTTTCAATTGCTCGCATTCGCGACATCGCCAACTGCTGATAAGTCATATCTGTAAAACCGAAAGTCGCGTTGTTTGTCGGAGACGTCAGGATACTCGCACCGTTATTTATGGACCGGCGAAAAGCTTCGTCAAAAGCTACTTCGTAGCAGGTGGCCACACCTACCGCTACATCGCCGTGGTCCGTCGTGATATCAGCGCCGCCAGTAGGGATTTGCAACACACCATTGCCATCACCAGGGGCGAAGTTGCCGGCCATCTCGGCGTATTCCGATATTTTTTCGAAGAAACCACGCATGGGCAATGTCTCACCGAAAGGCTGCAGATAAACCTTATCGTGGAACTCCCCTGGCCTCATGCCTTGTACTTGATGCGTGCGCGGTGGTTCTGAAGAATCTGCTCGAGTTTCTTCCGATGATTGACCGTAATCCGGTAGAAAGGTCTGCATCGTGTTATATGGGCGCCCTTCGCGATGAGTAATAGTGCCGACGACCACAGGTGTGCCAACAGCTGAAACAGCGCTAGCAATCGCCTCGTAAGCTTCCCGGTCACTAAAAGGATTGACATCGGAAGAATTCTCTGGCCAGATCACGAGATCAAGTTGGTCGGCCTGCTCTGCAAGCTTCTTGGTTTCCCGCACGTGGTTATGCAAAACAGCGCTTCGCTGCGCCGCGAAATCGAGGCCTAACCGAGGAACGTTTCCTTGCACAGCTGCAACTTTGATCTCAGCAAAAGTATTTTCAGGTCGGTGCAAATTAAAGGTGGCAATCGCACCACCAAGTAAAGGCACAATGATCATAGCGACGCTCACGGTACGTAACCAGGTAGTTCGACTAGGTGATGTACGTGATCGCGTTGAGACAACGAGCTGGGTTACTCCCACACCGATCAACAACGTTGCGACGGTCACTAACGCAGGACCACCCCACTGCGCCAGCCCGGCTAGGGGGCCGGCAACCTGCCCCCAGGCAAGACGTACCCAGGCAAACCCACCGAACGGAAATGAGCTGCGTGCAAATTCAATAGCCAAATACCAGAAGGGGAATGCCAGGAAACCCCACGTGGAACGTGCAAGAGCGACACCGCCAAGACCAGTAAGAATTGCGTACAGCGAACACACCACGGCTAATGCGATATACGGTGGACTGCCGACAAATTCTCCAATCCACGGCAATAGCAGCAAATAACAGGCCATCGCGTGCACAAAACCAAACAATGCACCTTGCGCCATGCTCGGGCCGCGCGGTCGATAGCGTGTCGTTTGGGGTATGCGGCTTGGGGACCGGCCGGGATTTTCCCGGCTAGCACTTCCCGGCCACGGCATAAGCACAAAATAAAACAGACCAGCAGCGATTATCCCAGCAGGCCACCAACCAAGTGGTTCATAAGACGTATAAGCCACGGCACCGGATAGCGCGGCCAACAATATGCGGAAAACGAATGCGAACATCGTGAGTTTCGGGCCTAATCAACAGTGTTAACAGTGATGGACGTTAAGGTTTATTTCGGCTTATTATCGCCGGAGGCACTAGATTCTTCCCCACCGTCCCGGCGGTCAGAAAAATCCTCTGGGCTCATTGACTCTGACCATTTGCGAAGCTCATCTTCATCAAGCACATCATCGTTGTTAGTCGATGAGCCGTTGGCGGAAGTAGCTGACTGTTGATTGCTAGCGCTAGCAGCAGCTCCCATGGGAAAACCGAAGCTACCGTAGCTAGAGTGTTTCCGAGCAGTGGGCGAAGCTTGGAAAAAACGCACTCCGAGTTTTTCCACTCTGCGATACATCCGGCCTAGCAAAAAGCCGCGGATAATTGGTCGGGTCAGCGGAAAAACCAATAATAAACCAAGAATTGCGGTAGCAAACCCCGGAATGCTGAGCAATAACGCACCAGCTAAGGTCAGGCCAATATCTCCGGCAGATTTTCGGTTCTGACCATGTGCACTCATGTTTTGCGCATCGTCGGTAACAGTATGACGTTGAGCGTGCAAACGCTGCACTAATGATGCTTGCGTGGTTGCGATACGGCGAATTTCGCTCCGGGTGATGATAACTCCAAGCACCACGGTGCCGAACAACGCGATCAACGCCCACCCAAAGCCAATTAGGCTCGCTACTGCCCAAAAAGTAAAGATTTCGGCAAGCATGTAGAAAAAGAACATCACGAATGGCATGTTCACTACCCTACCTGCAAGTTCTTAACTTCCAATAGCCACCACGCCGCGGTTAATCGAGGCAATGGCTTGGCCCGCTGTCCGCTTTATCTCGGAGCTATAACCTGTCTTCGCTACCTGCTGCAGCAGGTCGATGACCTGGCGGCACCAACGTACAAAATCACCCGGGGTTAGCTCTGCGCCGGATTCAGCAGCCGCCGCCAAACAGTATCCTAACGGTGCTCCCGCACACCATTGGTGGATGGCGATGCTAAAGCCTGGTTCTGGTTCGCGAGTATGCGGGAGCCCATGCCGAGATTCGTCGCTAATGAGTTCTTCCCACAACCGCATGGTGTTCTCCATGGCGTTGGTCATGGCATCGGTGACGCCGTCGAAAAGCTGGCCGCCAGTGGCTCTCCGGTTCTCGAACGTACACAGAGAAACCACGCCAGCTAATTCTGCTGGATCTAATTCTTGCCAAATGCCCCGTTTAAGGCATTGCGCAATCAACAAATCGGAAGCATTATGCACCTGGGCTAGTTTTTCGCCTTCAGTACTCACCACCGGCTCGCCGTCGACGATATCGACGTAGTCGAGTTCGGTCAGTAAATCGACAATGCGCCGAAGCATATCGCCCAAAGTTTCTGTGGCTTTGTCTACGGTGGCTCGCAGCTTGTCGAGCTCACCTTTTCTGCGCAAGTATTTTTGTGCCAACTGCGTGAGCTGCTCGCGTTCCATTGCCGGCCACGCATGCGCTGGGTGTTTCTTCATCCGGGTTCGTAGATCCTTGATCCGCTCAGTGTCGCGGATCCGGGCGCGTAGCTTCATTTTCTTTGGCCGCGGGTAATCCTCCCTGGCGAACTTGTCGACGACGATGTGGTTGTGGCGTCGCGGATTCTTCAAGGCTTTGCCAGGTAGCTTCATCTTTCCTACCAGCGCGGGAGGATTGTCGAAGCCGCTCGCGTCGATGCGAGCTGACCAGCCTTTTTCTGTGGTGATCCAGGGGCGCGGGTCTGCGGTTTGGTTGGCCGGGGTGTTGACCACGGCCAGAACAGGACGCTTTTTGCTCGGTAGTGCGATGACATCGCCGGTTTGTAGCTTTGCCAAAATAGCCCGGGTTTCGTCGCCGCGTTCGTCTTTGGCGCGTGATTTCAGCGATTTTTCTTCCATGCTGAGTCGCTTGCGTAACTCAACATATTCAGACAGCAACTGCGCCGGATCTTGGTCATTGGTTGACGGCGGCGCGAAGGCAGCGATTGCCTCATTAAGTTGCTCGCGTAGCTTCTCGACGCGATGCACAGCGCGCTCAAGTTCGCGGGTTTCTTCCACTACGGAGCCATCGGCCTGATACTGCGCAAAAGACTTCTCCAGTAGCCGCAGAGAATCATCCATACCCAGATTATTGAGCAGATTGATTGCCATGTTGTAGCCAGGCTCAAACGTGGAAATCAATGGGTACGTACGTGTAGATGCCAGCCCTGCTACGCGTTGTGGATCCATTGCCGGGGCCCATTGCACAATGGCATTGCCCAAGGTGTCGATGCCTCGCCGACCAGCACGACCGGTCAGCTGAGTGTACTGTCCTGGGGTGAGATCAACGTGTGCTTCACCGTTAAATTTCACGAGTTTTTCAAGCACGACGCTGCGGGCGGGCATGTTAATGCCTAGCGCAAGGGTTTCTGTGGCGAAAACCGCGCGGACTAAGCCTCGGACGAATAGCTTCTCGACGATATGCCGGAATGCTGGCAGCATGCCGGCGTGATGAGCTGCAAAACCTCGGATTAACGCCTTGCGCCACTGTGAGAAACGGAGAACTTCCAGATCTTCTTGTGGAATACCCTCCACGCCTGTATCGATGACTTCGGCGATTATACGCTGTTCGTCTTCGTCAGTCAGAACCATCTTGGACCGCAAACACTGGTGCAAAGCACCATCACAGCCGGCTCGAGAGAAGATGAAAATGATCGCGGGCAGCATATTTTGACCCTGCAAGATCCGGAGTACTTCTGGTCGGCCCAACGGGCGGTAACGGTCTTGTGGGCGGACGTTTCCGCTGCGAGAGTTTCCCCTGCCTGCCGTAGAACGAGAACGAAAGCCCTGTCCTGGGCGGAAATCATCACGACCGTCGGCCGCATCGCCTGCTTCTAGGCGAGCAACGCGTCGCTGTAGCTCAGGGTTTACTCCGGCTGGTTCACTCGTCGTCGGACCCTCAATAGCTGGTGTTCCCGGGGCGAATAGTGGATAGACTTTTTGTCCGATTAGCATCCACTGCTCGAGGGGCACCGGACGGTGTTCAGAAACGATGACTTCGGTATCGCCCCGTACGGTAGAAAGCCAGCGACCGAATTCTTCCGCATTCGATACTGTGGCTGATAATCCGATGATCGAGATATGCTCCTCAAGGTTGAGTATCACCTCTTCCCAGACAGCGCCACGGGCTTGATCTGCGAGAAAATGGATTTCGTCCATCACCACATGCGTGAGTCGATCAAGCGCTGGTGATTTCGCATAGATCATGTTGCGCAGGACTTCGGTAGTCATTACGACGATGTCAGCATCCGGTTGGAAAGAGACATCGCCGGTGAGTAAACCGACCGCATCTTCACCGTGAATCGCTACTAGATCGTGAAATTTCTGGTTGCTTAAGGCTTTAATCGGCGTTGTGTAAAAGCATTTTGTGCCGCGCGACAACGCCAACGAGACGGCGAATTCTCCGACGATAGTTTTGCCAGCACCAGTGGGTGCGCATACCAAAACACCGCACCCGTTTTCGACTGCCCTGCACCCCTGGACTTGAAATGGATCGAGCTCATAAGTGAGTTGGCTGCGGAAGGTTTCAAAATGGGTGCTTGTCATAATTACCTAGGCTACAAAATATCGTCGAAACTAGAACCGTGGCCCCGGGAATATTGCAGATTGCCCCGTGATTGACTGCTGGAGTCAACCACTGCTTCCGGGGTGGCAACAGAACCTGCTGCAGGGGTGCATTCTGGCTGATAATCCAGCGGGGAAGCTTCTTCGTCGTCCAGTTGCGACCAGTCTGGCTCGTTTTTTGCCCGCCGTTTGTCATTGATTCGGCAGAACTGGAAGGAAATCTCAACTAGCAAAATAATCGCGACCGCTAGAATCGTCAGCGAATATGGATCCTGCGCAGGCGTGATGAGTGCAGAAAAAATGAAGATCAGCACGATGGTATGGCGACGTTTCGTCCGCACTGCTTCATAGCGCAAAATGCCGACAATGTTCAGCATGACGATGACCAGCGGGATTTCGAAGCTAACCCCAAAAATCACCATGATTGCGACTACAAAACTAAAATATTCTTGACCGGTCAGTGCCGCGGTCTGGAAGTCCGATCCAATAGTAAGTAGATAATTCAGGCCAAGAGACAGAGAAAAGTAGGCCAACACGGTACCAGCCAGAAACAGAGTAACCGCGATGGTCACGAAGCTGAAGGTCCAGCGCCGTTCATTACGCAGCAACCCTGGAGTAATGAATTTCCAAATCTGGTAGAGCCACACCGGAGCAGCCAAAACAGTGCCTGCGAGCGCACCAATTTTCAGACGCAACATGAACATTTCCATCGCACTTGTTGCCAAAAGACGACACTCGCCAGAAGCAGTAAAATCTGCGCGTAGCTCCGGGTCAACACCACAATATGGGCCGCGCAAAATCTCGCCGAGTGCTGGTATTGGCCCCGGCGCGTTTTGGTACCAGATAAAGCCGATGATGGCTCCAACGATTACCGCGAGTGTGGAAATAATCACTCTCCGGCGTAACTCTTTGAGATGCTCCACGAGCGACATGTCCCCCGTCGGAGACTTTTTCTTGCGTTTCGCGCGTACTCGGGATAGCAAGCTAGCTCTGCCGTGCAGCAATCCGCTGCGTTTGGCGCGCGAGACACGCTGAGATCGCCCCGGCTGGCTAGTGCCTGCCGGCGGCTGCGTGTTTTGGCGTGCCGGTTGTGGCTGAGATTGCGGAGACGTCATGACCTCACCAGTAAGAGACCCGTATGTGAGTCGAATGATTCGAACAGCGCTGTGTTGGCGCTGATAAAGTTAGTGCCGTTCTAGTTCTGCGACCGTGGTTGGTTTTCAGGCTTGTTCCAGAAGTCTTCAGCGTTTGTATTCGGTTGCTGCTGGGACTGATTTTGGTAGTTCTGCTGCGGCTGTGGTTGCTGGAAATTCTGCTGGTTAATGGCCTGCTGCTGGTGTTGCTGGGCGTTATGCGTGTTCTGGTACTGAGCGTCGTCGTTACTCATCTCGCGCATTTCTGATTTCAGAATGCGTGTAGAACGACCGACCGAGCGCGCCAGGTCAGGCAATTTTTTTGCACCAAAAAGCAGCAGGATAATGACCAGGATCAACAAAATTTGTGTGGGGCTGATAGTCATGAATCGCGCCTTTCTCAACGTCTCGACTATCGCTTTAACGTCGTGCGATAGTCAGGCGAGTATTTAAGATTTATTCGTATCAACCATACTATAACGCTGTATTCCAACCTGGGCGCGTTCGTGGACTGCGTCGACAAGATCTTGCGGGCCTAGCACTCGAACTCGGTCGGCGTGGCTGAGCGCGAAACGCGTAAACCACGAGGTGCTGCCAATAGGCATGGTGGCTTTCACCCAAGTTTTCTGATCATCGGCAGCGGGGCACGGGGGCGTTTCGTCTTGTCTTTTCATATCGTATTCATCGAGCATCCACAGCGCGTCTGGAGAAACTGCAAGCGTGGCTGTAGTGCTATCCCGAAACCCGAAGGGATCCTCGCTAGAAAACTGCAGCTTTCGTGTGCGAGGACGGGCTGTTTCCGGCAAAATTTCCACGTTTCTCATTCGGTCCACGCGGAAATTGCGATGTTCACCGTACTGTTCTACAAATGCCGTCAGGTACGCAACATCGCCTCGGATAAAAATCCGAGCTGGGTCTACTGTCCTGGTACTCGTACTATTTGACGAGGCTGACCAATAATCAAACTGCACTCGTTTTTTCGTGTGTAGCGCTTGCGCGATGCGGTATTGTACATCTTCTGTTGCAGAAGAATGCTCTGCAATACCGTCGTAGATTGCACGGGAACGGTCATCCATAATTGATCGCAATTTTTCTGCTGCTGAAGCGACAGCTGACCGATCCACCAACCCGGGCATTGTTTCGAGCACTTCAACGGTTAGCAGAAGGGCCCCCGCTTCGGTCGGTGTGAGACGCAAAGATGAATCCATCCCTTGGTCATCGTGAATCACCACGCCTTTGGTCAGTTCGTAGCTTAGGTCGATGAGATCCTGTGTTTGCGTGCTAATTCCACTGCAGTGCAGCCTTTCTAAGGCTCGTACCAGTTCGTCTGGGCTGAGCCCAAGATCTTTCGCTGCTTCGAAGATACTCCGTTCTGGGTGTGCTTTGAAGTATGGCACCAAGTTGAGCGATTGGACCAGTGCCACAAGTTTTTCTGGTGAATCTGTATTCATCGGGCACCTGCTTTCTGCAGCAAACGGCTGACCTGCTCACGAAAATCTTTTGGTTGTTCTACGACGGCTTCTGCAGCATAAGCGGCGCATGTGCGCATCAACCATTCACGGTCGGCTCCTTTGATAACCAACCGGATCTCGTCAGAGGCATCTACTTCCTGGATTTCGTCTGCGGCTTCTTCTAGCGGCGGTGCTGCTTGTCGACGGCTGCGGATCGTAGCGTCGGCTACGTCGCGAACAGCCAGGGTCTTTTCGACGATTTCGCGCAGTGAGCCGCTGGGTTCAGTGTGCGTAGCGACTTCACGTGAGCGCCGGATGTCGCTTATCCGCGTCGAACGAAAAGACCGCTCAGCTTGCCGGTCTACATCCCATCCCACGACGTATAGCCGGTTGTGATGCGGGACAATTCCCCATAAGTCCATGGTGCGGCGTTGAATTTCCGCACCGGAATGGTGCTGGTAGTTAAAAGAAATGCGCAGCTTGTGTGCCACTCCAGTCAAGATTGCCCGTAAAACCTCTGGGTCCAAGCTTGTGATGTCGTTAATTGCGAGGTATCCGGCCCCCGGGGTGATCTCGCGGCGAGCGCCAGATGCTGCAAGCTTCGTCCACCCAGCGGCACTTAGCGCACCTAACCCGCTGTTTCGCCCGACTTCACTGGCGATTCCTAGGACGGTCGCTTCTTCTGGCGTAAACGACACTTCCGGCAGCCGATAGGACTCTGGGTTGAGCCGATAACTCGCCCCATTCTCCCCCACGGAACTATCAATGTGTACGCCCGCTCGAGCAAGCGTTGCTACATCACGCTGTAATTGCATGCGAAAACTGTGCTTGTTTTCGTGATAACCCGCTACGTTGGCATGAATCCACTCCGCGCTACGGCTGGGATTGCCACCCGATTGGGCAGCTCCTTGCAGTGCAAACGTGAGGTTAGTCAACCGTTCGACAGCAGCATCATAGCGTGGGCCGGTTTTCGGTCGCTGTGCAGGTGTTGCGGCTGCCGCCATTAAGCTCACTCCGTATCGTTAGTGCCCCGGTCCATCAGAGTAAGCAACTCATCAAGCTCAGGGCTCTCGGTCGCGAAAGGGTCCCCAAAAGTATATTCCAGTTGCTTCGGTTCTGTGATTTTCATTCGGGACCAATCGACGGCGAATTGGGCATTGGTTTGCCGTGCCCGTGCCAAAAATTGCCCACGTTGATGTGCTCGAGTGGTAGCAGGTGGAGTAGACATCGCGGCAGAGATGGCCTCGTCAGTAGTCCATCGCTTTACCCTGCCTTTAGCTTCGAGTACCGGGAAGATACCACGACCAGGACGAATATCATGCATAGCGAGGTCGATCTGCGCCAGCTTTGGGTGCGACCACTCTGCATCGAGCCGATCTCGATAGCTTTCAAAGAGTTCTTTTTTGATTACCCAATCGATTTCCTGATTGACCTGGGAAAAATCTTGAGTCTCGATAGCGAGCAATGTCCGACGCCACAAATCCACTACGCGATGCATTTCGGAAGTTGATGATCCGGAATTCAGTTCTTTCGCGCGGTAGTTATCACGTTCCTCTAACCAACGGGCAGCGTGTTCGCACAACGACTGCTGTACTTCAAGCGCAGTGACGGTGCCGCCGTTTTTAAGCCGTAGTTGTGTTTTTCCACTCAAGTCACGCGAGATCTCGCGGATCTGTCCAATCGGGTCTTCTAGCTCGAAATCAGGCAGCTCCCGCTCTGCCTCGATCATCTCCAGTACCAACAACGCAGAGCCCACCTTCACAGCGAACGTTGGCTCAGACAAATTAGTATCTCCACCGATTACATGTAGTCGCCGGTACTGCTGCGAATCTGCGTGTGCTTCATCGCGTGAATTGATCATTGGACGTGCCCTTGTGGTTGCAGAAGACACGCCCTCCCAGACTTGATCTGCACGTTGTGAAAGCACAAACCGCGCAGGGTGATCGTCAGTTTCTCTCTCAATGAGACCAGCCCCGCAGACCAACTGGCGCGTCACCAGCAACGGCTCGAGCGCGCGACCAATCGCACGCAACACCATCGACCGCGAAATCAAGTAATTTTCGTGGCACCCATAGGAATTACCATGCGAATCCAGGTTGTTTTTAAACAAATAAATATGCTTGCCGACGCCCTCACGCTCCAGTACTAGCTCCGCGCGGCGTGCTAATGCATCAAGGATTCGATCCCCTGCTCGCTCATAATTCAAAAGCTGGGTAATGCTGTCGCATTCCGCGGTGGCAATTTCCGGGTGAGCTCCCATATCGAGGTATACCCGTGAACCGTTATCACTGAAAATATTAGAGCTGCCGTGCTCCTCGACTACAGGAGCGAACAGGTAACGAGCAACATCGGCAGCACCAAGGGTATGCGTCCCGTTTGCGGATGTCGCAGTGATACCGTATTCAGTTTCTACGCCCATAATACGGCGCGTATAAACTTCACTCACTGTCCACCCTTTTGCACGTAGGAACGGACGAATTCTTCTGCATTCGATTCCAGTAGCCCGTCGATTTCATCGAGTAAGTCGTCAGTGCCTGAAACAGAAATCTGTGCTTGTCCACTTGCAAATTCGTCGTCAGCGGTGCCATCGTCGGCTCCACTGTTTGTTTGGGAGGCTTGCGAACTGGAATTATATGCTGAATTAGCCGCCATGATTAACACTTCCCTTGTTATCGTTCGTGGATTATTTTCTAGGCTAGTTTCTTTGAACTCGATATCGAGTGAGTGAAGCCTTTATTTCTTCAGTTTACTGCGTTTGGGATCTGGAGTTGTTTATGCTCTGGACTTTTGAGTCGCGGAATTTACGAGCCGCTTCTGCTGCATTTGGTGAACTAGCGATGATGTCTTCCGCAGCTGCTTTATTCAATCCATCGACTTCGGTTAGGTCCACAAAGATTTCACCTCCGGGACTTTTTGGATCTGCAAAATGTAGTTCCTGCCAGTTCGCGGCCACTAGCTCATCAGCGAAGCGCTCAATCATACGTCCACGAGTCCAAGCCCGCGACTGCGTAGGTGGCATAGCAATGGCCGTGTTGATTTCTTCGTCTGTCACCAACGTCCGCATACGGCCCTTGCGTACCAAGGCGTGATACAACGACTTTGAGGGATCAACATCGGTATATTGCAAATCGATCAATGCGATTTTGGGGTCACTAACCGCAACACCGCGGTCCAGAAAGCCCTTGATCAACGCATACTTTGCCGTCCAGTCTAAAAGGTGAGCCGTTGAGAGAGGGTCGTCGGCAAGCAAGTCCAAAACTTCCTCCCACAGCGCAAGTACCTTCTGCTCTGTCTCTGTGAGACTTAAGACAGCTTCCGTGACGCGTCGAAGGTATTCTTTTTGAATCTCAATAGCCGTAGCCGAGGATCCATTGGCGAGAGTAATTTTATGAGTCAGGCTCAGATCGTGGCTTACAGCCGAAATTTCAGAAACCGGATCTTTGGGGCGCAAATCGTCGAAGCGAACGCCAGCGTCAATCGCGTCCAAAACCAGTGCTGTGGTACCTAATTTCAGCAGCGTTGAGGTCTGGGACATGTTGGCGTCGCCAGTGATTACGTGCAATCGACCGTGTGTTTCAGGGTTCGTGTGCGGCTCATCACGAGTATTGATCAATCCTCGGTTGAGCGTGGTCTCGAGCGAAATTTCCTGTTCGATATAATCTGCGCGTTGTGAAATTTGGAAACCGGGGGTTTCGCCATGCTGCCCCAGACCTACTCGACCGGCGCCGATCATGATGATTCGGGTCACGAAAAACGGGATGAGCCCGTCCGCAATATCAGCAAACTCGGTACTGCGAGGGTACAGATAGTTCTCGTGTGAACCATATGAGGCACCCTTTCCATCCACATTGTTTTTGTAGATTTTCAGAGGTGGGCACGCGCCGTGGTTAGCCAAAGCAGAGGTGCCACTTTGCGAAAAAGTCGCGACGTCGTTGATTGCTTGCAGCGCAATGCGGTCTCCGGCCTGGTCATAGACCATTGCCTGCCACGCATCTGCACATTCAGGCGAAGAGTATTCGGGGTGTGCGTGATCCACGTAAAACCGTGCGCCATTATGGGTAACAACATTGGCAACACCAAGAGTTTCCGGATCCACCATCGCCCCGGTTCGGTATCGTCGCCGATCACTGCCACGAGTATCACGAGTTGGGTGTTCTGCCGCGAAATCCCACCGTGAGCGAGTACCGATGTTCCGGAGTGCATAACTCACGACAGCATGAGTTGAAGTGACGATTGGGCTCAGCTTCGGCTGCGTTGGGGTGGCAATTCCGAATTCTGTTTCGGTGCCCATGAACCGTCGAAATTTCTGTGTGCTCTTCATCTTCGCTACTCCGGTGAACTCGATAATGCAGTTTGGTAATCCCAAACTCTATTCTGGCTCAGCTAGGTAAAAATTCCGATTCGGCATTGCCTCGACTATGCCAAGCTCCGTGCTGAGACTACAGATTGAGACAGTTTGACGATGCGGTTCCATTCTTCTGGGTTTGCAGTATTTGGAAGGTCTTCACTCTCATCTTGCTCTGTACGCACCGCAGCTTGGATGTGTCGCAATGAGATTCCGTGCTCACCGGTAGAACCGGCGGCTATATGGTCTTTGATCGCGAGCTTTTTCGCCCGATCAACCACATTGGCAATCAGGGCGCCAGAGACGAAATCACCGTAATGCAGTACAGCGGTGCTGCCGTCGCGAAGAGTTAGCTCAACGAATGGACGTGGTGCAAACAACGCATCTACCGCTCCGTCTATAAGTACTTCGAGTGGATCAGTATGTGGAACCCCCTCGTGGAGATAACGACTGATGATATCTGGCGCTTCGTGCTTGGTGGGACGAGAGATTCGGATCTTGATGTCCAGCCGCCCAGGACGCAGCAACGCGGGGTCAATGAGTTCTTCCCGGTTGGTCGCGCCGACCACGATGACGTTATCCAGGCCTTCTACTCCATCAATTTCGGTAAGTAGCTGTGGCACTGCAGTGGTTTCTATGTCTGAGGAGACTCCGGTACCGCGTGTGCGGAAAATGGATTCCATCTCATCGAAAAATACAATGACGGGCGCGCCCTCAGAAGCAAGCTCTCGGGCTCGCTCAAAAATTAGGCGGATCACGCGTTCCGTTTCGCCCACGTATTTATTCAGTAGCTCCGGGCCTTTTACATTCAAGAAGTAGGAAGCTGAGCCGTTCCCCACGCGAGATGCCAGTGAGTGAGCTACTGCTTTGGCAATCAGGGTTTTCCCACAACCAGGTGGACCATAGAGCAAAACTCCCTTCGGCGGATGTAATTGGTAATCGCGGTAGAGCTCGGGGTGGTCGAACGGCATCTCGACAGCATCGCGAACTTGTTCAATCTGCGCATCTAAGCCACCGATGTCGTCATAGGTGACGTCCGGGATTTCTTCGAGCGCAAGCTGAGTAACTTCCGCTTGCGAAATCCGCTCGAATGCGAAGCCCGATTTCACGTCGGCCAGCACGCTATCACCCGCGCGAACCTGTCCAACCAGTGGCGCTGCCAAATGCAGCACGTGGGTATCACCTTGGGGGGCGGAAGCAAGCACACGAACATCACCGTGTGCAGACTCCTCCACAAATTCAGTGACCCGCATTAATACGCCATCGGAAGCGAAGCCACAATCTTCGACAATGACGCTGCCGTCACCCATTCGCACTTGTGCACCAGCTGGGATCTCATGGCTTATTAATGGCGAAATACTGACACGCAAGCGCCGCGTTGAAGTGAACACGTCAGCTTCGCGAGGGTTACCTGGTGCGTAACGCAGAAACACGCCATAGGTAGAGACTGGCTCTTGCAGAGCATTGATCTCAGAGGTTAACTGGGCGAGTTTGTCTCGTGAAGTCTTTAGCAGAGTGGCCAATTGCTCGTTGCGCTTACGTAATTCGCGTACGTCGCGTCGGAGCTGTAGCTGTGGGTCCGGGGTAGTCTTAGCCATAGAAAATTCCGAACCTCCCTTCTGCGTGTTCAGGGTGTCTTTATCAGCAGCGTTTGTGCTGTCGAGTTGGTAAAACGGTGGCCACTCTAGTGCGTGACCATGCGGTTATTATTCGAGTTAAGGCTAACAAACAAGGCTAGTGATAGCTACGTTAGGTCAGGCTAGTAAACCCGCGCACTATTCAGGGGTAGCACGAGGGTAAAAAGCGCTGGATAAAGCGCAGCCTTAACGACGGGCTTTGCGCTTCGGGCGTGGCGGGACGACGCCGTCGGCAAGTCGGCGCGTCATGATCAAAAATGCCGTGTGTGCATTCATTCGGTGCTCCGGACGTGTTGCTAGCCCTTCTACCTTCCAATCACGCACCAATGATTCCCAGGCACGCGGCTCCGTAAAACACTTCTGCTCACGGATGCCCTCCATCACCTTCATCAACTGGGGCACCGTGGCGACATAGGTAATAAATACTCCACCGGGGACCAGCATATTTTTCACGGTCTGAAGCATTTCCCAAGGCTCCAGCATGTCCAGAATTACTCGATCAACTGGGCCGTCGGTTGCTTCCGGTGTAAGCTCCCGGAAATCGCCGAGCCGCGGGCTCCACCACTCCGGCTGCTCACCAAAGTATTCCTTGACGTTATCAATGGCATAGCCAATATGATCGTCGCGAAGTTCGTAGGAATAGACATGACCTTCGGGGCCTACCGCCCGAAGTAAAGCCATCGACAAAGCACCTGATCCCGCTCCGGCCTCTAAGACCTTGGCACCACGGAAAATATCGCCCTCAATCAAGATTTGGGCGGCATCCTTCGGATAAATCACTTGTGCGCCACGCGGCATAGAAAGCACGTGATCGACCATCAAGTGGCGAAACATAAGAAAGGGGCTGCCCAAACTTGAATTAACGACGGAGCCCTCCTCCATGCCGACGATGTCATCGTGTTCGACGATGCCATGGTGAGAGTGAAACTTGTTACCTTCTTTGAGATACAGAGTGAAATGCCGACGCTTTGCATCGGTGAGCTGAACGCGGTCTCCGTACTGAAACGGGCCAGAATATGCCATTAAGTAGCCTTTCTTATCGTAAAATTGCTGGTGCACATGACCAACACTAGACCGTGCGGATACACGACCTTTCTCGTCACAGATGAACCCGCGGTCGTAGCAGTCTTAATTGATCAGGTAGGACTCTAGTGCTTGCGAGAGCCATAATTGATCCTGGATACCAATCATTTCTCGGGCAGAATGCATCGATAGCATTGGCACTCCGACGTCAACAGTATCGATGCCTAGCGCTGTAGCTGTTGCCGGGCCGATCGTAGACCCACAGGGTACTGAGTTCTTACTTACGTAATTCTGGATCGGAACCATCGCTGCGCGGCAGGCGTTTTCCCACATAGCGATAGTTCGCGCATTCGAGGCATAACGCTGTTTCGAATTGATCTTGGTGACAGGGCCACCACCAATGATTGGTGGATTATGTGGATCGTGTTTTTCGGCATAATTCGGGTGGATCGAGTGAGCTGCATCCGCAGACACACATGATGAACGCCGCAGCATCTGCAAGTAGCTTTCGCGGTCAGCCCCAAGTGCGGTTGCTGTGCGCTCGAGTGTCTCGGCCAAAATCGGCCCTTGTGCCCCCGTTGTGGAAGCAGATCCGACCTCTTCGTGGTCAAACGCAGCTAAAACTGCGATATCAGAACTCAAATCGTCCGCTGCCACAGCCCGTTCTAGTGCGACCATGCTGGCGAATACGCTGGAAAGATTATCCATGCGCGAAGAAGCCAAGAGGTCCGCATTCACGCCAAACAAACTAGCTGGTTGTGCGGGTGCAGTAATAAGGCTCCATGAAGCAATGTCAGATTCCGCAACTCCGAGCTGCCCCGCAATTATCGATGCGATTCCTACCTGCTGCGCGTGCGCGCTCACAGCGTCGGCGGCGGCGTCGGCAAGTCCCATGACTGGGTGCAGATGTTGTTGCTTATCAACGGAAAAATCCTTCGAACTGTCCAGATGAATAGCTAAGTGTGGAATCCGGAGAATCGGACCGGTATTGACTAACCGCTCTGAACCATCGGTCAAGATCACCTGACCAGCTAAAGTAAGCTCACGATCAAACCAGGAGGGAATGATCGGGCCACCGTAAATTTCCACCCCCAACTGCTGCCAGCCATGCTGCGTGCTATCTGGCTGCGGCTTGAGACTGAAGCCAGGTGAATCGGTGTGTGAGCCGATAATCCGGAAACCAGAATGCGGGCCAGCATCATCTGGCACAAACCACGCCAACACAGCACCATCACGGACAAGCACATGTCCGCCGGGGCTGGCATCCCACGGTTGATCCTCTACCTGTTTTTGGAAACCACTGGCGAGCAGACGATCAGCTACGGCATGTGCGGCATGGAAAGAACTCGGAGCGGCGTCCAAAAAATCCATGAACTGGTTAATTTCGTTCATCACAACTCACTTTCCCACTCAAATTCATCGATTATTGGGTTCCACCCAGCTTAGTGCTAACCCTGTGAAAGCGTTTAAGCTGGATAGCATTATGAGCACTTCGCGCAATACCTCAAGCACCGACGCTCCCCGGTACCCAAAACCGCTAGCCCTCTCCCCTTCGCGTGCCGGTGATTATCAACAATGTCCATTGCTCTACCGGTTTCGGGCCATAGACCGCTTGCCGGAACCGAAAACTCTCGCGCAAATCCGCGGGACACTGGTGCACGCAGTTCTCGAAGAAATGCACAAACTTCCCGCACGTGAACGCACATACCCTGCCGCGGTGAAAATGCTGAAACCAAACTGGGAAAAAATGCGTTCCGACGACGAAGAACTTATAGAGCTGGTCCCAGACAGCGATACCTATGATTTCTTGGTGCAGTGTCGTAGCCTTGTCAAGGGCTATTTCCAGATGGAAAATCCTCAGGGCTTCGATGCCGAGTCAGTGGAAATGTACGTTGATACGGTATTGCCCAACGGTGTACCTGTGCGGGGCTTTATCGACCGTGTGGATAAAGCCCCCACCGGAGAGGTGCGGGTTGTCGATTATAAAACCGGCAAAAAACCTATCCCGCGTTTTTCCCATAACGCACGATTCCAAATGCTGTTTTACGCATTGGTGTACTGGCGCTTACAAGAAATCATTCCGCACCAGCTGAGGTTGATGTATATAAAAGTGATTGACGATATGGTGCTGGCTCCGTCCAAAGAAGAACTGGAATTTTTTGAACGAGATCTCGGCGAATTATGGGCAAAGATTGAACGTGACGGGCAAACCGGTCACTTCCCCACAAAAACCTCGAAATTATGTGGATGGTGCCCACACCAAAAATTATGCCCGGAGTTTGGGGGAACTCCTCCCCCGTACCCCGGGTGGCCTGGTTCGGCAGCAGATCCTGCATAGCGTTCTCAGCGCAATGGGCTGCTAGCAGAGCTAAGCTTACAAACACCGTACGGGCAGGGATCGATGATGCTCTCCCTGCCCGTCAGCGATTAAGACAATCCGCTGATAACACCGTCGTCAGTGATGTCGATTGCTTCTGCAGCAGGACGTTTTGGCAATCCCGGCATAGTCATGACGTCGCCTGTGAGGACAAGGATGAATCCTGCGCCAGTACGCGGAAGTAGCTTTCGCACATGCAGGGTGTGGCCTTTCGGTGCACCGAGCCGGGAAGGATCATCACTAAACGAATATTGTGTCTTTGAGATACATACGGGAAGCTGATCCCAGCCGCACTCGCGGAGATAATCCAGATCCTTACGTGCGTTAACAGAATATTCCACATTGCTTGCGCCGTAGACCTTGGAAGCGATCGTTGCTATAGATTCTTCGACTCCCTTGGACGGGTCATATAGTGTCGTGGACTGCCCGTCAAGATGTGCTAGGACCTTGTCGGCCAAGTCTTTTGCACCTGCACCGCCATTTGCAAATACAGTGGATTCTGCCAGCTCTACACCGAATTTTTGTGCCCAATCGTGCATGAAATCGATTTCTGCAGCTGAATCTGAACCAAAAATATTGAGTGCTACCACTGGTGTGACGCCAAACTGGCGAATGTTGTTGACGTGCTGTTCCAGGTTTGTGACCCCTGCCGATAATGCGTCAACATTGGATTCTTCTAGGTCTGTTTTAGCTACTCCGCCATTAAACTTTAAGGAGCGAATGGTTGCCACGACGACAGCGGCATCAACATTCAGGCCTGCGTGGCGGGCTTTAATGTCGAAGAATTTCTCCGCTCCCAGATCAGAACCAAAGCCGGCTTCTGTTAGCACGATGTCGGCTTGGTTCAGCGCTACTTTAGTCGCCAGGACACTGTTGCAACCGTGAGCAATGTTGCCGAACGGGCCCGTGTGCACTAGGGCCGGAACTCCGCCTAGGGTTTGCACTAAGTTTGGTTGCAAAGCGTCTTTCAGCAACACTGTCAAAGCGCCATCAGCACCCAACTCGCGTGCTGTCACCGGCTGTTTGTCGTAGGTGTACCCGACGGTGATGTCTCCGAGTCGTCTGCGTAAATCTGCGAGATCCGTAGACAAGCCAACGATCGCCATGATTTCTGATGCTGCGGTAATGGTGAAACCAGACTCCCGGGGGGATCCGTTTCCTGGACCTCCCAAGCCCGTGACTACTGAGCGCAATGAACGGTCATTCACGTCTTCGCAACGCTGCCAAGTCACGCGACGTGGGTCGATAGCCAAGTCATTACCTTGGTGAATATGATTGTCAATCAACGCGGCGAGCGTATTGTTCGCTGAAGTGATGGCGTGGAAATCACCATTGAAATGTAAGTTGATTTCATCCATGGGGACGATTTGTGAATAGCCTCCCCCAGCAGCCCCACCTTTAATCCCCATAACTGGGCCCAGCGACGGTTCCCGAATTGCCACCATTGCGTTCTTGCCGGCTTGTGCCAGTGCATCAGTCAACCCGATCAGCGTGGTGGATTTTCCTTCACCAGCTGGTGTCGGCGATACTCCAGTGACCAGCACTAGCTTGCCGTCTTTTCGGCTCCAGTCGAGCTTACTGGTATCGATTTTGGCTTTCTTCTCACCGTAAGGAATCAGAGCTTCAGCGGGAATTTGGGCTTTGCGTGCAATCTCTGCGATTGGCTCTAGCTGGTGATTGTTTGCGATTTCTACGTCAGTAGGAAAAGAACTCATGCCCACCACTCTAGCCCTTCTGGGCTTAAGTGATGGGCATAATATTCGCACCAGTAATCTGATCCGATAGTTCATCCCTAGGATGAATAGCTAGCTTAGCGGGCGCACGCCTTACTTAGTCGTCCATGTTTAATCGTCCAGGTAAAGTTTACCGCGGAACTCTGGGTGCATGAGGTTTTCTTTGGACAGAATACGGTCGACGGTTTCTTCATCCAGTAAACCTTTTTCGAGCACTAGCTCGCGGACAGATTTACCGGTTTTTGCCGCTTCCTTACCGATGAGATCACCTTGGTGGTGGCCGATGAGTGGATTCAAATAGGTGACGATACCGATGGAATTTTCCACGTACTCCCGGCAAACATCCGCGTTGGCAGTGATCCCGTCGACGCACTTCTCACGCAAAGCATCCACAGCATTGCCCAAAATACGAACGGACTGGAACAAGGCCTCACCCATTGCAGGTTCCATGACGTTAAGCTGCAGCTGTCCTGCCTCTGAGGCCATGGACACGGTCAAGTCGTTGCCGAAAACCTTGAATACTGTTTGGTTGACAACTTCGGGAATAACCGGGTTGACCTTGGCCGGCATGATCGACGAACCAGCTTGCCGTTCCGGCAAATTGATCTCGTTCAGCCCGGTACGGGGGCCCGAAGACAACAAACGCAAATCGTTGCTGATCTTGCCCAGCTTGGAGGCCGCGCGCTTCACCGCCGAGTGTGCCAGTACGTAGGCGCCGGTATCAGAGGTAGCTTCGATGAGGTCACGTGCCGTCTTTAACTCTAGGCCCGAGACTTCCGATAGCGCTGCGGTAACCTGGTGCCGGTAGCCAGCAGGAGTGTTGACTCCCGTACCGATCGCTGTTGCGCCAAGATTGATTTCCAACAGGCGTTCCTGTGCTTCGCGCAGCACCGAAAGCTCTTCGGCCAGGTTAGCCCCGAATGCACGGAACTCGTCGCCAAGAGTCATCGGCACAGCATCCTGCAGTTGGGTACGACCCATCTTCAAAATGTCGGCGAATTCGTGCGCTTTCTTGGTGAAGGACTGTTCCAACTTGCCGATTTGTTCGATCAAGCGGTCCAGGACGGCGTACAGCCCAAGCCGGAAGCCGGTTGGGTATGCGTCGTTGGTTGACTGAGACATGTTCACGTCATCATTGGGGTTGAGGACGTGGTAAGCGCCTTTTTCTTCACCCAGGTATTCCAATGCAAGGTTTGTCACGACCTCATTGGTGTTCATGTTCAGCGAAGTACCCGCTCCCCCCTGGAATACGTCCAGTGGGAACTGATCCATGCAACGGCCTTTTTCCAAAATCTGGTCGCAGGCCCAGATGATAGCTTCAGCCTTCTTCTTCGGTAGCGTGTGCAAACGGCGATTGGCCATGGCTGCTGCCTTTTTCACCATCACCATGCCACGAATAAACTCCGGCACGTTGTTGATGGTCACCCAGGAAATTTGGAAATTGTCGATGGCGCGCATGGTGTGGACACCGTAATAGACGTCATTTGGAACTTCCATCTCGCCGAGTAGGTCGCGCTCAGTGCGAGTCTTCTTGGTTGACTTGCTAGCCATAGTCTTCTTCGAATCCTCGTTCTTTTTCGCGTCGATATTTTGCGTCTGTTCCGCAGAATTCTCGTCGGTCTTTTTAGCCATCTACAAGTCACTCCTTCGCGCCTAACGGCACCGTGAGGTCGTTAATCGTTTCCGTTTTCCAGAATACCTGGATTACTAGATGCGGGCTATGCGAAGATCAGAGGCCAAAATCGCCTCTGCGCCAACAGCTGAGAGTTTATCCATGAGATTGTTGGCTTCTTTTCGAGGGACGAGTGCACGTACTGCTACCCAATTATCGCGGGCCAATGGCGATACCGTTGGCCCGGTTAGACCCGGAGTGAACTTGGCGGCTGCATCTAGATTTTCCCGGGAAATGTTGTAGTCGATCATCACGTAGTTTTGTGCGTGCAAAATGCCTTGAATGCGAGAGAGCAAGATTTGCTGCTCATCAGTGACCTTGACCCCGCGACGGGAAATCACTACTGCTTCGGATTCAATGATCGGCTCGCCGAAGGCTTGCAGCCCCTGCTGCCGCAAGGTATTGCCAGTCGATACCACATCGGCGATAGCATCGGCTACGCCGAGCTTAATGGAGATTTCTACAGCTCCGTCGAGGCGGATCACTTCTGCAGAAATGTCACGTTTCGCGAGATAGTCGCGAACCAAGTTTGGGTATGAGGTCGCAATCCGTTTACCCGCTAGTTGCTCCACCTCCCATTGCTCGTCAGCCGGAGCTGCGAAAAAGAACCGTGAGTCGCCGAACCCTAGTGGCAAGACTTCGTCTATCGCTGCCCGAGAATCTGCTGCCAGATCACGGCCAGTGATACCGAGATCGAGTTGGCCGTTTGCCACATAAATGGGGATGTCTTTCGGCCGGAGAAAGAAAAACTCAATGTCATGCTTAGTATCAGCAACCGCCAGTGCTTTGCTGTAACCGCGGGTTTTATACCCTGCTTCTTTGAGAATGGATTGCGCGGTTTCAGAGAGTGAGCCCTTGTTAGGGATGGCAATTTTAATCATAAAAATACCTGGCTTAGCGGTTGTCTAGAGATAACGGTAAATGTCATGTGGATTAAGGCCACGGGCCACCATCATGACCTGGGTCCAATACAACAACTGCGAAATTTCTTCAGAGAGTTCCTCATCCGATTGGTATTCCGCAGCGATCCAAACTTCCCCGGCCTCTTCAATGATTTTTTTACCGATGTGATGCACACCCGCATCTAAGGCTTGCACAGTTCCCGAGTTTTCGGGGCGTTGCTGTGCTTTCTGGGTTAATTCTGCATGCAACTCGTCAAAATTCTTCACGACGGCCATTCTAGGGCATAACCCTGGTCACTGGAGAGAAATTCCAAACAGTGAATCTAGCGCGCATGCGACGAGTGCAGCTGCCTCCGGATCATCCTCGCCGCGTGGGTGTTTCGCCCAGGCATCAACAGCCTGCAAAGCTCCTGGTGAATCTAAGTCATCGGCGATGCATTCACGGATGCTGCGCACCAATTCTTCCGCCTTCCCCAGGCTGCCAGGCTGTTGCAGAGCCGCTCGCCAAAGGACAAGCCGTTGTTCACTTTCAACCAAAAGTTCCTCGGACCAATCACGGTCGCTTCGGTAATGCTGGGAATAAACGCCTAAGCGGATTGCCGACGGTTCGTGTCCATTGGCGGTCAGTTTGTGGATGAAGACTAGATTACCTAGGGATTTCGACATCTTGGTGCCATCTAGACCGATCATTCCCGCATGAACATAATGCCCAGCCATACGATCAACCTCATAAGCTGCTTCGATGTGGGCTGCAGAAAATTCATGATGCGGGAAAACCAAATCCGATCCGCCACCCTGGATATCAAAGCGTGCGCCTAGGCGATTAGCAGCGATAGCTGCACATTCGATATGCCACCCCGGTCGCCCACGGCCAAACGGTGCCTCCCATGTCGGCTCGCCTTTCCGCTCTGCTTTCCAAATCAGAGCATCCAGCTCATCGTGTTTTCCTGGGCGTTCAGGATCACCACCACGTTCTGCGAAGACTTCTAGCATTTCTTCGCGTGTGAAGTTTGATTCATAGCCAAACTGTTTGGTTGCGGTAATCGGGGCGTAGATGTCGGGATATTCACCGTCTAGGACATAAGCTTTGCCCTGGTCTAATAAACTCCCCACAATATCTATGATTTCATCGACGGTTTCTGATACCGACATGAAATGCTGCGGTGGGATAACTCCTAGTTGCTCCATATCAGAGCGGAATAAATC
>ERZ1023415.41-NODE-41-length-40685-cov-22.747994_pt1 | contig 40685 bp, 40 predicted proteins | sample MGYA00380510_ERZ1023415 | MGnify/ENA primary metagenome ERZ1023415 (study PRJEB33173, sample SAMEA4830299) | metagenome | study: EMG produced TPA metagenomics assembly of the PRJEB25223 data set...
TATCGGCGTTGTTGTTATCGGCGTTGTTGTTATCGGCGGAGTTGTTATCAGCCTTGTTGTTGTAGAAGACGGTGAGGGTGCCTTCTTGTGCGCTAACTGTTAGTCCGGCTACGCCAGGGACTTGGGAGACTTCCTCGTGCACGGCGTTTTCGCAATGCGCGCAGGTCATTCCAGTGACGCGGAAAGTGGTGCTGGGGTTGGACATAAGTAGGTTCCTTTCTAATCGCGAATATGTGTGTTTTTGGGAGACGGATCTTTCGCAGATTTGTCTTACCGGGCCCATTTTATACCCCTAGGGGGTATACGACAAGGGGGTGTGGTGGTCTAGATTTCTATGTATGTCAGAATCACGCCGCGCACCGCGGACTTCAATTCACAAGCGCCCAGCGACGCTAATTCTTGCGCTGGGCCTGAGCTTCGGCCTCGGGGTCGGGGTTAGTGCACACCCAGTTGCTGCTCATGCGCAATCATCCTTGCCCGCGTTTGGCTCCTCGAACGGAAGTAGCGGAAATAACGGCAACAACCAAGGCAGCCGCCCTGCGCCCAAGCCAGCGCCGCAACCAGAGCGACCGGGGCAACAACCTGGTGCGCCCGGCCAACCCGGCCACCCTGGCGCGCCCCGACAAGATTTCAACGTCACCATGCTGGGCGACCTGCTGGGCGTCGGCAAGTCTGATGCCGCTGGTTTCTATTCCGGTGATCTGGGAATCATGCGCGAAATTACCCCGGGCAAGAAATTTGCGGTGGTCTTCGGTGATTCCTTCCGTGGTCAACGCTTCGGCGAAGGTGAATGGCTCAGCCCGGTTGGTGTTGTGGCCCAGAAAACCCAGGACGGGCGCATTGAGATTCTGGAGCCACTGAATGACGGGCCGAAAGTCCAACAGCTGGTCAAGTATTCCCACGGCGAAAATCGCCTGACCGTGATCCCTTCGGATCTGCTCAATCTCGACGGCACCCTGTATATGCAGGGCATGTGGAACAAACCCTTTGGCAATGTCACGCACACGCAGGTGTGGAAATCGCTCGATCAGGGCGCGACGTGGCAATCTGTCGGCACGATCGACGGTGGTTATAAAGGCGGATTGCTACAGCTGTTGTCCTGGGAACAAGGCCCGGATGGCTGGGTTTATCAGGTATCGACGAAATTTGGCCGTAAGCACGACGTCTACCTCAGCCGTATGCAGCCCCGCGACCTAGCGAATCCGCGGGCCTGGCAGCACTACAACCCGCGCACGGGGCAGTGGGAGTCTGCGTCGACAAGCGTCTTGCACCCTGTGCTCAGCGAGCCCGTGCAGGCCGGAGAGATGTCGCTGCGCTATATCCAGGGCCATTGGGTGCTGGCGATGTTTAACGAAGAAACCCTGGCTGTGGAAGTTCGAATTTCCCGCGAGCTGGCCACGGACTGGAACCGCGTGCCGGTTGCGACCATCGTGCGCAACGGGCCATGGGACCAGCCGCAGGGGCCGAATAATTTCTCGCAACCTTATGGCGGCTACATCACCCCGGGTTCAACCTTGGACAACCTTGATTTGGTGATCTCGCAATGGAACACCTCGGACAATTCACGCTATAACTCCACGCAGTTCAACGTGCGCGGCCTTGACAAGTTCTTCGGCATTGCGGGCACCGAGACAGTTCAGCCACGTGCGTTGCGGTCAGCGCCGGTGCCAAGCCCGGATGTCGCGCCGTTCGATGCTGAAGTTCTGGGTGTCACCGAGGTAGCTCCAGATGACAACGCGGTACCGCAACTAACGCCTGATGCGAACACCAGGATCGTTGAGCTTGACGACGCCGAAGCTGCCGCACTGCTGGACTAGTTAACTCTTCACAATCTTGCGGATGGCCTTCATGGCCTCGTCTAACGTGGCTTCTGCCTGTGGCCCAGATTGGGTCGCGGCATCGGCCACGCAGGAATGAATGTGGTCATTGAGTAGGTCCAGAGAAATGTTTTCTAGGGCTGAGGTGATCGCGGAGATTTGCGTGATGATGTCGATGCAGTACTGGTCTTCGTCGATCATGCGCTGGATCCCGCGGGTTTGCCCTTCGATGCGGCGTAAGCGGGACAAATAGCGGGATTTGTCTGCGCTGTACCCGTGTTCGTGGTGGGTGCATGGGCATGGGTCGTCAGCGTGCTCGGGTGGCTGTTGCGCGTTTTGTATGTCCATTGTCTTGGCGAGTGTCTTGGCGAGTTTTTGTGGAGTATCCGCGGCGCTCATAACCGTAGAATACTGGCAGATAACTAATGCATACAAACGCTAAAAAACAGCTGTTTTCCTGCTGTTTTGTCAAATGCTAAGAAGTGTATTAATGTTTAGCAAGTCGCCGACACCAAGGAAACAAGGTGTTGAACACGCTAGCCCCCATCGTCTAGCGGCCTAGGACACTGCCCTTTCACGGCAGCGGCACGGGTTCGAATCCCGTTGGGGGTACAAAGAGCTTTCTTAATCTCTTTCACACTAAGGCCCTGTGGCGCAGTTGGTTAGCGCGCCGCCCTGTCACGGCGGAGGTCGCGGGTTCAAGTCCCGTCAGGGTCGCCAAACAAAATCTCGAGTCATCGTTGGAAAACGGTGCCTCGAGATTTTTTCTTTAATAACTTGCCAGCAAGCTTATGTTCGAGGTCTACGTCTGAGCTTATGTCCGAGGCCATATTCAAGCTCATACTCACGGTTAGGCCCAAGAGACGCCCAGTTTGTCACTTAAATCGTCAAAAATACGGTGGGCTACCCCCAGGTTTTTCGCGATCCGGCGTTGCCTGCCTGGCTGGCGCCTCTCGTTGTAATACTCACCGGATTCAAAATGAATACCTGGAGTTCCAGCCAAATAAAAAGCCAGGTTATCGCCGCCCACAGAAGGTGCACTGAGGGCTTTCGCCAAAACGCTGGAATACACCTGAGAGATTACGCCGGATGAAGTCTGTGCAAAAGACGTTGCTAGTGCTCCAGGGTGAAAAGACACCGAAGTCAGTCCGTGCGAGTCGAGATAGCGCGTGAGCAAGATATCGCCGAGTTTCGCGTTACCGTAAGCGCGGGACGAGCTGAAGTGTTGGAAAGTGTTCGGATCGTCTGGCCGGAAATAAGACATCAGCAAATGTGCCACGGAAGCGGTCTGAACTACGGTGGCATCGTCGGCACGGAGTTTCCCCTGCAAGAGTGAAGTCAGCAGGAAAGGGGCGACGACGTTGATCTGCCAGGTGCGTTCAAAACCATCAGCTGTGGTTACGGGACCGTCAAAAATCCCACCGGCATTATTGGCCAAGGCGTGAATATGGTCTAGCTGGTTGAGTTCGTCGGCAAGCTCCCGAACTTCGGTGAGGGAAGAAAAATCAGCGGTGAAATACTCTGAGCCTATGGCATTGGCGACGTTGCGTGTCTTTTCTGGATTACGCCCGACGATGACGAGTCGGTCTTCCGGGCGGGTGTTGTGTAGCGTGCGTGCGGCTGCGGCGCCGATTCCATCTGATGCTCCGGTGATCACGATGGTGCGCGGTGCAGGGCTGTTTGGTGCAGGGTTGTTTGGTGCAGAGCCGTAGTGCGCCGGGTTATGGTGTGTAGAACCGTGTGGTGCAGGATTTTCGGTAGGCATAAGATGAGTCTAGCGGTGGTTCTAATATGTAGGTTTTATGCCACTTGTAGTGCGGATTTGCTCAGGTGTATAAGGAAAAGGTAGTCTTAACCATCGTGCGCAACGGAGACTGCACAGTCAGGATTCGGAGTCACACAAAGTTAATAAGGCCCTGTGGCGCAGTTGGTTAGCGCGCCGCCCTGTCACGGCGGAGGTCGCGGGTTCAAGTCCCGTCAGGGTCGCTCAGGAAAATGCTGAGTGTTTACGGAAACGTAAATCCTAAGATTGTTTTCCTTGGCCAGATAGCTCAGTTGGTAGAGCATCCGCCTGAAAAGTGGAAGGTCAGCGGTTCGATCCCGCTTCTGGCCACATTTAGCCCGTCAAAATGTTTGCACAAACATGCTGGCGGGTTTTGTGTATTTGTCACGCACTCACTGTGCAAGCTCGTTTCGGGTTATACGACAAAAGTGGGGATATGGGGATATACGACAAAAAGGGGTTAAACGAGGGTTAAACGACAAAGGTGTGTCTGGGGTTGTTACCCCGTGTCGGGGAGTTGGAATTTTGTGCCATTTTTACAAATAGTGAACGAAAAAGGCCTCTTTTAGCGGCACTATTTGTAAAAGTGGCACATTAGATAGGATTCCCGGGTCACGCATTACATAGGACTCCCGGGGTTTGTCGCATAACCCTGCATTTGTTACGCCCTCACTGTGCATGCTCGTTTCCCACGTTTTCCCACCGTTTTATCCACGTTTCCCAACGTCTTTCCTACCGTTTTGCCCATCTTTGGTAGGGGAATCCTGGCATACTAGAGCTCATAGTGCTTCCGTTTTAAGAATCACAAGGTCCACGGAAACTATTTGATCCAAGGAGATAGTCTATGACTGCACATAACCAGCAAATCACCAATAACACTGCAGAATCCCGTTTTGAAATAACCGTCGACGGAAAATTGGCAGGGTTTGCTGATTACCAAGACAAAGGTAATGTCCGAAATTTCAACCACACTGAGGTCTTCGAAGAATTCCGGGGTCAGGGACTGTCTAAACCACTGATCAAGTTTAGCCTGGACCACGCCCGAGAGAACGATCTGCAGATTCTTCCAACGTGCCCTGCGTATGAGAAATTCCTGCAGAAAAACGAGGAATATCAAGATCTTGTCGCAGAGAACTAACTTTGCGCCCAACCGCGCGGGTTAACTTTGCGCCCAACCGCGCGGGTTAACTTTGCGCCCAACCGCGTCGCATAATTCGTGTCCAACCGCGCGGCATAACTTGCTGCTCAGCAGCGTCGAATAAGGGTTAGGCCGCACAAAAGCCCGGGTATTTGAAGTGCTCCCGCTAGTCGGAAACTGATTGCTCAGTCCAACTTTCGGGGGCTAGTTCAAATACCCGGGCTTTAATCATCCATGCACGGTTGCAAGCTTTAGGAGCTGCGCAATCGCATATACAAGCAATATCCCCGCATGGTGGGGGCGGGGGAGAGGTGCGAAGTCTTAGATGTAGTAATCCGGATCGCGGAGCTTCTCACATTCTTCTTTCTTCCGTGGACGCGCCACAGCGGGAATTCCCACGGCAATGCAATCCGCGGGAACGTCCTTGGTTACTACTGCGTTGCCGCCGACGGAAGAGTTCTTCCCGATAGTCACTGGACCCAACACTTTGGCTCCGGCACCAATCACCACGTTGTCTTCCAACGTTGGGTGACGTTTAGTTTGTGTGAGCACCTGGCCACCTAACGTGACGCCGTGGTACAGCATCACACCATCGCCAATCTCGGCGGTTTCGCCAATGACGATGCCCATGCCGTGGTCAATGAAAAAACGCCGACCGATTTTTGCACCCGGGTGAATTTCAATACCGGTGAAAAAACGATTCAGCTGTGCCAGGATTCGGGCCAGCCCTTTCCAGTTGTGCTGCCACAACCAGTGAGAAACCCGATGCGCCCAGATCGCGTGCAGGCCGGAATAAACAAGTGCATTTTCCAGTGAGCCACGCGCAGCGGGGTCATGCTCGCGGGCATTCTGGAGATCTTCGCGGATGCGGGACACGATCTGGAACATAGACAAGAGCCTAACAGGGACTAGTCGCGAATGTCTTCGTACAACAAGGTGGAAACGTAGCGTTCACCGAAGTCCGGAATGATCACGACGATGTTCTTGCCTTCGTTTTCTTCCCGAGCTGCAACTTCCAGGGCAGCTTTGATGTTGGCGCCGGTGGAGATTCCTCCCAGGATGCCGTCGTCAACAGCCAACTTACGGGAAGCCTTGACGGCATCTTCGTTGCTGACAGTAATGACTTCATCCAGTACAGAGCGGTTCAGGATTTCTGGGATGAAGTTTGCACCCAGGCCCTGGATCTTGTGTGGGCCAGCTTTGCCCTCGGTCAACAGTGGGGAAGCAGCTGGTTCAACGGCGATAGCCTTGAGATCTGGGTTCTTTTCCTTCAGGTACTTGCCTGCACCGGAGATGGTGCCACCAGTACCGATACCAGCGACGAAGATGTCGACGTTGCCGTCGGTGTCTTCCCAGATTTCTGGGCCGGTGGTCTTGTAGTGCACCTGGGCGTTGGCCTGGTTAGCGAACTGACGGGCCAGGATGGCGTTGTCTTCGGTCTCGGCGATCTCGTTAGCCTTGTCGACGGCGCCCTGCATACCTGCCGCACCTGGGGTCAGGACGATTTCTGCACCGTAGGCGCGCAGCAAAACGCGGCGCTCGTTGGACATGGTTTCTGGCATGGTGAGCACAACCTTGTAGCCACGGGCCGCGCCCACCAGTGCTAGGGCGATTCCGGTGTTGCCGGAGGTGGCCTCAATGATGGTGCCGCCTGGCTTCAGTTCGCCGGATTCCTCGGCTGCATCGACAATTGCGCGACCAATGCGATCCTTCACCGAGTTTGCTGGGTTGAAGGATTCCACCTTGGCGTAGACGTTGGCCTTCAGACCCTTGACGGATTCGTTCAAACGAACCAGTGGGGTTCCACCGATGGTATCCAGAATGTTGTCGTATACCTTACCCATTTATTCTTTAGCTCCTTTGCGGCTGCAGGGGCGGTACATGAGTATGCATGCCGTCCTGCAGTGAGTTGGGGTTAACTTTCTGCGCACTACTATACATAAATAAACTAGACAGAGCAGTCTTTATATTCTAGACCGCTAAGTCGGGTCAGGTGGGGAATTCCGCTGACGAAATTTCAGATGTTCGGCCGCGATATCGGTGGGGTGAACGGGGTTAGGTATTACCCCCGTTTTCACGCTACAGTGAGGTCAAGCGGTTTTGGAAACACCCAAATGGGTACACCCAGATGAGGAGACTTCATGGATTCCCACCTAATCAAAGATGACGACGAGGCTGTCCGCTCAGCGCTCACTGCGTTGAAAAACGCCACCAGCATCCCCGTCACTATGTATGCCACCTTGTTGCCTGATAACCGCTTGCAAATTACCCAGTGGGTGGGCCTGCGTACTCCTGCCTTGCAAAACATCATCATGGAGGCAGGTACTGGTGTGGGTGGCAGAGTGGTCAGCACGCGTCGTCCAGTCGGTGTTTCTGATTACACGCGCGCGAATATTATTAGCCACGAAAACGACCGCGTGATGCAGGACGAAGGTCTACATTCTCTTTTGGCTGTTCCTGTGATCGTGCGTAGAGAGATTCGTGGCGTACTTTACGTCGGTGTGCATTCGCCAGTGCGGCTGGGGGACAAGGTCATCGAAGAAGTCACCATGACCGCACGGTGCCTGGAACAAGACATTGCGGTTAATTCCGCGCTACGGCAATTTGAAGCCTCTGTTCCAGCGACACCGCGTTCCAATCGCAGCATGAATGGCGCGGAATGGGAACAAGTACGTTCGACGCACTCTAAGCTGCGCATGCTGGCTAACCGGGTTAACGATGAGCACGTGCGCAAAGAGCTGGAGGTCTTATGCGAGCAAATGGTCTCGCCCGTACGCGTCAAGCAGTCCACGCGTCTATCCGCCCGTGAACTTGACGTGCTTTCTTGTGTTGCCTTGGGGCATACAAATGTGGAGGCAGCGGAAGAAATGGGCATTGGCGCAGAAACCGTGAAGTCTTATCTGCGCTCTGTTATGCGCAAGCTTGGTGCGCACACTAGGTATGAGGCCGTTAACGCTGCCCGGCGCATCGGCGCGTTGCCGTAACTACTCGAGAAATCGGTAGTCTTTAACATTGTGAAGGATATATTTTTAGTCACCGGTGGAGCACGCTTGCAGGGTTCGGTCAAAGTCGACGGAGCCAAAAACAGCGTGCTGAAATTGATGGCCGCGGCGTTGTTGGCAGAAGGAACTACCACGCTGCACAATTGCCCAGAAATCCTCGATGTTCCTCTGATGCAAAATGTGCTGCAGGGGTTGGGCTGTGCTGTGGAGATCGACGGGGCAACCGTACGTATCACTACACCAAGTAGCGATCAGCTTTCTGCAAATGCGGACTTTGAAGCAGTCCGCCAATTCCGAGCTTCTGTGTGCGTGTTGGGGCCACTAACTGCTCGCTGTGGGCGTGCTGTCGTGGCTTTGCCCGGCGGTGATGCGATCGGTTCCCGTCCGTTGGATATGCACCAGTCTGGCTTGGAAAAAATGGGTGCGACTACCCGTATCCAGCACGGCGCTGTGGTGGCAGAAGCGGACAACTTGCACGGCGCAGAGATCAAGCTCGACTTCCCGTCGGTAGGGGCCACGGAGAATATTTTGACTGCTGCGGTGCTGACCGAAGGCGTGACGACGCTGCATAATGCCGCACGGGAACCAGAAATCGTCGACCTGTGCGAGATGCTCAATGACATGGGGGCCCAGGTGGAAGGAGCCGGAACCTCCACGATTGTTATCACCGGCGTCGACAAGCTGCATCCAACCGAACACCACGTGATTGGCGATCGGATTGTAGCTGGCACCTGGGCTTATGCTGCTGCGATGACGCAGGGCGATATTACTGTCGGCGGCATTGCCCCCAAGCACCTGCACTTGCCACTGGAAAAACTGCGCAGTGCCGGGGCAGAAATTGAATCGTATGAAAACGGATTTCGTGTGCGCATGGAACAGCGCCCGGTTGCCGTCGACTACCAAACCCTGCCGTTTCCGGGATTCCCGACGGACTTGCAGCCGATGGCCATTGGGATTTCTGCGCTTGCCGACGGCATGTCTGTGATTACGGAAAATGTGTTTGAGGCGCGCTTCCGTTTTGTAGACGAAATGCAGCGCCTAGGTGCGGATGCACAAGTTGACGGCCACCACGTCGTATTGCGGGGGATTGATGAGTTGTCGTCGACAAGCGTCTGGTCCTCCGATATTCGTGCCGGTGCCGGCTTGGTGCTGGCGGCCTTGCGTGCCGACGGCGTAACTACGGTTCATGACGTGCACCATATTGATCGCGGGTACCCGAACTTTGTGGAAAACCTGCAACGTTTGGGAGCCACCATCGAACGCTCTGTCGCTTAGGAGCAGCTACTAGCCCTAGCCCTTGGGGAGCGGGAAACCTTGCCCGGGTGTGAACCCTATCGGGTAGTCTGCTTGGAGTAATCACTCAGTAGATTTCGCCGAAACTTTCTGGAAAGGTTCGCACCCACATGACGGCTTATGACAATGGTCCACAGCGCGGCTCAGGTACTGGTAGACACGCCACTGGCAAACATGCCGTTGCCGCACAAGATTCGCCGCACGCTGTTCCGGCGGCTCGCGCACACCGGTTGTCGAAAAAATATGGCTCTGGTGACACAGAAGTCGTCGCGCTTGATTCCGTCGATGTGATCTTCGAACGCGGAAAATTTACCGCGATCATGGGACCTTCCGGTTCCGGTAAATCCACCCTCATGCATTGCATGGCTGGCTTAGATGCAGCTTCTGCTGGGCATTCCTTCATCGGCGATACAGATCTTTCGCAGTTGGGCGATAAAGGTATCACCGAGTTGCGACGTGATCGTCTCGGTTTTATTTTCCAATCCTTTAACCTCGTGCCAACGCTAACTGCAGCCGAAAACATCACGCTGCCTCTCAACATCGCAGGTAAAGATGTAGATCAGGCGTGGTTCGATGAGGTCACCGGGCGTCTGGGCCTGGCGAAACGTTTGGGCCACCGCCCCGCAGAACTTTCTGGTGGCCAACAGCAGCGCGTGGCTTGTGCTCGCGCTTTGGTTTCGCGCCCGGAGATCATTTTTGGTGATGAACCGACCGGTAACTTGGATTCCAATTCTTCGGCAGAGGTGCTGGATATTTTGCGCACTGCCGTGGATAACGACGATCAAACCGTGGTGATTGTTACCCATGACGCACGCGCTGCCTCGTATGCCGACCGCGTGATCTTCCTGAAAGATGGCACTATCGTCGATGAGCTACACGGCGCCAGCATGGACGATATTTTGCAGACCATGGCGGGAATTGAGGGCTAAATATGGCGAAGCGAACTTCCATGCGCACCATCGCCGTGCGCAATATCGTCTCGCATAAATTGCGCCTGGCACTGACGGTGCTGTCAGTGATGCTGGGTACCGCATTTATTTCTGGCGCGTTCATGTTTACCAACTCGCTGTCGTCGACCTTTGAGGCAGCCGTGGGCAGCGCCTATGAGGACGTGGACGCAGCAGTCGGTCCGGCAGAAGGCCACCCCATCATCGATGGAGAGACCGTGCAAGCGATTACCGACGATGAATCGGTGCGCGCGGTCAACCTGACCGAATCTACCAACGTGGTAGTTGCCAATGAGAACCTGGAGGCTTACCAGGTAGGTGGCGGTACTTCCACGTTGCAGATGTATTACCCGCCGGAAGACAAGGTGGGGGATGCTGACGAGATCATTGACGGCGCAGCACCACACGGTGAAGGCGAGGTCATCGTCAACGACACCGCTGCAGAAGAGCAAGGCATCAGCGTCGGCGAGAAGATCATTTTGGTCACTCCAGAAGAGCGCTACGAAGTCACCGTCAGCGGAATCTACACCCCAGCCCTGGAACAAGGATTGGGTTCGTTGTCGGTGTTGATGGAAGCCAGCTCTTACCAGAACCTGTTTAACCCAGATGGTCTTGCTAGCCAGATGGCTGTCGCGGCACATGACGGCACCACTGCTGAGCAACTGGTGAACCACCTCAACGAAACGTATCCACAGGTAGAAGCACAAACCGGGCAGGCGCTTGCCGACGAATTGACGGAGCAAATCAGCAACGCGCTCAGTTTTGTCAATTACTTCTTGGTTGCCTTTGGCCTGATCGGTCTGCTGGTGGGAACGTTCATCATCGCCAATACCTTCTCTATGATCGTGGCTCAGCGCATCAAAGAATTTGCGCTGTTGCGTTCTATCGGTGCGTCCCAGCGTCAGATCACCGGATCCGTGGTGGTAGAAGCACTGGTCGTCGGCTTGCTGGGCTCGGCTCTCGGTGTAGTTGCCGGTATTGGCTTGGTTGCGGTCATCCGCGCGGTATTTTCTGCACGCGGCATGTCCTTCGATGGTGGAGGGTTGGGATTGTCGCTGACCGCCATCGTCGTACCGATAATCCTGGGCGTCGTGGTTACCATCGCTTCTGCCTGGGCACCGGCGCGCCGGGCCGGACAGGTGAAACCGGTAGAAGCCATGCGATCGACGGAGTCTGCTGCAGGTGCCCCGCTGACCGTGCGTACCATTATCGGAACCATCATCATCGTCGCAGGTGTATTGGCCGCAGGCCTGGCGATGCTGCTGGACGATTCTGGAACTACCCTGCGCGCCAGCTTGGTAGGCATCGGTGCTTTCCTCGTGATCGTGGGCTACTTCATGGCTGGTCCAGCCTTCAGCATGGGCATCGTGCCCGCGCTGGGCCGAGTTATCGGAGCGCCATTTGGTTCCATGGGGCGGCTGGCTTCTACGAATGCGCGCCGCTCGCCGCGCCGTACTGCTGCTACGGCTTTTGCGTTAACACTCGGCATGATGTTGGTTACCGGCATCGGCATGCTCGGTGCGACGATGAAAAACAGCATTGGTGACATGCTGGAAGATACGGTCACGGCAGATTTCTTGGCTACCGGGCCGCAAGATGGCTCTTTCCCAGTACCACAGGCCGTACCGGGTGCCTTGGCAGAGACCGACGGCGTGGAAAGCACAGTGACCATGCGCATGGCGCCAGTGCAGATCGCCGGCCAGGCCGGGTACAACTATGGGCCCGGCTATACCTTCACCAACAGTATTGACGGCAACCCGCAGGATTTCGTCGACATGGAAATTCTGGAAGGCTCTGCGGATTTGGTTACCCAGCCCGGAGTGCTGGTCAGTGATGAACTGGCAAAGGCGGAAGGCTGGACCGTCGGCCAGGCACTGCCACTGACGACGCTCGAGACCGCCGAAAGCTCCGATGAATCTGGCGAACCAGTCGCTGTGGAACCTGGGCGCGAAACCGAAGTGACCATCACCGGCATTTACAGCAGCGAGAATGATATCTTCGAAAACCTGCTGGTCTCACAATCTGCCGTTGATGAAGTCATGGAAGGCGATACTGCTCCGATTCAAATGGTCGCGGTAAACACCGATGATTCTGTCGGGGAAGATGAAATGCGCGAGCGGCTGGTGGAATCGGTCAAGGAATTCCTGGTCATCCAGGTGAAAACCGGTGCTGAGTATGCTGACGAGGCGAGCCAGCTGATCGATCAGATGTTGTCAATCCTGTATGCGCTGCTGGCGCTTGCCGTGATTATCGCGGTGCTGGGCATCGTCAATACGCTGACACTCGGTGTGATTGAGCGTCGACAAGAAATCGGCATGTTGCGTGCAGTCGGTGCTTACCGGGGACAGATTCGCACGATGATCATTGTTGAGGCCGTCCAGATTGCGCTATTCGGTGCCATCATGGGCATTCTTGCGGGGCTTGGCCTGGGCTGGGCGTTTATCGATGTGCTGGCCGGTGAAGGCCTGGGCGGTGCGGTGATTCCGTGGAACCAGGTGCTGATCATGCTGGGTGGTGCGGCCGTCGTGGGCGTGGTTTCCGCGTTGTGGCCAGCGCGCAAGGCTGCTAAGACACCACCGCTGGAAGCCATCGCGGACTAGCATGAACGATATGGACAGCACGACTGAACCCAAAGATGTTGGTATGGCGAAACGCACCTGGAAGGGGCACTCTCTAGGTTTCTGGGTGCTCGAGGCCATCAGCGCTTTCGCACGGTTTTATATGGCCTATATCTGGATCAGTGCTGGTTCGGCAAAACTAAACCAGCACCTGTCCGTGACACAGACCATTGAGGGCTACGAAATCTTCACCCCGGAATGGTCCTCGGCACTGGCGCATCTGATTGGCCCGCTGGAGATCGCCGGGGGAGTATTCCTGCTGCTGGGCTTGTTCCTAAAACCGGCTAGCTGGGTATCGACGACCGTGCTGGTCTTGTTTATCATCGGTGTAGGGTCCGCTTGGGCGCGTGGACTGATGATCGATTGCGGTTGCTTCACCATCGATATCAGCGAATCGGATCAGGCTATGAACTATTTGCGCACAATCCTGCGGGATGTGTTTTATATCTTCTTAAGCGTGTGGATTGCGCGCAGGCCTTTCCGACGCTTAGCTATTTATCCGTAGGCGGCCGTTTATCCTTAACTGAGACCTTCTCGCTAGCGAGAACCAACGAAGAACAAGGTGGATGAGTGAGTAAGAAAGTAACCAACCCGAACCAGAAATCGAGCGCGGGCTTTATCGGTGCCATCGTCGCGGTGCTGGTCATCGTGGTAGCAGTAATTGCCTATATCGTCCTTGCTGGACAGGGTGCGAAAGCAGAGAAATTTGCCAATTGGGAGATCAAGCAAGTTTCCGCAGAAACGAGTTTTGACGGCAACACCCTGACGTTTGGTGCTGCCGACAAGTCCCCACACGTTGATCTGTATGAGGATTTCTCCTGCCCACACTGTGCACACTTGGCAGAAGCCACGGATGCTGAGGCTCTGGAAGAAATCAACGCTGGAAACCTGGCCGTATCGATTCACCCTATGACTTTCCTGGATAACCAGGGCGACGGTCATTCCACCCAGGCAGTTGCCGCTCTGCTGGCATTAGCAGAGCATGACGACGTCAATGCCCTGTGGAACCTGCGTGAAGCTATGTTCGAGAACCAGCAGGATATTGCTCGTAGCTGGGGCCCTGATGATTTCGCTGATGCGGCCGCGCAGATGGAAGCATCTGACGAGGCTGTCGAGGACATTCGCAATGGCAAATTCCTGGAAAAGGCCCGCGAAGCTGGCGAGGCCAATGCTAAAGACCTGGAATCCAAGGTCGGTCGCGTTTCCACTCCACGCGTTCTGATGGATGGCAAAGACTTGGAAGTTGAAGACATCAACGACTGGGTGAAAGTCGCTGTTGCGTCCAAATAATGCGCGCTAAACCCGGTAATCTGCACGATTACCGGGTGCATCCCGCGGTCGGGTGGGCTTTCGGTAAAACCGAAAACCTATGCTGAGCGCGGGATTTGTTTGCGCATAAGGTGAAAGTGTAGACTAAACAACCGTTGAACAGACGGCGAGAAACAACTGATTATCGCGGTGAGTTTCAATCTGGGGCTATGGCGCAGCTGGTAGCGCACCACACTGGCAGTGTGGGGGTCACGGGTTCGAGTCCCGTTAGCTCCACTTTTTGCATTTCCCCTGGTCGTTAATGACCGGGGGATTTCTGTATAACCCGTCGTTTAACCTGAGACTCCCCAGGAATCACGGAGGTCAACAACCAATGCTTCAGCTAGAGAAGCAGCTATGCGCCGCTGTTATTTTTCTTTCTGGTCTTAGTGCAGCCATCTTTGGGGTGCTAGCGTTTACGGGAAGGATAGGTGGCGTGTGGCCAGGGGGTATTTCGTTGCTTGTCTTCTTTTGCGCGGAATGGGTCTATAGCCAAATAGCTAACGCGCAGAAGCGCTAAGCGAGCGGCGATAGCAATGGTGATGCTAAGTGTCGTGGAGCCAGTCTAGGCAGGGGCGCCGGGATTCTGGCTTATCCTTTTAGCGCCGTTGCAGAGTAATCGGTAAGCTACTCCAGCCGCCGACCGGGTGCTCATCGCGTTCTGCGCCTGCCTGCGAACTCGCCTGCACGGTGGTTACAGCTAGCAGCTCCGCGACAAAAGCGCCGATTTCCACCATCGACAGATCTTTGCCGGGGCACGCATGTGGCCCGGTGCCCCAGACCAGATTCTTCTCGGCATTCCCCTCTGGATCGAAGCCGTCTGGGTCGGCGAATGTCTCGGGGTCACGGTTTGCAGCAGTCCAGTGCAAATACACTCGCTGGCCTTCGTCGACCTGCTTGCCACCCACAGTTGCCGGGCAGGTGGTGACCCGCCGGTTAGAAACAAACGGATCGTCAATGCGCAAGATCTCGTCGACAAGCGCCACTAGCTCCTCGGAAGACACGCCGGAGCGGATGCGCTCTTGCATAGCAGTGTTTTTTGCGAGCGCGTGCAGCAAAACTCCCACGCATTTCGCCATCGAACCAAGATCACCGCCGGTCCAGTTGCGGAGGATGGACACGATCTCTTCGAATTCCAACTCGCGGCCCAAACTGGTGTCATTGATCAAGCGGTAAGTCACGCAATCTTGCCCGGCAGCACGAACCTCACCGACGACCTCGTTGATGATCTCGTCGTATTCCTGGGCCACCCGGGCGGTGCGGTGCTGCTGCCCAGAGCGAGTGGCGGCCGCATTTTTCTCCACCCATTCCTTCAGCCGGGGCTCAATCGCGCGTGGCCACCCCAGCCACGCGACCATGGCGCGCACCGCAAAATCGTAGCCCAAATCTTGCACGGCATCGACGCTCACTTCATCACCGGCAGCGGGGGCGTCGGCAAGATAACCGTCGATGACCTCGCGGGCCACCCGGTGAAAATCTGCGCTGTAACGGGCAACTTCGTCAGCATTCAGGTAGTTATCCAGCAAGCGTCGGAAAGCGCTGTGCTTGTCGCCATCCAGCCCGTTCGGGATCTGCAAATAACGCGAGACCGCGGAGCTAAAGGTTTCGGCATCCTGGGCGACGCGGGTGACCTCGTCGTGGCCCACGATGACGATATCTCCGGCGTCGTCATGCGCAATCGGGCAGCCGTGGGCATGGACGTCGTGGGAATAAGCCAACGGATCACGCCCGGCCGGGTCGAAAGTGCGAATGTCTAGTTTGTCAGGGGAAGAAGTTAGCTTTTCAGACACAATTTCGAGGTTAACAGAAATTTCTCTGCTGAAATAAGAAATGTGAAATAGAAAATTCTGTCCAATAGCAGCAGTGCAAACCGCTAAACTGGAGGGCATGAAAAAGACTGCTAGTTCGAATAAAGGCAGCGGAAAAAGCAGTGCACGCAAGCTGGCTTCGGAACCCATCGGAGGCGGCCGTGGGACGCGAAGCCTGCTGTTTTTCCTGCCTGCGATTTGGTTGGGCCTAATCATCGGCATTTCCCTGATCGAGGCGCCGCTGAAGTTCACCGCCCCAGGGATCACGATCCCGCTGGGGCTGGGCATTGGCCGACGGGTGTTTTTCGCGATGAACATCGTCGAGGTTATTCTGGCCGTCGTGCTCATTACGACGCTGGTGCGGCTGCTGGGTCGGCCGTCGCGGCAGAAACTCTGGGGCCTGGGTATCGCGATTAGCGTGGTGCTGGCGATCAAGATTCTGGTGATTCGCCCGATCCTGAACATCCGGACTGATGCCGTGCTGGCCGGAAATTTTGCTGGTGGCTCGACCACGCACTATTTCTACGTCGCTGCTGATGCTGCGTTGTTTATTTTGCTGATCACGTTCATGGTGGTAGTTACCCGCAGGTTGCTGCCGAAAAACCCGCAGGCTCTGGGATAGCAGTTGTTAGAGGGGGGCGCACCCGTCGGCAAGCTAGCACCGAGCTGCATGCACTAGCTCGCGTCGTCTTTCGTGATCCGGCCGTCTTTCTCAGCCCGGCTGTCCGTATTACTGAGCCCATGGGCGTCGTCCATGGTGTGTAAGCGCGCCTTCTTCCGCTTGGATTTCAGCCACATCGTGAAAAACATATAGCCCAGCAGGGCGAAGGTAATCCAGGTGACGTAACGCTCGATGGTCACTAGAGTCTCGCGCACCGTGGCACCGAAGGTCAGGCCCAAATAGACGTAAAAGCACTTCAGCGCGATGGCATAAACCAACACATAGGCGCCGATGATCCAGCCCTTGGCGCGTTTAATACCGGCGATGACGACGATGATTGTTGCTGGGATCGGCGAAAAGGGGATAAATGACAGCAGCAGACAAAAACCAGGGTGGCTGTAGATGAAGTTTTCCAGCTTCCGGAACCACAACGGCGGGTGCCCCATAAATGAGTAATCGATAAACGATGGGCCCCAGCGTTTGCCGATCAAGAAAAACAGCGGCAAAAACTTCACCATACTGACTGCAGCAACCAGCACCGCGGCGATGATTAGCCCGGTGTTGTTTTCATTTTCTGCCGTCAGCGCCAGTACCGACAAACTCGAGCCACTGAGTACCGTGTATACGAAGGTGTAATCGATCAGCAACACCGCGCGGAACGGCAACAGTGCAAGGCCGTAGATGCCTGAGGCAGCGAGCAGACCCCACAGAATCCAGTCGAAGCGCTCGAAATTGCGCATGAAACTGGGCAGTTCTTTCTGCCAGGACTCTGTGTCTTGCGGGGAGTTAGTATTCTGTGAATGGTGCGCATCCCCGAAGTTGCGCCCGTGCGTGCCGTCTGCGGTTGTCTCGCTCATAACGATCCTTTATAGCACCATGAATTGTCCAGATCCCTTTCCGTACCATCGGGGGATATGACGCAGAGTTTCACCAAACGCCCGAACGAACACCGTGCTGCCGAGGCCGAAGCCGCAGGGTTGCAGTGGCTGGGTGAAGCCAGCGAATGCGTGCCCCGTGTCGTTGCTGTGGATACGCAGCGCAATGAGCTGCAGACGGCATATATCGAATCGGTGCCCCCGACCGCTAAGACTGCGCGCCGAGCCGGTGCCGAATTAGCCCGCATCCACGCCGCCGGAGCGCCTGCTTTTGGCGCACCCCCGGCTGGTTGGCAGGGCCCGAACTATATCGGTACCCAGCAACAGGACTGCATTCCCACAGACGATTGGGGAGAGTTCTATACCCGCCAGCGTGTCGAGCCATTTGCCCACGCCGCAGCGCAGGCAGGCACGCTTGCCGACGACGAGCTTGCCGACGTACTACGTGCCTGCGCGGCTATCCGCGCCGCGGAGTGGTCGGTGAAGCCCGCCCGCATTCATGGTGATTTGTGGACGGGCAATCTGCTGTTCGGTAGCGACGGGCCTGCATTCATTGACCCCGCAGCCCACGGCGGGCATCCGCAGACTGACCTGGCCATGCTGGATCTATTTGGCGCCCCGTATTTCGACGAGATCGTGGCCGGCTATCACGAGGTTTCGCCGCTGCCGAAAAATTGGCGCGAGTTCATCCCGATGCATCAGTTGCACCCACTGGCGGTACACACGCTGACGCATGGGTCGGCGTATGCGGGACCACTACAACGCGCAGCACAGGTGACCACGCAGCTTCTCAGCTAGCTGCGCCACCAGTCGTCGGCAAGCGTGGCCGGTAAGTGACGCTTGTGCTGGCCGGCCTCCCACAATCGCTCGATGCGCGTGGCCGCCTCTTCGCTGACTTCACGCCCCTCCAGGTAATCGTCAATCTCTGAGTACCGCAGCCCGAGGGCTTCTTCGTCGGGAAGCCCCGGCCGGTCGTCTTCTAAATCAGCGGTGGGGACTTTCTGCCATGTAGCATCTGGGGCCTTGAGGTGGCGCAAGAGAGCTGCACCCTGTCGTTTATTTAGCCCAGCCAGTGGTAAGACGTCTGCAGCACCGTCGCCAAATTTAGTGAAGAAACCGGTGAGGTTTTCTGCAGCGTGATCAGTACCGATAACCAACAGTCCGCGTGCACCTGCGACTGCGTATTGCGCAATCATGCGCTGGCGAGCCTTGACGTTGCCACGGTTGAAATCGCTCAGGCTAGCTTCGCCGACGGCAGCGGCGGCAGCCTGATCTATCGCGGCGGTGGCGGGAGCGATATCGATGCTGGCGCGGTGGTCGGGGCGAATAAACTCCAAGGCCATCTGCGCATCGGCGTCGTCGTGCTGCTGGCCGTGCGGCAGGCGGAGTGCCCAAAACTCCACCTGGTGGCCTTTTGTGCTGTGGCCTTCTGTGCGCAGTTTTTCTACTGCTAGCTGCGCTAAACGGCCTGCCAGGGTGGAATCCTGGCCGCCGGAGATGCCGAGGGCGAAGCCTCGTGCACCGGTGGTTTTCAGGTATCCCGCCAGGAAATTGACGCGCCGGGCAATTTCTTCTTCTGGATCGATTAAGGGCTTAACACCCAGGGATTTTATGATTGATTGCTGCTTCGTGCTGGGGTTTTTCGGCATGGCTTTAGCCTAGTCGCCTGACACAATGAGTGTTTGTGAAAATGACTGAGAATAACCAGACTGGTGCGCGTGATATTTCCCGCGCCGAAACGGCCGAAACCCGTCGTTACGTAAAAATGGTCGCTGCTTTCGCGGCCATCGGTGGCCTACTTTTCGGCTACGACACCGGAGTGATGTCCGGTGCACTGTTATATATCAGTCCGGAGTTTGGCATGAGCGCTGCCGAAGAAGGGCGCGTTACCGCCATGTTGCTGGTTGGAGCCGCCATCGGTGCGTTGCTCGGTGGCCGTGTGGCTGATTGGTGGGGTCGGCGGATGACCCTGCTGGTTAATGGCGTGATCTTCTGCGCTGGTTCCATTTGGTGTGCGCTGGCTGGATCCGTCGCAGAACTGGCCACCGCGCGTACTTTTTTGGGAGTGGCCGTCGGTGCGGTCTCGATCGTGGTGCCGATGTATATCGCGGAGAAGGTCCCTGCCACCGTTCGTGGGCGCATGGTCTCCTTGAACACGCTGATGATCGTCGTCGGCCAGCTGTTGGCGTACCTGGTCAATTCCTTGTTGGCGCCGACGGGCAACTGGCACCTGATGCTGGGAATGGCCGCGATTCCGGGTGTCATGCTCACCGCTGGCATGATTTTCTTGTCCGATACCCCGGTTTGGTTGGCACGCAAAGGCCGCACCTATCAGGCCCGCGAGGTTGCTGCTCGCGCCGGGATGTCGTTGGAAGAGTTGTCCATCGTCGTGGAGGCAGAGCAGCTTAACGACGCCGGCACCGGCGCTTCCGGTGGTGCGAAAACCTCAGAGGAATTCCAGGCGCTGAAAAAGATGCGCTGGATTCGGGTAACCATTCTGATTGCCATGCTGATCGGCGTGACGCAGCAGATCACGGGCGTAAATGCCGTGATTTATTTCGCGCCGACGATGATGAGCGAGGTGGGCATTTCGACCACCAATGCGGTGTATACCTCGATCGTCATTGGCGTGGTTTCCGTGATTGCGTGTTGGGTCGGTTTGAAGATCATCGATGTCGTCGGGCGGAAGCGTTTGTTGACGTGGGGGCTGACCGGAAATATTGTCTCCCTGCTGATTTTGGCAGTGACCTATTCGCTTGCCGACGGCAGCACTACGTGGGCCATGATTTCGTTGGGCATGATGGCTGTGTTTATCGCTTTCCAGCAGGCTGCGGTTTCCCCAACTACCTGGCTGTTGATCTCGGAGATTGTGCCGGTGCAGGCCCGTGGCCTGGGCATGGGGATTGCTGGTTTGGCGCTTTGGGTGGCGAACTGGGCTGTCGCACAATTCTTCTTGCCAGTCACAGAGATTCTGAGCGGTTCCGGAACCTTCGTGGCCTTCGCCATGCTGGGTGTGGTTGCTCTGGGTTTTGTCCGGGTGTTTATCCCGGAGACGATGGGGCGCAGCCTGGAAGAAGTCGGCGAGGTTATGGAAAAACGCTGGGCTAAGTAAAACGCATTAGCAAGTGCTGACGAGCTATCCTGTCAAGGCGAGAGTGCACGAAAACATTGGGATTTGAGAAAACTGGTGTGAGATAGGTAGACTGTCAGCTTGTGTTATGATCGCCGTTTTTGGGCGGTCGCTGATAATTATTGTCTACACGCTGTGTAGTAGCTGCGTACAGAAAGGAGCGCCCGATGAAGGTCCGCAAGTCGCTTCGGTCGCTGAAGAAGAAACCGGGCGCCCAGGTTATCCGCCGTCACGGTAAAACCTTCGTGATCAACAAGAAAGATCCACGCTTCAAGGCACGTCAGGGCTAATTCACCTGGGTTTCTTCCGAAGCTTGTATCATGCCGCCGTCTCACTCTTAACTGAGTGGGGCGGCGGTTTTGCTATGTTTTCATCCTGCCCTGATTCCTTTTTCGTCCTGTGCTAAGTTTGCACATTTTGTACACAGCCTAGTCACAGGCTGTGAAATTACATCCATGTATAACGATTTGGTAACGGTGTGGTGAGTCGGCCTGCGGAAATGCTGACGGGGGCTGGAAAAGGTGTTCTTGGTTGGGAAAGTAATCACTTGCCCGTGAGCTAGATGTGGGGGCTGTGAAAACCTCCAGCAGGGGATTCCACAGATGTAACTACTATATGTAGTGTAATTGCGACATATTGGCACAACGTATAGTGTCGGTGAAGTCGAAGCGAGCCGATGGGCTTGCCACACAACTTCAACGAGAAGCACTCGAAAACCCGCCCGATGCGTACTGACAAGGAAGTCTCTCCCATGGCAATCACCGTTTACTCCAAGCCAGCTTGCATGCAGTGCACCATGACTAAAAAGAAGCTGGACGCACTTGACCTGGACTACGACGTTATCGATATCTCCATGGATGATGAAGCACGCGATTACGTCATGGCCCTGGGGTACCTCCAAGCGCCTGTCGTAGTAGCAGAGGGCCAGCACTGGTCCGGGTTCCGTCCAGAGCGCCTGAGCGCATTGGCGGAGACCATGGCTACTGCCTCGGCCTAATCGCCGACAGAACATCGTTATAACTGCATATTTCCCCTCTTCCATAGACAGCGGCCATTCCTAACAATGAGCCCAGCAGTCACCTTCAGGTAGTCATCCCAGTCATTTCTTTTGCCGTGTGCAGACAGGAGTGTGGCCCACGATGTTGATCGTGTATTTTTCTTCCACCACGGAAAACACCAAGCGATTCGTCGACAAGCTAGGTTATCGCTCCAAACGCATTCCGCTGCGTCCAGCACAGGAAGGCCACCTGCGTGTTGATGAACCATTCGTGCTGGTGTGTCCGACCTATGGGGGAGGGGTTTCGTTGACTCGAGCCACTGCCAAACCAGTTCCGCCCCAAGTTATTAAATTTCTGAATGACCCTGATAATCGAAAACACTTACGGGCTGTCATCTCTGGCGGAAACAGCAATTTCGGTGCCGACTACGGCAAAGCAGGCGACCTCATCGCCGCTAAATGCAACGTGCCGTACGTCTACCGCTTCGAGCTCATGGGAACCGCCGAAGACGTGGAGCTAGTCCGACAAGGTCTGGACAATAACGCACAACGGCTCGGCCTAGTAGAAGATCTCGCATCCTAATTTCATAATCTAATTCCACAACCTCTCAAGCCACCATCTCTTAATTCACAATCTCTTAATCCACCATCTCTCAAAGCAGGAAGGTTGCATCCGTGACCAATCACGTCGGCAAAACTGTCGCCGAACCCGTCAGTACCGATCACCAGCTGGATTACCACGCGTTGAATGCGTTGCTGAATCTTTACGACGAAAATGGTCAGATTCAGTTCGACAAAGACCGCGAAGCCGCGAATCAATACTTCATCCAGCACGTCAACCAGAACACTGTGTTCTTCCATGACCTGGAAGAAAAAATTGATTACCTGATCGAAAATTCTTACTACGACCCGTCTGTCATCGAGCAATATGACTTCGAATTTATCAAGTCATTGTTCAAGCAAGCTTATGCCTACAAATTCCGTTTCCAGACCTTCCTGGGCGCCTACAAGTACTACACCAGCTACACGCTGAAGACTTTCGACGGCCGTCGATACCTAGAGCGTTTCGAAGACCGCGTATCCATGACCGCATTGTTCCTTGCCGACGGCAACGAAGAGATCGCCAAGGCCATGGTGGATGAGATCATGTCTGGGCGCTTCCAGCCAGCTACCCCGACGTTCCTGAACGCCGGTAAGGCTCAGCGCGGCGAGTTAGTTTCCTGCTTCTTGCTGCGTATCGAAGACAACATGGAATCGATTGGCCGTTCCATCAACTCTGCCTTGCAGTTGTCTAAGCGCGGCGGCGGCGTGGCCCTGCTGCTGTCCAACGTGCGTGAATCCGGTGCGCCGATCAAGCACATCGAAAACCAGTCTTCCGGCGTGATTCCAGTAATGAAACTGCTGGAAGATGCCTTCTCCTACGCTAATCAGCTGGGTGCGCGACAGGGCGCAGGTGCGGTGTACTTGAACGCACACCACCCAGATATCCTGTCGTTTTTGGACACCAAGCGCGAAAATGCGGATGAAAAAATCCGCATTAAGACCTTGTCCGTCGGCGTGGTCGTTCCAGACATTACTTTCGAGCTAGCCAAGCGCAACGAGGACATGTATTTGTTCTCGCCTTATGACGTCGAGCGCGTCTACGGGAAGCCATTCGCGGATATCTCGATTACCGACAACTACGAGGACATGGTGGAAGACCCGCGCATCCGCAAGTCCAAGATCAATGCGCGACACTTGTTCCAGACCATCGCGGAACTGCAATTCGAGTCTGGCTACCCGTACATCATGTTCGAAGACACGGTGAACCGTGCTAACCCGGTCAAAACCGGACGGATCAACATGTCCAACCTCTGCTCAGAGATCTTGCAGGTCAACAGTCCATCGGTACTGAACGACGACCTGAACTATGACACCGTCGGGCATGATATTTCCTGCAACCTGGGTTCTTTGAACATCGCCAAGGCTATGGACTCGCAGGATTTCGAAAAGACCATTGAGATGGCTATCCGCGCTTTGACCGCTGTTTCGGACAAGACCACGATCAACTCGGTGCCATCAGTGCGTGAGGGCAATAACACCTCACATGCAATTGGCCTGGGGCAGATGAACTTGCATGGCTACTTAGGCCGTGAGCACATTTACTACGGCTCGGAAGAAGCCCTGGATTTCACCAACGCATACTTCGCATCTGTGATGTATGCCAGCTTGAAGGCCTCCAACAAATTGGCCCGCGAGCGCGGTGAATACTTTGCGGAGTTCCCAGAGTCGGATTACGCCAGCGGAGTCTTCTTCGACAGCTACGACCCAGCCGAATTTGCTCCACAGACTGAGAGGGTCAAAGAGCTCTTCGCAAATTCTTCGATTACCACGCCGAGTGCAGAAGACTGGGAACAGTTGAAGCAAGACGTCGCCAAGCACGGCTTGTACAACCGTAATTTGCAGGCCGTGCCGCCGACCGGCTCAATCTCGTATATCAACAATTCGACCTCGTCGATCCACCCGATTGCGTCGAAGATCGAGATCCGCAAAGAAGGCAAAGTCGGCCGCGTCTACTACCCGGCGCCACACATGGACAATGACAACCTGCAGTATTTCCAGGATGCTTACGAAATCGGCTACGAAGCGATCATTGATACTTATGCGGTAGCCACGAAGTACGTGGACCAGGGCCTGTCTTTGACACTGTTCTTCCCGGATACCGCGACCACTCGTGATATCAACAAAGCCCAGATTTATGCTTGGCGCAAGGGTATTAAGACCCTGTACTACATCCGCCTGCGCCAGCAAGCGTTAGAGGGTACAGAGGTAGAAGGCTGCGTTTCGTGCATGCTCTAAACCGCTAGAGTTCGAAACCACTGGGGTGGCTGTGGCTACTCCAACGAGCGCGCCACTTCGTGCAGTAAAGCGTGCGAGGTGCGCTCTGCGTGAATGCCGTCGCCGTCGCTAACGTACTGGGCCAACTCCTGGTGTAGATCCAGGGTGTTGGCCACTGGCTTATCTGCACCTACGCCGAATACGGTTTTGCCACTGTGGATGGCAAAAAATACCGGTACGAGTGCCGCGAACATCTCGTTACCAGAAGCTTCCAGGAGTAGTGAGTGGAAGCGTAGATCTGTTGCTAGGAAGTCTGCTGCGTCGCCCTCCTGCCTGCCCGCTTCGGCGGGCATTTTTGCTAAGTGCACCAAGGTGCTAGCCAGTTCCAGGATTTCGGCACGTTGTTGCGGGCTGGCATTGTCCGCGGCTTGGCGTGCAGCAACCGGTTCGACCGCCATCCGTAATTCGTTGAGGGAAGCTAGCTGTGCACTGCGCTGAGTGGGAGCTGCTAAGCGCCAGCTGATGACAGCCGGATCGAACAAAGCCCAATGTCGTTGCTCTAAGACTGTGATGCCAACTCGCCGGCCTGCGGCCACTAAGCCCACGTGCTCCAGTGCACGCATGGTCTCGCGGGCGACGGTACGAGAAATTCCAAACCGCTCGGAGATTGCATGCAGCGTAAATTGCGTACCTGCTGGGTGTGCACCCGAGACGATTTCGCGGCCAAGTTCATCGAAGACAGACCCCAGCAGTGGGGCAGTGGCAGTTGCGCCGTGGGGGTGGTGCGGCGGGGTCACGGGTGGTGTTCCTTTCGTCACGAGTCGTCGATTAGCAACGCCGTATCCAGCTTAGTTATCAGCGGTAATTGCTAGGTGCAGAACTGCTCGAATCCAGGCCGAAATGAGTGCGCAAAATAGGCTAGATTGGATAGTTAAAAGGCGGGATACACGCCTAATTTTAAGTGAAAATCCCCGACAGAACGAGGTACTCCCATGGCATCTGGTACTGCTCCCGACGATCCGAACAAACCGGTCAAAGCCATCAACTGGAACACCATCCCTGATGATAAAGATCAAGAGGTCTGGGATCGGTTGACTGGTAATTTTTGGCTGCCAGAAAAGGTGCCCGTTTCCAATGACATTCCCACCTGGAAAACCCTGACGGAGAAAGAAAAAGAGACCACTATGCGGGTCTTTACGGGTCTTACTCTGTTGGATACCATCCAGGGCACTGTCGGGGCTGTGGCTATGTTGCCGGATTGCCAGACGCAACATGAAGAAGCCGTCATGACAAATATTGCGTTCATGGAGTCCGTGCATGCCAAGTCTTATTCGAATATCTTCATGACTCTGGCCTCGACGCCGATGATTAACGATGCATTCCGTTGGTCGGAAGAAAACGAGCGTTTGCAGCGTAAGGCGCGCATCGTGCTGGATTATTACCACGGTGACGACCCAGACAAGCGCAAGGTTGCCTCCACGCTGCTGGAATCTTTCCTGTTCTACTCCGGCTTCTATTTGCCAATGTATTGGTCCTCGCGTGCGAAGTTGACCAACACCGCAGACATCATCCGTCTGATCATTCGTGATGAGGCCGTGCATGGCTATTACATTGGCTATAAATACCAGCAGTCGGTGAAAAAACAGTCGCCAGAGCGCCAGGAAGAGCTGAAGAATTACGCCTTCGAGTTATTGTACGAATTGTATGAAAACGAGATGCAGTACACCGAGGATCTGTACGACGAGCTCGGCTGGACTGAAGACGTCAAGCGATTCTTGCGCTATAACGCAAACAAGGCACTAAACAACCTCGGCTACGAAGGCATGTTCCCGGCTGACGAAACACGAGTGTCCCCAGAAATTCTGTCTGCGTTGGCTCCGAATGCTGATGAAAACCATGACTTCTTCTCTGGTTCCGGTTCCTCTTATGTCATGGGGAAAGCAGAGCTAACGACTGACGACGACTGGGATTTCTAAACCCCGCCGAAAGTATGACACCAACCGGGGGAATGGCAGCCCTCTCCCGGCGTTGAACTTTTCACAGAAACCTCAACAGTTACAGTGGGGTGGCTCACGGAGTATGTGCTCCAGATTATGTGCGCCTCACCGTGTTACTGGTGGGGTTTTTCGTGTTCCTGCACTTAAGCCGTCTAAGGGTCGTGTCACCATGCCGGTGGGGTAGGGGCCGTCGAAAAGAGCCTGGCTAAGCCTAACTAATACTGCGCCGGGCGCAGGTGGGAAACGAGAAAACAAAAACGTTCAGTGGTTACCTAAAAACCTCGCAGTGACCTAATATAAATACTCGTAATTAATTGGCATTTTCTGTACCTCCAGTGCGCGCCGATTAGCTGTGCTGGTGGTCGGTGAATGCTTTCGTAATTAGGAGGAATTATGACCGCTGTGGCGCCACGGCTTGATGATTATGTCGAGCCAACTCGTCCCCAACCAACGGGGCATGAACGCACCGGGTCTAAGGCGTTGACAATTCTTTCAACCACCGACCACAAGCAGCTGGGCATTATGTACTTGATCATGTCCTTCAGCTTCTTCTTCCTCGGTGGCTTGATGGCACTGTTGATTCGTGCCGAATTGTTCACCCCTGGCCTGCAGATGCTGTCCAACGAGCAGTTCAACCAGCTGTTCACTATGCACGGCACCGTGATGTTGCTGCTGTTCGCTACCCCTGTCGTGTGGGGTTTCGCTAACTACATCCTGCCGCTGCAGATCGGTGCACCGGACGTGGCTTTCCCGCGTCTGAACGCATTCGGTTTCTGGATCACCACCATCGGTGGCTTCGTCATGCTGGCTGGGTTCCTGACGCCAGGTGGTGCCGCGGACTTCGGTTGGACCATGTACATGCCGTTGGCTGACTCGATCCACACCCCAGGCTTGGGTGCTGATTTCTGGATCGTTGGTGTCGGTGCTACGGGCGTCGGTACCATCGCCTCGGCTATTAACATGCTGACCACCCTGCTGACTTTGCGTGCACCAGGTATGACCATGTTCCGTATGCCGGTCTTCTGCTGGACCATCATGGTTGCCGCCATCCTGGCCCTGATGATCTTCCCAGTTCTGACCGCTGGCGCATTGGGTGTTCTGTATGACCGTCAGCTTGGCGGCCACATCTACGAGCCAGCCAACGGTGGCGCCATCCTGTGGCAGCACCTGTTCTGGTTCTTCGGCCACCCAGAGGTTTACGTTCTGGCTCTGCCTTTCTTCGGTGTTATCTCCGAGATCGTTCCGGTCTTTTCCCGCAAGCCAGTATTCGGTTACATCGGCCTGGTCTTCGCGACACTGTCCATCGGTGGTATGTCGATGGCTGTGTGGGCGCACCACATGTTCGTGACCGGCGCTATCCTGTTGCCGTTCTTCTCGTTCATGACCTTCCTGATCGCCATCCCAACCGGTATGAAGTTCTTCAACTGGGTAGGCACCATGTGGAAGGGCCACATCACGTGGGAGACCCCAATGATTTGGGCCATGGGATTCCTGACCACCTTCCTGTTCGGTGGTATGACCGGTGTCATGCTGGCTTCGCCGCCACTGGACTTCCACTTGGCTGAGTCTTACTTCTTGATCGCTCACTTCCACTACACCTTGTTCGGTACCGTTGTGTTCTCCGCATTCGCCGGTTTGTACTTCTGGTTCCCGAAGATGACTGGTCGTATGCTGGACGAGCGTCTGGGCAAGATCCACTTCTGGTTGACCTTCATCGGCTTCCATGGCACATTCTTGGTGCAGCACTGGGTCGGCAACATGGGTATGCCACGTCGTTATGCTGACTACCTGGACTCCGACGGATTCACCATCTACAACCAGATCTCCACCGTCTTCGCTTTCGTTCTGGGTGCCTCGGTCATCCCACTGGTATGGAACGTCTTTAAGTCTTGGCGCTACGGCGAGATCGTCACTGTCGATGACCCATGGGGTTACGGCAACTCCCTGGAATGGGCAACCTCGTGCCCACCACCACGTCACAACTTCGTGTCGATGCCTCGCATTCGTTCGGAGCGCCCAGCATTCGAGCTGCACTACCCGCACATGGTCGAGCGCATGCGTGCCGAAGCGCACTCTGGTGCTCACGACTCCGGAGCACACGAAAACCCACGCCAGGCTTCGCACGTCAAGCACTAGTGCGTGTCTGTGCTCCTGACGCTTAAGAGCGCTGTTAGCAGGTCGAAAGTTCTAACAGCCTAGTTCTGGAGAAATCAGCCACAGCGGTTGCGCCAGAACTAGCCACTATCTGCTAACCAGCCAAACCCCCGCGCCCATCCACTCCTAGTGGGTAGCGGGGGTTTGACTTATTCTAGATACGGCACCCTGCGTGTACGCCGCCGCTAGTTTCACCGACGTAGCAACCGAATTGAGGAACCTGTGAACCAATCAGATCCCAACCAGACCCCCGCTGCCTCCCGGCAAGCCGAGCCAACCGTCCGCTTGCAGGAAGGATTGCGCTCTGCCGTTGTTATCGTCAGCGGGAAAGACCAAAAAGGCGTTTCCGCGGAATTTTTCCGCGTGCTCGCTAATTATGGCGTGCAGCTGTTAGACGTGCAGCAGTCTGAGTTTTTGGGCCACCTGCAATTGGCTGCGTTTACAGGTATCAAAGACGAGCATTTCGCTGAGCTATCTGAAGCCTTGACCGCTGCATTAACCCCGTTGGGCCAACAAGTCACCATCGAGTATCGAACAGAAGATAACGAGACTCCGGCACCAGATCCACGGTCTACCCACGTCGTGGTGGTGTTGGGAAACCCAGTCACGGCACAGGCGATTTCAGCGATCGGCGCCACCCTGGCCAAGCACGGTGCGAATATCGACCGCATGCGTGGCATAGCGGATTACCCAGTCACTGGCCTAGAAATCTTTGTGTCGGTAGCGAATCCAGCACCTGGTGCCAGTGAAGACCTCCGTGCGGCGCTAGCGCAGTTGACCAGCAACCTTGGGGTGGATATTGCGATCGAACGCGCGGGTCTGGCCCGTCGGGGTAAACGGCTGGTGTGCTTTGACTGCGATTCCACGCTGATTACCGGTGAGGTCATCGAAATGTTGGCTGCGCACGCAGGCAGGGAAGCAGAAGTCGCGGAAGTGACTGAACGTGCGATGCGCGGTGAGCTGGACTTTGAAGAATCGTTGCGTGAGCGCGTGAAGGCTTTGGCTGGACTGGATGCGTCCGTGGTGCAAGAAGTCGCCGATGCCATCGAACTCACACCGGGCGCGCGAACTACGCTGCGCACGCTGAACCGTATGGGTTATCGCACCGCTGTGGTCTCTGGTGGTTTTATTCAGGTGCTAGAAGATCTCGCCGAAGAACTCGAGCTCGATTACGTTCGGGCCAATACCCTGGAAATCGAAGACGGTAAGCTCACCGGCCGGGTGATCGGACAGGTGGTTGACCGTGCCGCGAAGGCAAACTTCCTCGCGGAATTCGCCGCGGATTCGGGCTTGACGATGGCGCAAACAGTGGCTGTCGGCGACGGCGCCAATGACATCGACATGATCTCCGCTGCCGGCCTGGGCGTGGCTTTTAATGCGAAGCCAGCGTTGCGGGAAATTGCCGATACCGCGGTGAGCCACCCATTTTTGGATGAAGTGCTCTACATCATGGGTATTCCCCGCACGGAGATCGATACTTCTGACCGCGAGGATGGCAGCTACCACCGCGTCGCACTGGACTAGCTTCTGAACTGGCTCTGGGCTAGCTCTGGACTAGCTCTGCACCAATCTCTTCAGCGCACCCAGCACCGTGTTTTTATCTTGGGTGCGCCAAAACGGCGGTAAGGATGACAACAGGAACTGCCCGTAACGCTTAGTGACCACCCGGTTATCCAATACCGCGACCACGCCACGGTCGGTAGCTGACCGCAACAGACGCCCTGCACCTTGCGCCATCAATAGCGCGGCATGGGTGGCGGAGACTTCCATGAAGCCGTTACGCCCAGCCGCCTGCGCTGCCTCTGAACGTGCTTGCAGCAGTGGATTATCGGGCCGGGGAAACGGGATCCGATCCATCAGCACGAGCGAACACGACTTGCCGGGAACGTCGACACCTTGCCACAGCGTCAAAGTGCCAAACAGGACAGAGTGCTCTTTCGTGGCAAACTTTTCGACGAGTGCACCAATCGAATCCTCACCCTGTACATAGACGGGGAAAGGCAGTTTTGGGCGCAGCTCATCGGCCGCTTGCACGGCCGCCCGCTTCGAGGAAAACAACCCGAGGGTACGCCCGCCGGCTGCCATGATCAGCTCGCGCATCTCTTCTAAGGTTTCTGGTGCCAGACCATCTCTGCCGGGCTGCGGCAGGTGCTTCGGCGCGTAGAGAATCCCGGATTTCGCGGGATCAAATGGGGTGCCCGCATCCAAACTGTCCCATTTGCCCTTCGGCAAACCCCACTGGGCGCCCATGGCGTCGAAACGCCCGCCCAAAGTGAGTGTGGCAGAGGTCAGCACCACGGTGTTCTCGCCGAATAGGCGTTCGCGCAGCAAATCCGCCACCGACAAGGGTGCTACCTGCAATGTGTCGCCGTAGCGCTCATTGCGATCCAACCAGACCACATCGTCCTGGGCAGCCGGGTCGTCGGTGTCGAAGACTTCCTGGATGCGGTGCACGGTTTCTTCGAGTGTGGCCAAGTGATTGCGCAGGTTATTGCGCTCGGCGGCGGTTTCTGGCTCATTGGTGGCTTCGCCTTCTGGTGCGTCTTTCAAGGTGGCACGTAGCGACGATAAAAGCTCCGCTATGGCGCTCAGTTCCGAATCGGCGGCCTGATCCAATTCCGTCCAGCGCCCGTCGGGAAGATCTTCGGTGGTAATCCGCCATTGCTCGGCGAGATCCTTCAAGCGGGAATCCTTGCCCTCCGCCCCAAGCGGCCCGGCGCGATTGGCTGCCAAGGTCAGTGAGCGCGGGGAAAGTTCTGCGGTGGTTGCAGAGGTAATCCGGGCATCGAGTTCGTGGGCCTCGTCGATGATGACGCAATCGTGCTCGGGCAGGGTGTCGATCTCCGAAATCGCGTCGATGGCGAGCATGGCGTGATTCGTGACGACGACGTCGACCTCGCGAGCTTCTTGGCGGGCGAGTTCGGCAAAGCACTCCACACCGTGTGGGCAGCGGGAGGCGCCGAGGCATTCTTGGGAGCTGACCGAAACGTGGCGCCAGGCGGCATCGCTGACGCTGGTGTCTAGGTCATCGCGGTCGCCGGTCTCGGTTTCTTGCGCCCAGTTGTGCAGGCTGGCGATTTGTTTGCCTAGCCAGGTGATTGGTTGCGGGTTGCCGGAGCGTGTGGGCGTTTCGCTAGCAGCTTGTTCGGCTGCGTGCCCGGAAGCTGCGGCGGCTTTTGCGGCGGAATCTGTGGCAGCGGCGTCTTCGGCTGCAGCTTCTAATTCCGGTTCTAGTTGTGCTTGCGCGATTTTGTTCATGCACAGGTAGTTGGACCGGCCCTTCATGATTGCGAAAGTTGGCCGCCGGTCCATCACCGGCTCCAGGGCGTCGGCAAGCCGAGGCAGGTCGCGTTCGATGAGCTGGCGCTGCAAAGCCAGAGTCGCGGTAGAGACGATGACGCACGTATCGGTTTCTTGCGCGTGGCGAAACGCCGGGACCAGGTAGGCCAGGGATTTTCCGGTGCCGGTGCCAGCTTGGACTGCCAAGTGACGCCCGGAACCTAGGGCGGATTCGACGGCGTTGGCCATCCGACGCTGGCCCGGGCGATCTGTACCACCGAAACCGCTCACGGCAGTGGCGAGAAGTTCTTCGGTGCTGCCGGTATTGGTGCTGGCAGACTCCATTTAGAACCCAGCCAGACGCGTCGGTACCGCAGGTTCACCGCGGCCCAAAGCCAAACCTTCCCACGGCAGGCTGGCAATACCAGCGGCCACCAGTTCGCGGGAGGCATGCAGGTCATCCAAGCCATCGACGATCTCGCCGTCGCGGATCAACGGGACCGTCAATTCGCGGATTTCTGAACCGGAATGCGCAGGTATCTCGCCGCCAAGCGGGTAGATGATTTCTTCCACAGCCACTCCGGTTTCACGGTACGTGCGCACGCCGGCTTTGGTGCCGCCGTCGGAGACTTTTCCGGACGAACGCTTCGAGACAGGCTTGCCCTCGACTTCCACCAGCTTGTACACCAGCGATGCCGTCGGTGAGCCAGAGCCAGTGACCACGGAGGTTCCCACGCCAAAGACATCGACGGGGTCACCGCGCAAACCAGCGATGGCGAATTCATCGAGGTCAGAAGAGACCACGATTTTGGTGTTGGTCGCGCCAAGCCCATCAAGCTGCTTGCGCACCCGGCGGGTTAGTGCGCCGAGGTCACCGGAGTCGATGCGCACACCACCTAGCTCTGTGCCCGCAGCAGCGACCGCGTTTTCTACGCCCCGGGTGATATCGAAAGTATCGACCAGCAGCGTCGTCGATGCACCGTGGCGTTTCACCTGCGCAGCAAAAGCCGATTTTTCATCTGGCTGGCCGTTTTCGTCGACGTGCAACAGTGTCCACGCGTGCGCGGCCGTCCCCTGTGCCGGAATGCCGTAGCGGCTGGCGGCTTCTAAGTTAGAGGTGGCGTCGAACCCAGCGAGATAAGCCGCACGGGCAGCAGTTACCGCAGCGTATTCGTGGGTGCGGCGCGAGCCCATTTCCAGCATGAAGCGCCCATCCGCAGCGCAGACCATGCGGGCAGCGGCAGAGGCCACAGCAGAATCCGCGTTCAAAATGGACAGTACGACGGTTTCTAAGACGACGCATTCGGCGAAAGTCCCGCGGACCGTCAAAATGGGTGACGACGGGAAGTAGAGCTCGCCTTCGCGGTAGCCATCTACCTGGCCGCGAAAACGATAATTACGCAGGTACTCGATAGTTTCCGGTTGCAGGAAATCTAGCTGTTCCAGCTGTTTTTCAGTGAAGCGGAAATCGCGGATTGCTTCCAGCACTCGCGCCGTGCCGGCGACGATGCCGTAGCGGCGCTCGGTGGGCAAGCGCCGGGTGAAAACCTCGAAGGTGACGTTGCGGTGGGCGGTGCCGTCGGCAAGCGCGGCTTCGAGCATCGTCAGCTCGTATTTATCGGTTAATAGCGCGGTGGAAGCGGCAGGATGCTGCAAAGAATTCACACTCGCTAAGGATACACCCGGCATTCTTGCCGACGGCTGGTGGTCGCAGGAGGGCTGAGCGGGTGCAACCGGGCTCAAGCCGGTTCAAGCGGGTTCAACGGCCCGAAAGGTTGTAGGCTCTTGAACTTCGTGGGGTCTAGTATGCAGAAATCACGGGAACGAGTCAGTAAACTAGCAATCATGAATACGCGCAAGTCTGAGGCTCACGAGTTGGCTCACGAGTCGGAAGTTTCTGTAGCACTAGAAACCTCCGCCATGGAAGTGCACGCATCTAGCCCAATGGCCAGCCCCGAGCTGGATGAAGAAATTGACGTTGAGGTTGCTTCGAGTGCGAACCTGCCGTGGATGTGCATCGTGTGGGATGACCCCGTCAACCTCATGAGCTATGTAACTTACGTGTTCCAAACCGTGCTGGGCTATTCGAAATCCCGCGCGCAGGAGCTGATGATGCAGGTGCATTCGGAAGGCAAAGCCGCGGTGACCTCCGGTGAGCGCGATAAGGTGGAAGCCGACGTGAAAAAGCTGCACACCGCTGGGCTGTGGGCGACGATGCAGCAAGCGGGCTAATCCCCGGCGCGATATTCCGAGCAATTAAGGACTAGAGGAGCTTTCGAGACCATGCAACCGTGGCGCAAGAAGAAGGGCCTGCGACGCAGCCCGAAATTCCAGACCGTTCTCGACCCCATTGAGCGTGAAGCCATGGGCGATATTATCGCCGCTGTCGTGGAAGCGATTATCGCCCGAGCGCAGTCTGCGCCGAAAGACGAGCTCGCTGAAATGATGGATATGCCTTCTGGCCACAAAGAAGCGCCGGACGACCCCGCGCTGGCGCGGTTGTTCCCGGATTTTCAGCGCGAAGGCGACGAGGAATACGACGGCGATCGCTCCCTGTTGCGCTCGTTGCACGAAAATGACATTGCGCGTGCCAAACTGCAGAACCTGCAGTTGGTCTCCGAAAAGGTCAACGAGGGCGTAGAAATCAACTTGGATGAATCCGAGGTGCAGGCCTTTGTTGCGGGCCTCAACGACGCCCGGTTGTATCTGGCGAACACGGATAAGAAAGTCTCAGAGTTGATCTCAGACCGCGATGCGTTGGTGGAATGGCTGGCCTATAACCAGGATTCGCTGCTTAGCGCCATGATGGAAGACTAAAAGATTAGATGCGCATGTCTAATCGGTCGGAAATAGACTTTTGCCCCGGTGTGGGCATCGGGCATGCCAGCCTCGGTGCTACCGGGGTGAGTGTGCTGAGCTTCGCTGCGGCTGGTTCTGGCACAGGTGCGGTCGCCAGCGTTGATGTGCGCGGCGGCGGCCCCGGAACCCGCGAAACAGACTTGTTGGCGCCAGAAAATACCGTCGGTGCAGTACAAGCGATTGTGCTGGCCGGCGGTTCTGCGTATGGGCTGGCAGCTGCCGATGGTGCGATGGCGGAGTTGGAATCACGCGGGGCTGGTTTTCGCGTTTTCGGCCCGGATAGCGATGGGCCAGTGGTGCCGATCGTGCCTGCGGCGGTGATTTTTGATCTTGCCGTAGGCGATCCGCAACACCGACCGACTGCGGCAGACGGGCAGCGTGCTACGGCTCGTGCGCTGGAAAACTTCGACGGCGCTGCAAATACGACGTCGACAAGCAACATCGGCGCTGGCTGTGGAGCTACCGCCGGAAAGCTACGCGGCGGATTTGGCCAAGCCAGCCGGGAAGTTGCAGGCTACCAAGTCTCTGCCGCCGTGGTAGCCAACCCCGTCGGTGAGGTCGTCGATGCAGCTACGGGTAGATTGTTTGGTGCCCCGGAGCGCGCACCCGTGGACCCGGAAAAATTCGCGGATCTGCCCAGCCCAGCCGCATCACTGAATACCACCATCGGGGTGATCGCCACCAACGCGCCGCTCAGCAAAGCGCAGTTACGCCGGCTGGCGATGTGTGGCCACGATGGGATTTCCTGGGCTGTACGGCCTGCCCACAGCCCGTTGGACGGGGACACGCTGTTTGCAGTTTCGACAGCTTCAAAAGGAACTGCTGAGCAAGAAACAGCTGCGAAAGAATCGGCTGACTCACCCCACAATTCGTCTAGCATGGTGGACGATCCAGCGGACACCACAGAAACGATCACTGCAGAAACGATCACCACAGAAATGATGACTGCCCTGTGTGCGGCAAGTTCCCAGGTGGTCTGCGATGCCATCGTGCATGCCGTGGTCTATGCGGAACCCGGTTATGGCTTGCCGACGTACTCGCAACTGGCTAAGGTAGCGAATTTCGCGAACTAGGAGAATGACCAGCCGATGGAACCAAGTTTTCGCCGACCACCCCGTGATAATTTCCGGCAGTACAACTCGAATTACGCCGGGCCCGGAAATACCGGCCACACTGGCGGAATGATGCCGTACCTGTCGAACCAACCGGCCCGCCGCGGTGGTGGTGGACCTGCGCGGCTCGGCGTCGGCCAGCGTTTACAAGCGGGCACATCCTATGCCGTGAGCTATGTCGTCGTGATTTGGGCGGTGCACATCGTCAACCAGTATGTGCTCGGCGGATCGCTGCTGGCCTACGGCGTACACCCGCTGGATACCACAGCCTGGTGGACGGTGTTTACGGCGCCGCTGATTCACGGCAACTTCGCGCACTTGATTTCTAATACCATCCCAGGGGCATTATTCACTTTCGTGATTGCGGCCTCGGGCAAGCATGTGTGGCTGAAATCGACGTTGATTATCACCCTGGTTGCAGGCATGGGCACGTGGCTGATCGGCGGCGTGGGTACGGTGCATATCGGTGCTTCCGGTGTGCTTTATGGCTGGTTCGCCTACTTGCTGGTGCGCGGAATTTTCAATCGTAGTTTCACCCAGCTGGTTATCGGTCTGGTCATTGCCAGCGTGTACTCGGGATTGATCTGGGGGATCTTCCCGACGATGCCGGGGGTGTCCTGGCAGGCGCACCTGTGTGGATTCATTGGTGGCATCATTGCCGGATTCATGGTGCGCAACACGAAATAGTCAGCGGCAGTGGACGCGTGGGCTTGAGCGTGCTCAGGCGTCGGAAAGCGCAGGCATCGATAAGGCTGGGCAACCTGATTTTGTACAGTCGCTAAACTACAACCCGTGAGCACAACCGAGACCACCAGCGAGATCCCCGTACAGAGCACGTTGTCTGCGCCCATGAGCAACCGCACCCCGCGCCAACTGGACCGGGAAGCACCGATCGGGATTTTCGACTCCGGCGTCGGCGGCTTGACGGTTGCGCGCACCATTATGGATCAGCTGCCGAATGAATCGGTGCTGTACATAGGCGATACTGCGCATGGGCCTTACGGGCCTTTGCCTATTGCTCAGGTGCGCAGTCACGCCCAGCGGGTGGCTGATGAATTGGTGGAACGTGGCTGCAAAATGCTGGTTATTGCATGCAATACGGCCACTGCAGCTTTTTTGCACGATGCTCGGGAGCGTTACGACGTGCCTGTGGTTGAGGTGATCCAGCCGGCGGTACGTCGTGCGATGGCAACTACCCGGAACGGGAAAATTGGGGTGATTGGCACCGCTGGAACCGTGAAGTCTGGTGCCTACCAAGACATGTTCCGGCTGAATCCGGCAGTGACCGCGCAAGCGGTGGCGTGTCCGGCATTCGTGGATTTTGTGGAACGCGGCATTACCTCCGGGCGGCAGATTTTGGGGGTGGCGCAGGGCTATGTGGAACCGCTGCAGTCGGCGGGCGTCGACACGCTCGTGTTGGGCTGCACGCACTACCCGTTGTTGTCCGGAGTTTTGCAGCTGGCGATTGGCGAAAACGTCACCTTGGTTTCCTCGGCAGAAGAGACCGCGAAGGATGTTTTGCGGCATCTGACGGAATTGGATCTGTTGGCTACTGGGAAAAAGCAACAACGTATTTTTGAATCTACGGGTGATCCAGAAAAATTCGCGGAGCTTTCCCAGCGCTTTTTAGGATTGGGTGTGGGTGAGGTCACTCGATCTGCAACTGGCGTCGGCAAGGCTTAAACTATGGGGATTAGAAAATAAGTTGTTGGTGATTAACTGGCAGCTGTGATGCAACTGGGATAGACATCATGAAACTCACAGTCCTTGGTTCCTCTGGATCGGTACCCGCGCCGGGCAACCCGGCTAGTGGCTATTTGCTGACGTTTAGTGATTCATCTGCGCCCTCGGTAGTAGTGGATTTCGGTTCTGGCGTGTTCGCTGCCTTACAGGAGATTGCGGAACCCTCGGCGTGCCACTTAGTGATCAGCCATATGCATGCGGATCACTGCAGTGATTTTCCGGGGTTGATGGTTTGGCGGCGTTTTCATCCCACTCGCAATGCGCACCGACGTCATCGCCTGTTGGGGCCGAGTCATACGGTCACGCACCTGGGCCGGATGAGTGGGAATTTTCTGGACGAGGTGGATGATCTCTCCGATACTTTCGAGTTCACTGCTTTGCAACATGGTGTGCCGCAGGTTTTTGAGCAAGCTACGATCACCCCGTTTCGTACTGTGCACCCGACGGAGACATTCGCATTGCGGATTGAAGATCACGTTAGTGGCAAGGTGATTGCCTATTCGGCTGATACTGCCTACACCGAGGACCTGGTGGAATGTGCACGTGATGCAGAGTATTTCCTCTGCGAGGCTGCTTGGGGGGTGAGCGCAGCCGATAAGATTTCTGGCATGCATATGTCTGGCGCTGATGCCGGGGTGCTGGCTTCGAAGGCCGGGGTGCGCAATTTGGTGCTGACGCATTTGCAGCCCTGGGGCGATAGCGCTGCCACAGTGCGGGCAGCTGAGAATCATTTTTCCGGTCGGGTGCAAGTTGCACTGCCGGGTAATGAATACACAGTCTAAGCCAGCTGCACGCGGGTATGCTGGCAAGCATGTCTGATTTTCAGCGAGCTGATCAACGTGCCCTCGATGAACTCCGCCCGGTGCGCATCACCCGTGGTTTTACCTCCAACCCGGCTGGTTCCGTGTTGGTGGAATTCGGTAATACCCGCGTGATGTGTACGGCCTCGGTGTCGGAGGGCGTGCCGCGTTTCAAAAAATTCTCTGGCGAAGGTTGGCTGACTGCCGAATACGCCATGTTGCCTTCCGCTACCCACGAGCGCATGCCGCGCGAGTCCATGCGCGGCAAAGTTAAAGGCCGCACCCACGAGATTTCCCGCTTGGTGGGCCGTGCGCTGCGTGCCGCGGTGGACCTGGGCGAGTTGGGCGAAAACACCATCAACCTGGACTGCGATGTGCTGCAGGCTGATGGTGGTACCCGTACTGCCGCGATCACCGGTGCCTATGTAGCGCTTGCCGACGCCATCGCCGTGCTGCAAGAACAGGGAGTGGTGCCGGGTGAGCCGTTGCTGGATCCGATCGCAGCGATCTCCGTGGGCATCATTGACGGACACGTGTGCTTGGATCTGCCGTACGAGGAAGATTCTCGCGCGGAAGTTGACCTGAATGTGGTGATGGATGCGCACGGTGATTTCGTGGAGATCCAGGGCACTGGCGAAAACGGCGTCTTTGGCCGCGACGAGCTGGACGAGATGCTGGATGTGGCGCAAAAAGGTTGCTACGAGTTGATTGAAACGCAGCGTGCCGCTTTGGCAAAGCCGCTGTCTGGAGCAGCTGATGCGCAGGCAGGTGTTCATGATGGCGACCGGGGAGGCGATGCCTAGTGCAGATCCTGGTTGCATCGAATAATCCCAAGAAACTCGCTGAATTGCGCAAGATTGTTGCCGAGGCCCCGGAGCTGGCGGACCTGACCGAGGTCGAGGTCATCGGCACTGCAGATGCTCCGGCTTATGAGGAGCCGGTGGAAGACGGCCGCACTTTCGCAGATAACGCGCTGATCAAAGCCCGTGCCGGGGCGAAAAACACCGGCTTGGTCACCATCGCGGATGATTCCGGTTTGGCGGTTGATGAGCTTGCTGGCATGCCGGGTGTGTTGTCTGCGCGTTGGTGTGGTGAGCACGGCAATGATGCTGCGAATAATGCATTGCTCTTAGCGCAGCTTGCCGACGTCCCGGATGAGCGCCGTAGCTGTGCATTCGTGTCGGTGTGCGCGCTAGTTACTCCGGACGGAGCCGAACACGTGGTGGAAGGCCGCTGGGAAGGCCAGTTGTTGCGCAGCCCGCGTGGTGAAAATGGTTTTGGTTATGATCCGCTCTTCGTCCCGGAGGCGGAAATTGCGCAGGCCGGGGGCATTGAGCAGGCGCGCAGTTCCGCGCAGCTAAGCCCGGAAGAGAAAAATGCCGCCTCGCACCGGGGCAAGGCGTTGGCGCAGCTGGTGCCGACATTGGCCGATTTGCTGCGTTAAACATTGGCAGCTGCGCAAAACACTGACACTGGCGCTAGCCTGTGACTCACAGGTGCCTGACTGTTACCTGACTATTGCCCGACAGTTACCGGACGTCGGCAAGCTGAAATTGGGTGGTGATTTCCTTGCGACGTTTGGCCTCCATCCAGAAGGAGAAAAACGGTACCACGCCGGATAGGGCAGTGCTGAGCCATTTCATGGGCTCCCAGCGTGCCTTCAGCCCCAGGTTGATCACGCTGAGCACGAACCCGGCATAAACCCAACCGTGGGCGACGCCGATATAGCGGGCCCACACGGGGATCTCGAGGCCCAGGATGTATTCGCTGATCATGCGGCCAACCAAAAACAGCAAAAAGAAGCCGGTGATAAAGGCCAGTGCCGAGAAAATGGTTAGTGCGCTGCGCACGCGTTTTTGCCGCTCGGGGTGAATGGATTTCTGAGTGCTCACTAGCTGTCCTTTTTCTGGGTTGGGTGCTGTTTACGTGCTTGCCGACGACGCGCTGCCGGGTCTGCCAGTTCGTTGAATGCCTCGACGTTGTCGTTGCGTCGGGTGGGCAGGAAATCGTCGTCGATGGCGGTGACGGTTTGCTCTAGCTTGTGCCTGTTTGCGACATAAGGCTGGTTGTTTGTTTCGGGGTTGTTTTCTTCGGCCAGTTTCTCGTTTTCGTAGCGCAAAATCATGCGGTAGGCGAATACAGCGAAACCTGCGAACAAGGGCCATTGGAGTGCGTAACCGAGGTTTTGGAAGGTGCCGGAACCGGATTGGAATCGCGTCCATTGCCACCAGGCCAGCCCGAAGAAGCAGATGACGACGATAGCGAGCAGGACGAGGTGCCACCACCGCACGCGGATCGTGGCGCGTTTGTCATTCTGCGAGTCCTTCACGGCCTCAAGATTACCTAATGGGGGGCGAAAGTTGGCACTGGCGACGGTGTGCGCTAAACTATATTTTCGCAAGCGCCCGTGGCGGAATTGGCAGACGCGCTGGATTTAGGTTCCAGTGTCTTCGGACGTGTGAGTTCAAGTCTCACCGGGCGCACATTTTATACCCTCGCTACCAGGTTTTCCCAGGTAGGCGAGGGTTTCTTGATTTTTGGTTTGGG
>ERZ1023415.42-NODE-42-length-39608-cov-17.291381_pt1 | contig 39608 bp, 38 predicted proteins | sample MGYA00380510_ERZ1023415 | MGnify/ENA primary metagenome ERZ1023415 (study PRJEB33173, sample SAMEA4830299) | metagenome | study: EMG produced TPA metagenomics assembly of the PRJEB25223 data set...
TGCCACCACCGGAACACCACGGTCTAAGCGACGGGTAGCCTCACCCGTGGTTGTTTGTCGTCTGCACAAGGCTGTTAGACGGGTTTAAACCCCGTTGGGGTACCTCTGGACACCTGCAATCCGCTTTAAGCCGTCTACGGGGCTTGTGGCAGCCCCGAACCGTTGGAGGCAACCGCCTTAAATTAGGAATAACCGCAGGTCAGGCCGAGAACGCAAATTTGCGTCGCCGAACGGTAGATCACATTGTTTCGTTGTACACTGCTTGGAACCGGGCAAAAACTTTAGCTCATTCTTAAGCAAAACCCCGGGACCGTTTGGAACGGCTCCGGGGTTCGGTACATTGTCCAAGCTTGTTTCGGGTGAAACGTGCTTGGTTCAAGTCTTTGTAGAAGGACACCACTACAATAATCGATTGTAGCCGTATGTTCAAATAAGGCTTTGAGCAGGGTAAGGCTTTAGCCATAAGCTGTTCGGGGGTTAGTTCCGGCTGGGGCTGTTTCATGCGGCGCTCGCACTCGATGAAATACCGGCGAGCCTGCTTGCCGCGCTCGGTGCGCTGGATCATGCTGATCTCTTTAGCCATGTCCAACGTGATGATGTGATCCTGCTTCGGACGACCCCTGTTTGAATTTTGTACAGAATTGTTCAAAAAGTCTTGACCTGCGGTGAAGCCGTATTCGACCATCCGTGGGAACCAAATCTGATAAGGCGTTGTCACTTCCAGGAACTCGTGTAGGTCACGGCCCATGACGGCTTTACCCCCGTCTGGGTTGGTGTGTACGGGGATTAGTTCTGCTGTTGCAATTGTCATAGCTTTCCGAAGGCCATGACTACCTTCCCAAAATTGAGACGGAACGGTTGCTAGCGCTGGCAGTGGTCGTCCGAAGCTAAGCCAGGACAACCCCGAAGCCTGTTCTACGGCAACAACAAAACCCGGCGCGAACACTACGCGCCGGGCCTGTACAGTCACCGCCACCGGAGGCTGTCAGACGCTGTGAACCTCAGGCATCGGCAAATACCTACCAACCAAGACAACGGACCCAACAAACTCTGCACAGGACATAAAAAACTTTGACGCATCAACCCGTTCACCGAACCGGGTGCTGCCAGCCTTAAACCCGTCTCTGTCCTCTGCAATCAACGTGAACCCGCCTTCGGGATCCGATAGCAGCAAAAACTTGTCACCCTTGTCAACGATCATTGTGACCTAAACCTCTTTCCTTGTTGCGAAAACGTTTACAGCAACCAGCACCGGGGCCACCAAAACCGTGTTCGATCAGTCCCGTTGCTGTGCACAGCACCGGGAAAACCGGCGACCGCTAAACACAGCCCCAAAACCATCCGAAAACAGCCGCAACCGTGCTCCGATTTTGGGCACGGATTGGGCACGCGCCGGGTGTAGGCTGATTTTATCGGGAAAATTCAACGCAAAAACACGTGTTAACCAGCGGTTTTAAAAACCGTTGGGGGTCGCAGGTTCAAATCCTGTCAGTCCGACAAAAGCCCTGGCAGGGCAATGTTTCAGGTTAGCCTTATCTGCCTCTTCCCTGTTCTGGGCAAGACGTACTCACTATCCGAATCCCGGCAATCCTTCCGGAATCCGCCAAAGCTCTCTGCCGATAGGTGTGATTCTGGTTTGATAAGGCACGCTAGTATCCAGCTGCTCATTGGTTCGTAATAAATAGAGACTTGGAAGTGCGGACGTTTTGTACCCCCATGACAAATATCATGGGTGATTTCATGACGATTTCCATACGGCCACGAATCCCCAGATCATTAGCGTTGTCCGTATGAAAGCAATGCAGCAAACACAAGCCATTGAAGTTTCGGGAGCGAGTAAAACCTTCAACGCACACTCTCGTTCACCGGTACACGCATTAAAGAACGTGGACCTTTCCGTTCAACGTGGTGAGATCGTCGCGTTGCTCGGAACCAACGGAGCAGGCAAGACTACCTTAGTGGACCTCATCTTAGGGCTTAGCAGACCGACGGCTGGAACCGTCGAAGTCTTGAACAACTCCCCCAAACTCGCAATTTATAGGCAGAACATCGGTGCGCTAATGCAAACCGGTGGGCTACTGCACGAAATGACGGTGCAGGACACTGTAAAGATGATCGCCGCTACCTTCCCCCGCCACCTACCGCTGGACGACGTTGTCAAGCAAGCCAACCTGGAGTCAATCTACACCCGCCGCGTCGGCAAATGCTCCGGCGGTGAGCAACAACGCATACGCTTCGCATTGGCCATTCTGGGTAATCCGGACATCCTCATCCTGGACGAGCCCACCGCGGGAATGGACGCAGGCGCGCGCAGCCAGTTTTGGCAATCGATGAGGCGCCAGTCTGAACAGGGCCGCACGATCATCTTCACCACCCATTACCTGAAAGAAGCTGAGGAGTTCGCCGAGCGCATCGTACTGATGCACAAAGGCGAAATCATCGCCGACGGCACCACCTATGAGCTGCAGAATATGAGCTCTGAGCGCATCGTCACCGCTGAGTTCCCAGGCGAAATCCCGGAACTCACGGACATACCGGGCGTGACTGCTAATGAAATTCACGGCCATCATCTGCGTCTGGTGAGTCAGGACTCTGATGCTCTGGCCCGCTACCTGTTATCGGAAACTGATGCCCGCAATCTCAGCATCACCAATCCCAGCCTAGAAAACATGTTCCTTGAGCTGACAAACCAAAACCAGGAAATCTAGCCCCATGAGCACTACACTAAAATTCACCGGCCAGGAATTGCTGCGACTGCGCCGGGACATGACCACCTTGTTTTTCAGCGTTGTTTTGCCGGTCTTCTTTTATCTCGTTTTTGGCGCATCTCAGTCCTACGGCGCTCAGGAAATGAATGGCGGAAACGTCTCCGCCTTTGTCATGCTGGCCATGGCTTTGTACGCGGGCGTCGTCGGAGCGGTCGGTGCGGCTGGTTCGGCGCTCACTGATGATCGCAGTGGCTGGGGGCGGCAATTGGCTCTTACTCCACTGCGTAGTTGGCAACTCGCTTTCGCTAATACACTCAGCATCACGGTGCGTGCGGTGCTTCCTATCGCAGCGGTATTCATCGCCGGCGCTCTCACCAACGCACACTTGCAAGCAATTCAGTGGGCAATAAGTTTCTTCGCTTGTGTTATCTGTGCCATTCCCTTCGGATTTTACGGCTTAGCTTGGGTCTTGGTGGTTCCGAAAGAAAACACAGTGGCGATCGCCACGGCCTCCATCGTGATCCTTGCCTTCGCGGGAAACGTGTTCATCGGCCTCAGCGGCACCCTGCTGCAAATCGCTCGATTTACCCCCATGTACGGTGCAGTCACACTGGTGCGCTGGCCTCTGGCCGAAGGTGCGCAGCTGCAGCCGACAGGAATGATCTTCGATCCTATGTGGTACTCCTGGGCTAACATCACGATATGGACGGCCGTATTTGTGACTTTCTGCCTGTTGATGCGCAACCGCGACAAGGAGCGCAACTAAATGAACCGTAGTGACAGTTTTCGACGAACTGACTTCATCTCTGCTTCGGTATCGCTCCTATTTTTGTCACCACTCATGGTGCAGGTGTACACCGCTCCACAGCTCAGTACCGGGGACAAGGCATGGGTCACCGTCTGCGTGGGGTCTTTTGCTGCCTTCTATAGCTTCGCCTTTGGCTCGCTGGATTATTTTCCGCGAGGTTGGGATCGGCAGCCGCGAGCGCTTCTCCGATGGAGCGTTCTGCTTGCAATTGCCCTGGCCACCGCACCGGTGATCAGCATAGGAGTAGCGAATTTCGCCCCATTTCTGGCCGCGATGTTGGGTTTCACCTTGCCGCTGAAGAAATCCCTGCCCATCGTAGTCGCGACCGGAGTAATCGGTGCCGCGGCAGTGTGGCTCTGGGCACCGCAAAACCCGATCTGGCCCGCCGTACTCCTTTTCGGCATACCATTGGGGCTGGTGGTACCCGTGGGGCTGGTGGTGTTGGGTGCATTTATCCAATATGAAGAATCTCGCGACGAACTTCGACACAAGCTAGATCTAGCGCAGCAACGCGAAGATATCGCCACCGACGTCCACGACCTGTTAGGGCACTCCCTGACGGTTATCAACTTGAAATCCGAGGTCGCACGACGAGCCATCGATTCTAATCCTGAGCAGGCACGGCAGGAACTGAACGAGATCAGCGAGCTATCGCGCACGGGGCTAGCCGAAGTTCGCTCCACCGTGACCCGCATGCGCACCCCCACCTTCGCTGGCGAACTGCAAGCAGCACGCCGGGCTTTGGAAACTAAAGAAATTACTGCGCACCTACCCGAGCCGTTAACGACACCGGGCGCTCACGATTCGGTGTTTTCCTGGGCTCTACGAGAGCTCACGACGAACGTGCTAAGACATTCGGGAGCGACTGAGTGCTGGATAAGTATCACAAACACTAAGCTGCAGGTAAAAGATAACGGCTGTGGTTTTCAATGCCAGTGGACGCATACGAAGGGCGGGCTGTCAGGCTTGCGCGACAGAATTGAAGCCGCCGGCGGACGGCTGATCATACAACGCAAAGAGGGACTTAGCACCGTGCTAGTTTCCATGAGCGATGACAACACACTGATCGATAACGGCGCTGTGACAGAGGAATCTACCCCATGACCCCACCGATCCGAGTACTAATCGCCGAAGACCAATCGCTGGTACGCGGCGCGCTGGTCGCGCTGGTAAACGCGGAATCAGATATCGAGGTTGTGGCCGAATGCTCCACTGGCACAGAGGCTGTGCGCCTCGTGCGGGAAAAATCGATTGATGTAGCCCTGTTAGATATCGAAATGCCTGGGCTCAACGGGTTGGATGCAGCAGCGGAGCTTTCTTATGAGGCTTGCCGTTGCATAATCGTCACAACTTTCGGCAGAGCCGGGTACGTCAAACGTGCAATGGAAGTCGGGGTGGATGGGTTCGTCGTCAAGGACACCCCACCAGAACAGCTTGCCGACGCTATCCGCCGGGTCCAGGCCGGCATGCGCGTGATAGACCCAACGCTTGCACAAGAAAGTTTATTGACGCCCGATAATCCCCTGAGCAAGCGCGAAATTGAGGTATGCCAACAGCTATTCGAGGGCAAAAACTCGACTGCCATAGCCAGAGCGTTGTTTCTGTCACCGGGAACGGTGCGTAACCATATTTCCAGCATCATGGCGAAAACGGGAGCGGGTAACCGTTACGAGGCGGCATACCTGGCGAAGAAGAACGGCTGGATCTAAAAATTGGATTGATCAGTGCCCGACATAATAGGGTGTACAGTTCGACACCCCGCCACTAGTAGAACTAGCAACGGGGCGTCGAATGCTTCTGCTGATCAGATCAGAAGCTAAAGGTACGGCGGCTATACTGCGAAGCCGAGAGCACGCAATTGTTCACGACCTTCGTCAGTGATCATCTGCGGACCCCATGGCGGCATCCATACCCAGTTAAGCTCGAGCTCATCGCACTTGGTGTTCGCTACTACGGCTTGCTCAGCCTGTTCAGCGATGACATCGGTCAATGGGCAGGCCGGCGACGTGAGCGTCATGTTAATGACGCAACGTGTCTTTCCGTCCTTTTCTTCAATCCAAAGGTCATATACCAAGCCCAGATCAACAACGTTGATCCCCAACTCCGGGTCAATGACGTCGCGAAGAAATTCTTCACAGTCATACGCCAAGCTCAGTTGTTCTTCTGTCTGCTCCGGTTTTTCACGCGCACCATCAAATGAGGAATTCTCATTCTGGTACGGATCAACCGGCTGGTCAGAAGATTGTGTTTGAGTATTCTCAGACATTATTTCTCCAATTCATTCAGCGCATCCGCGGTCGCGGATTGGAACGCTTTCCAACCCAACAGCGCGCACTTCACACGGGCTGGATACTTCGAGACACCAGAAAACGCGACTCCATCTCCGATGATGTCTTCGTCTCCTTCGGCTTTGCCTCGCGAGGTGATCATTCGCTCAAACTCAGCGAGCTTTTCCATCGCGCGATCACGAGACATACCGATGATCTCTTCCGCCATCACCGAGGTCGACGCTTGCGAAATTGAGCATCCAACAGCGTCGTACGAGACGTCCTCGACGGTCTGCCCGTCATCGGACAACTGCACCCGCAGCGTGAGCTCATCGCCACACGATGGGTTCACGTGGTGGACTTCAGCCTGATACGGCTCACGTAATCCCCGGTGTTGCGGGTTTTTATAGTGATCTAGAATCACTTCCTGATACATCGATTCGAGATTCATCTAGATCAGACTCCAAAAAATTCTTGAGCATGCACGATGCCGTCGGCAAGCGCATCGATTTCTTCGGTGGTGTTATACAAGTAAAAACTTGCACGCGCAGTGGACTGCATTCCCAGGCTGCGGTGTGCCGGCCAGGCGCAATGGTGACCGACTCGCACGCACACCCCGCGATCATCCAGTACCTGACCTAAATCATGCGGGTGTACCCCGTCCACCACAAACGATACTGCCCCGCCCCGGTTTTCTGTATCCAGCGGACCTGCAATCTGAACTCCAGGAATGGCAGAGAGTTTCTCCAAACAGTATTTGGTTAGTTCTTGCTCATGCGCGTGGATTTCGTCCATCCCGATTTCTTGTAAGAACTTGACGGCTGCCCCCAAACCAACAACTTGGCTGGTCATCTGGGTTCCCGCCTCAAACCGCTGCGGTGGTTCGGCGAAAGTCGTCTTTTCCATTTTCACGACTTCAATCATGGAGCCGCCGGTCAAAAATGGCGGCAACTTCGCCAGTAGATCTGGTTTGCCGTACAAGACGCCAACCCCAGAAGGGCCGCACATCTTGTGGCCCGAAAACGCGGCAAAGTCCACATCCAATTCCCGGAAATCAACGGGCATATGCGGCACCGACTGGCAGGCATCCAAGACCACCAATGCGTCAACCGCGCGAGCACGCCGGACAACTTCGTGAACGTCGACCACCGCACCCGTGACGTTGGACTGGTGGGTGACCGCAACCACTTTCACGGATTCATCGAGCTCAAGTGAATCCAAGTCAATACGGCCGTCGTCCGTGGTCCGGTACCACTTGAGAGTGGCACCAGTTTTCTCACACAACTCCTGCCAAGGAACCAAGTTAGCGTGATGTTCCAGCTCGCTAACCACCACGGTATCGCCTTCGCCGACGCACAGGTCCTCGGAGCGAGGGTCAGCGAAGGTAAATGCAACCAGGTTCAATGCTTCTGTCGCGTTCTTTGTGAACGCAATTTCAGCACCGTCTACACCGACGAAGTTGGCGATGGCCTCACGAGCATCCTCGTAGGCGTCGGTAGCTTCCTCAGCCAATTGGTAGGCGCCGCGGTGCACGGGCGCGAAAGAATTCAGGACGAATTCCTTTTCCGCTTCCCACACCACCTCGGGGCGTTGCGAGGTCGCGCCAGAATCCAGATAAACCAAAGGATTATCGCCGCGAACCGTACGCGACAGGATCGGAAAGTGTTTCCGAATTGCGTCGGTATCCAAAGTAGACATCGAGATGTTAAACCTAGTTTCTTCGTTTCTTCGTATCAGCGCAAACGTGGCCAGAGGAAGTTACTGGCTGCGTTTACATGAACTGGTCGTAACCGCTGGACTCAAGGGTGTCGGCCAATTCAGCACCGCCAGTTTCGACGATACGTCCTTTAGCAAACACGTGAACGAAGTCAGGGTTGACGTAGTTCAAGATGCGCTTGTAGTGGGTGATCATCATGATTCCGCCATTGGTTTCGTCCTGGTAACGGTTGATTCCGTCAGAGACGATACGCAACGCGTCAACGTCAAGGCCGGAGTCGGTTTCGTCCATGATGGCGAATTTTGGCTTCAGCAGACCCAGCTGCAGTACTTCGTGGCGTTTCTTCTCACCACCGGAGAAGCCTTCGTTGACCGAGCGCTCACCGAAGGACTTATCGATGGACAGCGCCTCACGGGCTTCGTTGACTTCCTTGACCCATTCCCGAAGCTTTGGTGCTTCGCCGCGGACGGCAGATACTGCCGAGCGCATAAAGTTCGACGAGGAAACGCCAGGAACTTCGGTTGGGTACTGCATGGCAAGGAACAGACCGGCCTGTGCGCGCTCGTCAACTTCCATCTCTAGGATGTTTTCACCGTCGAGAAGTACTTCGCCCTCAGTGATTTCGTAACGAGGGTGACCCGACAAGGCGTAAGCCAAGGTCGACTTGCCGGAGCCGTTTGGTCCCATGATGGCATGAGTTTCGCCCGACTTGATGGTCAGGTTGACGCCTTTCAGGATTGGCTTTGGCTCTGCGGTCTCATCCGACGGCAGCACCTGGGCGTGCAGATTCTTAATTTCCAAGGTAGACATAGCTCACTCTTTCCATGGTTATAGGTCGTGCGTGTGGGGGCGGCTGGAGCCGCTGCCCTAGCAATTTCGATTTCGTGTTATGCCGAGATGCTTGCGAGTTCGTCGTCGACTCGCTTTGCCAAGTCTTCGCGCAAGTTCTGCACTGGAATGCGGTTAATGATCTCCAAGAAGAAGCCACGGATAATCAAACGACGTGCCTCTCCTTCTGGGATGCCGCGCGACATCAAGTAATAAACCTGTTCGTCGTCGAACCGGCCGACGGTTGCGGCGTGACCAGCTCCAGCGATCTCGCCGGTTTCGATTTCCAAGTTCGGAATCGCATCTGCGCGGGCACCATCGGTCAGCAACAGGTTACGGTTGACCTCGTAGGTGTCGGTGTTTTCTGCGTTTGAGCGAATCAGAATATCGCCAACCCAGCATGAGCGGGCGTCTGGCTTGGAGGAGCCCGGTGCTCCCTGAATCGCGCCCTTGTACATGACGTTGGAACGACACGATGGCTGCGAGTGATCCATTAACAGGCGATTTTCGAAGTACTGCCCTTCGGAAGCGTAGTACACGCCCAGCAATTCCGCATCGCCACCTGGCGCACGGAAACCGACGCGAGGCACCATGCGAACGATCTCGCCGCCGAAGATGGCTGCGTTGTGGCGCAGAGTTGCGTCACGTCCCAGAGAAGCAACCTGGTGTGACAGGTGCACTGCATCATCATCCCAATCGGCATCAACCACGACGTTAACGTGGGCGCCGTCACCGATGACAAATTCCACGTTGTCTGCGTGCGTACCAGAACCCTGGTAGTTCAATACGACGGTGACCTCAGCATGGTTGCCGATCTCTACCGAAGTAGCACCGAAAGACGTCACATCGTCACCTGCACCGGTGATCGTAATGACCACGGCATCGTCGTACTGCTTGTCGCCGTCAATGGTGATGACCTGACCAGCGGGCATCGAAGTCCAAGCTTGCGCTGCGACACGGTCTGCCGGTGCGCCCGCACGTCCCAGACGGGAATCGTCCGGGGCAACTTTTTCGCTCTTGACGCCGTCTTGTTCGCTTACGCTGATGTTCTGTTCGACGACCTCAGAAAAAGTGCCATCGTGTAAGCCCCGCAAGCTACGCAATGAGATATAGCGCCACACTTCGTCACGACCACTTGGCACCTGGAAATCATCAACGTTGAATGACGTGAACTGGTCGCCCTTCGTGGCCGCTTTCGTGGTGTTGAATTCGTTGGAGTTAACCAATTTAGCCCACGGATCCTTCCATTTGTAGTTCGATCAGACGGTTCAATTCGAGTGCGTATTCCATCGGCAACTCTTTCGCGATTGGCTCGACAAACCCGCGCACAATCATTGCCATTGCTTCTTCTTCGGCGATACCACGCGACATCAAGTAGAACAACTGTTCTTCAGAAACCTGCGAAACTGTAGCCTCATGCCCCAAAGTGACATATTCGTTACGAATATCATTATATGGGTAGGTGTCGGTACGCGAGATTGAATCAACCAGTAGCGCGTCACACTCAATGTTCGAAGTCGAGTGCTTCGCGTTCTTGTTGATCTGCACGAGACCTCGGTACGAAGCACGGCCGCCTGCACGGGCAACAGACTTGGACACGACGTTAGAGGAAGTGCGTGGTGCCATATGTACCATCTTGGCGCCCGTGTCCTGGAACTGGTTTTCGCCAGCAAACGCTACGGACAAAACTTCACCCTTGGCACCTTCACCGGTCATCCATACGGCCGGATATTTCATGGTGACCTTCGAACCGATGTTGCCGTCAACCCATTCCATGGTTGCGCCTTCTTCAGCCTTAGCGCGCTTAGTAACCAGGTTATAAACGTTTTGAGACCAGTTTTGGATGGTCGTGTAACGGCAACGAGCGTTCTTCTTGACGACGATTTCTACGACCGCAGAGTGCAACGAATCCGATTTGTAGATCGGTGCGGTGCAGCCTTCGACGTAATGGACATAGGCATCTTCATCAACGATGATCAAGGTGCGCTCAAACTGGCCCATGTTTTCGGTATTGATACGGAAATACGCCTGCAACGGAATATCGACATGCACGCCCTTCGGTACATAAATGAAAGAGCCGCCAGACCAGACAGAAGTATTCAACGCAGAGAACTTGTTGTCACCGGCTGGGATGACAGAGCCGAAGTATTCTTTAAAGAGATCTTCGTATTCCCGCAGGCCAGTATCAGTGTCTACGAAAATGACACCTTTTTCCTCCAGGTCCTCGCGGATCTGGTGGTAAACAACCTCAGATTCATACTGCGCTGCAACGCCCGCAACCAACCGCTGCTTTTCTGCTTCTGGGATGCCCAATTTGTCATAAGTAGCCTTAATGTCTTCTGGGAGGTCTTCCCAGGAAGCCGCTTGGCCCTCAGTCGAAGAGACGTAGTATTTAATCTGATCGAAGTCGATATCCGACAGATCAGCGCCCCACGTAGGCATTGGTTTCTTTTCAAAGATGCGGTAAGCCTTCAGACGAGCTTCGAGCATCCACTCTGGCTCATTCTTACGGCGTGAGATGTCGCGGACTACTTCTTCGCTAATGCCACGTTCAGCGGATGCGCCCGCGGCGTCGGAGTCGTGCCAGCCGTACTCGTAGGCACCGATCGAATCGATAATCTCATCATCGGTCATCTGCGGAGTCTCTGGCTTAGGTTGTGCCTGAGTCATGACCAGCTCCTTTCATGATGGTTTGTGATTGCGTCAAGGGAATATTCGTGGTGCAAATACCGTGGCCTTCCGCGATGGTAGCCAAGGGCTGCACGTGTTGGCTCAGAAGCGAAGTAATGACCTCATGCTCGGCTTCACACAATTCTGGGTGTTCTGCCGCAACGTGAGCGATGGGGCAATGATGCTGGCACATCTGGATGCCTGATTCCGACGGGCGCACCGTCGATATGTAACCATGTGCGCTCAACGTTTCCGCTAACTGTTTGGCGGTGTGCTCCACCGCATGTTCATCAACTTGCTCCTCAGCGTCATCTGGGGATGTCGCTGGTGTTATTTTATCGAGGATTTTCCGGACACGCTGCCGTGCGAAAGCACGGACCGCATCTGCCCCTCCAGCTTCACGCAGAGCTTCCAGAGCATCCGATGCCAATAGGTCGTAGGAGTGCCCGAAATATGCACGCCCGCGATCAGTTAAGCGGAAGTGTTTTGCGGGCCGACCCCGCGTCTGCCCTTGCGGGCGACGGTGCACGGTTTCCGTCAATCCATCCTCCACCAAAATGTCCAGGTGTCTGCGCACACCCGCGGCCGAAAGGCCGAGATGATCACCAAGCATTCCAGCCGTAATCGGCCCTTGCTTGAGCAGCAAGTGCATTACTTGGCGACGGGTATCTCCATCAGTGGTACGGGTTTCTTTTCCAGTCACCCCAGTAGCTTCGCCGGAACCTTTGTCATTACCGACACTTCTGTCGGGCATAGCCGCCATCATGCACCTCCTTAGCCCTTAACGGTGGTTCATCTTTTGACAACACTAGTGTTCCTTAAATATCGCGCAGTGTCCAGCTGGAGTGGGTTATACCCAGCCCCAACCAACTGGCCATATTCATCAAAATCTATGAGTTCTCACGCCGAGATCAAATCGTTATCGCCCGTACCCTGCCAAAGCAGAGCCGACAGGGTTACAGCCACCCGAGGAATATGACTAAAATAGGCTTCCGTGAATTTGCGCACGCTGAACCCTTGGCCCTCCATCCGCGCGGTTTTACCGCGAGTGGGCACAGCTGGATCACGCTCTGCGCAGCTCTCCGACGCCACGCAAAAACCTCCGGTACACGAGGAGCCCACGCCCCGGGAGGCTCGGTTATTTCGTCTCTGGCAATGGATGGGCACGGTTGCGACTCTTCTGATCGGCTTGGGGGGACTCGGCGCAGGTGCTCTTCCCGTAGTTAACAACCCATATTCGGATTTTCCGTTGGGTTCGTTAATGGCCCGTATGCTGCAGACCTCCTCTGCATTAGTCATGCTGGGGATTGGAATTTTAGTAGTCTCGTGGGTTGCTATGGCTCGATTCGTCGGGATTAGTTTCCGTTTCGACTCTGCGCAGCGTCTCACGATTGGCACCGGCGAGTTAAAACTAACTTTGGTCGCCTGGTCTCTGCCGTTGGTGTTTACAGCTCCTCTATTTACACAGGACATTTATTCTTACCTGGCGAATGGCTCAATCGTTGCTCAGGGCTTGAGCCCGTATGAAGCAGGACCTGTGGAACTTCTCGGGACTGAAAACGCGTTGGCACGCTCAGTGCCTTTTATCTGGGCACAATCCCCCTCCCCATATGGCCCTGTAGCTTTGGGCATCGCTGCTGCGATCAGCCAGCTAACTAGCGACGGAATCGTGTTCGGTGTTCTCGCGCACCGCCTAATTTCCTTAGTGGGTATCATCGCGATGGCTTGGGCGCTTGCCAAGCTTGCGCGACGTTGTGGAATCGCCCCAGAAACTGCTTTATGGCTTGGAGTGCTCAACCCCGTGGTCATGCTTCACTTGCTGGGTGGCATTCACAACGAAGCAATCTTATTGGGCTTCCTCTTGGTCGGCATAGAACTGGCCCTTCGCGGTATTGACAATCCGAGTTCGGCACGGCGATGGAGCTTATTATTCGCCGGTGGATTTCTACTTGCGTGCGCAGGGATGGTCAAGGTTACCGGCTTTATCGCTTTGGGTTTCGTCGGCATGGCACTGGCACGTTGGCTGGCGAACAACGGCATGCGCCGCTGGCTAGCGGTCGTCTTGGCAGCTGGTTTCTACCTTGTAACGCTTGTGGCCACCATCGCTGTCATCACACTAATTACTGGTATCGATCTCGGTTGGATCAGTGCACAAGGCGGGGCTGCGACCATCCGCAGTTGGCTGTCGTTAACAACGGCATTGGGAGTGATCAGCGGTTTTATTGGCACAGTGCTGGGGTTGGGAGACCACACAGAGTCCATTTTGGTAATCACCCGCACACTTGGTGTGGTGGTGTCAGGAATTTTCCTGCTCCGCATGCTCTTCGCCACTTTTCGGGGAGCTATCCATCCGGTCGGGGGGCTTGGTATGGCAACCCTCGTGTTAGTCATATTTTTTCCGGTTGTACACCCGTGGTACCTATTGTGGGCAATCGTTCCACTAGCCGCATGGGCCAACCGTGCCGTATTCCGGATGCTGGTCACAATCTATTGCGTCATAGTGAGCTTCTTAACTTTGCCCCGCGGAATGGCACTGCCGCCGGAAGTTGTTGCTGGTATTTACGCACAAGCACTGCTCACTGCCCTGGTCATAGTCGGTATCGTTACCGTTGTTTCCTACCTGCTTCGGCATCGCAAAACTTCTACCCTACAATGAGTGACGTGCATAAAACTTTCGATGGCTTCGAGGACTCCACGGCCAACAGCTCGCCCGCCGTGGTGCTCGACAACGTTAGCAAACGCTTTGCTGATACCTCCGCAGTCGATGCACTCAACCTCACGGTTCCGCGCGGGTGCATCGTTTCCCTGCTTGGCCCAAACGGTGCAGGTAAAACTACCACCATCGAAATGTGCGAGGGCTTCACGCAACCATCTTCTGGACGCATTGAAGTCCTTGGCATGAACCCAGCTACGGAACCAGATAAAGTCCGTCAGCGCATCGGCATGATGCTGCAAGGCGGAGGTGGTTATTCCGGCGCCACTGTTTCTGAACAACTCAATTTGGCTGCGAAGTATTACGCCAACCCCCATGACCCCGAATGGCTGATCGACCTGGTTGGTTTACGCCCGCACAGTACAACCACTTACCGCCGACTTTCCGGTGGTCAACAGCAACGTCTTTCTCTAGCTTTGGCTCTTCTGCCCAGGCCAGAACTCATTTTTCTCGATGAACCAACCGCTGGCATGGATGCCCAAGCACGACGCTTAACCTGGGAACTCATCGAAGCCCTTCGTAGAGATGGCGTCACGGTCGTTTTAACCACCCATTTGCTTGACGAAGCTGAACGGCTCTCTGATTACATCTACATTATGGATCACGGCCAATTGCAAATTTCAGGCACACCTCAAGAGCTCCTCGCCCAATCGACGGGAGAAAGTCTAACGTTTACCACGGACACTGCGCTTGCCGACGACATGTTGCCTTCCGACTGGTCACTCAGCTCCATTGGTCACAACCGTTATCTCTTGCATTCAACACCTACCCCGGAGTTAATCGAACAACTTGGTACAACCATGGCCGCGCACAAGATCTTGCTGCGCGAATTAAATGTCACTGCCCGCAGCCTGGAAGATGTCTTTCTAGCCGTTACTGAGGACGTTGATGACCGCACATAGTTTTCCTGCTGGAACTTTTAGCCCTGCACCGCTCCCGGCTTCGTTCCTCCGTATCGCCGGTGCACAGACCCGAATGGAAACCTCGCTGATTCTGCGTCATGGCGAACAATTGTTACTAAATATCGTTGTTCCTTTAGCAATTTTGGTTGGCGCAGCGTTTGTCCCGTTTTTGGGGGAAGAACGCGGCCTCGACGAAATTTTTCCTATGGTTTTGGCGGTTGCTGCTATGGGGTCGGGTTTTACTGGGCAAGCCATTGCCGTGGCTTTCGACAGACGCTACGGTGCTTTGAAAAGAGCAGGAGCTTCCGGGGTGCCACGCACCGCGATCATTATCGGCAAAATCACCGCGATTGTTATCGTGACGCTGATACAAGCAATTGTGCTTGCAATTACAGCTGGAATTCTCGGGTTTCGCGCTAGCTTCGCAGAGATCCTTTTGACGCTCGTCGTATTGCTGGTCTCTACTGCCAGCTTTACTGCTTTCGGGCTATTGCTCGGCGGGACATTGGCAGCTGAAAAAGTCCTTGGCTTGGGCAACTTTTTGTGGCTGGTTTTACTAGGAGTCGTTGGCTGGGTTCTGTACGCACAAGGTTTGGGCAGCAACGGGTTATGGACATTGGTTCCCTCTGTTGCAGTAGCTTCCGGGCTCGCTGAAGGGTTACGCGGAATCATCCCTATCACCGAGCTGCTGATCATCATCGCCTGGGGATTAGCAGCTGCGGGATTGGCGATCAAGAAATTTCGATTCTCCTAACCCAGAATTGACTTCACTTCCGGAACATTGTTCTGTGGCAACACAGGACTACCAGCATCGTGTGAAATGTGGGCAACGACTCAACACATCCACCGTCCGCACGTTCGGAACCCGCGTATTCACCGAGTAGGATAATCGATGTGAACACCGTAAATCAGCAGGCAGATAGTACCGGAGTAGCTATGTCAACGAGCCCAGAAACGAGCCAGACAGCTAACAGTCCGCATTTCAGCCCCAGCCTGAAATGGCAAAGGCGTCTTGCGCTAATACTGTTGCTCTCCCAGGCGGGAATTACGGTTTCTGGATCTATCGTACGTGTGACTGGATCAGGATTAGGCTGCGATACTTGGCCGAATTGTCAGGAAGGTTCCTTGGTCCCGGTCGCTGGCGCACAGCCTTGGGTCCATCAAATTATCGAATTTGGTAACCGTCTGCTGTCTTTCGTCGTCGTAGCTGCAGCAATCGCGGTGTTGGTTGCGCTAAAGAAAGCTGGCAGGCGCCGTGAGCTTAAAGCCTATAGTGTTGCATCAATTCTAGGTATCGTCCTGCAAGCGGTAATCGGCGGAATTTCCGTGCATATGGAGTTGCATTGGTGGTTTGTTGCATTGCACTTTCTACCCTCTATGGTCTTGGTCTGGATAGCAGCGCTACTCTACTCCCGGATCGCGGAAGATGATTCACAATCACCACAACGAATTTTCGCCGCGCATACCCGGCAATTTGCAGCTCTTGCCGCCGGCGCACTGTCAATTGTGCTGATCACGGGCACAATGGTCACCGGTTCCGGACCGCACTCCGGTGATGCGGATGCCGGTATGAAAGGCCGCCTAGAACTAGATACTGAAGTATTAGCGGTAGTCCATGCCGTGTGCATGTATGCCTATCTTTTGTTGACACTACTCGTCGTGTGGCAGCTGTATAAGCAAAAAGCACCGCAGCGTGCGAAATATACTGCGTGGGTCCTAGTCACGGCAATTATTATCCAATGGGGCATCGGTGTAGCACAGTTCTATCTTGGAGTCCCACGTTGGACCGTACCTTTTCATATCGCGATGAGTTCGGTGGTCGTAGCCTTTACCGCAGCTTTGTGGGCTCGCGGTTACGCACGTCCACGGTTGCAGTTGGACGATTCCGCCCGTGAAACATGCAGCTCGTCTAGCTTGGTCTCACAGAGAAAAGACTCCAATTAACCCGGGCACGCACCAACCACCAGACTAACTAACCCACGCAACGCCCACAGACTGTAACCTCGATAACTATGAAGGCAATACAGATTACTCGCACCGGCGGCCCGGAAGTGCTCCAGATCGCTGAGGTCGAAAGCCCAACACCGTCCGACGATCAAGTCCTCGTAGACGTGCTCGTTGCCGGAGTTAACTACATCGACACCTACTACCGTGAAGGCATTTACTCAGCCACGACGCCGTTTATTCCTGGATTTGAAGGCGTTGGCCGTGTTCGCCACGATCCTGTTGGGAAGATCGCTAGCGGCACTATGGTCGCGTGGAATACCGCGTTCGGCTCCTATGCCGAACAGGTATGTGTCGCCAGAGACAAGCTAGTTGCGGTACCAAACGATTTCGATTTATCCACCGCCGCTTCCATGCTGCTACAAGGCATTACCGCGCATTATCTCACACACGGTGTCTATGAGCTTGCCGACGGCGACAACTGCGTGATCACCGCCGGTGCCGGTGGTGTCGGCCTGTTAGCTACGCAATTTGCTGCAGCAGCCGGCGCAAATGTTTACACCGTAGTCTCTTCCGATGAAAAAGAAGAATTGTCCTATCAAGCAGGAGCTACTCACGTATTACGTTATGGCCCGGAGTTAGCCAACCAGGTACGAGAATTAACTGCGGGAAAGGGCGTCGATGTAGTCTACGACGGCGTAGGCAAGGAGACCTTTGAACAATCATTAGATATGGTTCGTAATCGCGGGACTGTCTGCTTGTTTGGTGCAGCTTCCGGCCCGGTAGACCCTATTGATCCACAGATTTTAAATGAGAAAGGCTCTATATTTCTCACACGACCATCTGTGGCCGGGTGGACTAGTCGAGAAGGCGAATTCCAGATGCGGGCACAAGCAGTTGTACAAGCCGTCGTCGATGGGGACCTAAAGTTCCGGGTGAGCGATTCTTATCCATTGGAAGAAGCTGCACAAGCGCACCGTGACCTGCAAGACCGGAAGACCACTGGTTCTATTGTTCTGCGGGTCCAGGAAGTGATCTAAAAAGGGAATTGAATCGCCCAAATTCGGTGAGGCACCGTTCAAATGCAAGCCTACAGACAACTAAGCTAGAAACGGTGTCCACCCAATAATGGCGTCAACAGACAAGCTCAAGAACAAAATCGCTAGATAATTATTCGACCAGATGAACAGCGCCATGGGTTGTACCTTGGCGCCTTTTTTCACCCCTTGGTGTAGACGACTGGCCATGTAAAGAAACACGGCTGCCGTACTGACCGAGCCAACGAGATAGATCCAGGATGCGGCTGGGATCAGCGCGAAAGAAGTAATCACCATCGCCACTGAATAAAGCAGAATTTGACGGGTAACTTCAGATTCCTTGGCAACGACCGGCAGCATTGGAATGCCAGCACGCTTGTAATCCTCTTTGTATTTCATGGCCAAGGCCCAGGTGTGCGGTGGGGTCCAGAAGAAGATGATCAAGAAAAGCGCGATCGCTTGCCACCATCGCGCTGGTTCTCCTGCCGGAGCGTTATCGGTAATGACCGCCCAACCGACCATGACAGGCATGCACCCCGCAAGCCCACCCCACACAATATTTTGCGAGGTTCGCCGTTTCAGGAACTTGGTATACACCACGATGTAGTGCACATTCGTCAAAATAACGAATAAGGCCGCCAACCAAGAATTCGCTAATATTCCCAGCCACAGCACAGAAATGACTAATAGCAGGGAACCGAAAACAGCAGCTTCGCGCTTAGAAACGACATCATTAACTAACGGTCGGCCGCGAGTGCGTTTCATCTGCTGGTCTAGCTCATAGTCGGCAACCATGTTGAAGGTATGTGCAGCTGAGGCCCCCATCCAGCCGCCCAACAAAGTAAGTATGATCAGGCCAAAGTTATTGGATATCGCTTCTGTACCGCGCTCCGCTTGCAGCATGGCAGGAAGCGCAGCCACCAAGAGCAGTTCAATAATCCGCGGCTTGGTTAACGCGAAATATGCCTTGATCTTTCCCAAGGAAAAATCCTCCAACAACGTGCCAAATAAGTCCCTCTATGTTTGCCACCAGTCGGACTCCAGCGGCACTAGAGAGAGTCGTTTACAAAGGGCGGAAAGTTCCCACCAACTTTAGACGGATAGAAACTGACTGTCCCGAACCACCATAGCCTACATGCCACCTACCGTGCGGCTCATAATCGCGTGCAAGTACACAAAACTCTGAATCTACCTTTAGACTAAGGGGCACACCATTGTTTTCACCGTTGCAAACAGATTGATGCGAGGAACCAGCTGTGTCACTGTCCCCCAAGCTTAAAGCTAAGACCATTCGTCGCTACCCGAGTGACTGGAGCGAGACGGATACCCGCGCTGTAGATACCGTGCGGTTATTAGCCGCCGACGCGGTGCAAAATTGCGGTTCTGGACACCCGGGCACCGCAATGTCACTCGCGCCGTTGGCTTACACGCTTTATCAGCGTGTGCTGAAACATAACCCGGCCGACCCGCAGTGGGCCGGGCGTGACCGTTTCGTGCTGTCTGTCGGCCACTCATCTCTGACACAGTACATTCAGCTTTTCCTAGGTGGCTTCGGCTTAGAGCTGGATGATCTGAAGCAACTGCGCACCTGGGGCTCGTTGACACCTGGACACCCCGAATACGGACACACCAACGGTGTAGAGATCACAACTGGACCTCTTGGACAAGGCCTAGCTTCCTCCGTCGGTATGGCGATGGCCGCTCGCAAAGAGCGCGGCCTATTCGACCCCGATGCACCTGCCGGACAATCTCCATTTGACCATTATGTTTACACCATTTGTTCCGACGGTGATGTGCAAGAAGGCGTCACGGCCGAAGCATGTTCCCTGGCGGGTACGCAACAACTGGGCAACTTGATCGTCTTTTGGGATGACAACAACATCTCCATCGAGGATGACACCGACATCGCCTTCTCTGAGTCTGTGGCCAAACGCTACGAAGCCTACGGTTGGCAGGTGCTTGAGGTCGGTTCTGGAGAAGACGTTGCTGCACTAGAACAGGCGGTCAAGCTCGCGAAGCAAGATACTTTGCGCCCGACTTTTATCCGGGTGCAAACGGTTATCGCCTACCCTGCGCCAAATGCTATGAATACCGGTGCCTCGCATGGTGCAGCACTTGGTGAAGAAGAAATCCAGGCGACCAAAAGATTCCTTGGCTTTGACCCTGACGAGCACTTCTACGTCGACGAAAAAGTGCTTGCACACACCCGCGAGCTAGTTAGCCGCGGCACCAAAGCGCAACAAGAATGGCAGCAGCGTTTCGACGCCTGGGCCGAGAAAAACCCAGAACGCAAAGAACTCTTCGACCGCATGGCGGCATACGAGTTACCAGAAAATTTCGGCGAAGATATGCCGGTTTGGGAAGCCGATTCTAAAGGCATTGCTACGCGTAAGGCATCCGCGGAGGTAATTCAAGTCCTCGCAGCGCAGCTGCCAGAGCTTTGGGGCGGATCAGCGGACTTGGCTGGTTCCAACAACACTGTCATCAAGGGGGCACCCTCGTTCGGCCCGCAATCAATCTCTACGGATATGTGGCAAGCTGACCCGTTACACGGTCGCAATCTACACTTCGGCATCCGTGAGCATGGCATGGCAGCGATTATGAATGGTATTGCCTTACACGGCCACACCCGTGTTTACGGGGGAACATTCTTGATTTTCTCGGAATACATGTACCCGGCGGTTCGCCTGGGAGCCCTGATGGGCACTGACACCTACTACGTATGGACCCACGACTCCATCGGCTTGGGCGAAGATGGCCCAACTCACCAGCCGGTTGAGACCTTGGCCGCGCTACGTGCTATTCCAAATCTCGCGGTCATCCGCCCGGCGGACGCCAATGAAACTACCCAGGCATGGGTATCCGCGATGCGCAAGGAGAAAGGCCCGAAGGGGCTAGCATTAACCCGGCAAAACGTCCCAGTGCTGGAGGGAACCGCCGAAAAGGCCCCCGTAGGCGTCGCAAAGGGTGCTTATGTTTTGGTGGAAGCTTCGGCTTCGCCAGAGCTCATTCTGATTGCTACGGGCTCCGAGGTACACCTCGCTATGGCCGCTGCCGAACGGTTAGAAGCTGAAGGCACACCGACACGTGTCGTTTCTGCGCCTTGTTTGGAATGGTTCGAACAGCAAGACGAAAACTACCGCGAATCGGTTCTCCCACGTGAAGTTACTGCGCGAGTATCCATTGAAGCTGGTCTCGCCATGCCATGGCACAAATACACTGCACCGTTTGGTCGGCAGATTTCTCTGGAACATTACGGTGCCTCTGCTCCAGCAGAAGAACTCTTTGCAAAGTTTGGCTTTACCGTCGACAATGTAGTGGCCGAAGCCAAGAAAGCACTGGAACAAGCCCCCACAGCTAGCAAAGTTCCTGGTTGGGGCAACACTGCCGAGAATAACGATGATACTTCGGTGAGCGCAGACGCAGCCTCTATTACCGCCTCTGCTAGCTCAGTAACACCGGCACAGGCCATCGATTCTGCCGACGCCGATACTGCCTTGGCAGAGCTGGCAGCTGTTGGTACCGCAACTTGGCTGGATGATCTTTCTCGTGAGCGCATAGTCTCCGGAAATTTAAAAGAGCTCATCGAAACCAAGTCGGTATTGGGCGTAACTACTAATCCCTCGATTTTCTCTGCTGCAATGAGCAAGGGGGATTCCTATGACGCGGATATTGCACGTCTGGCCACACGTGACATCTCTGCCGACGAAGCCGTCTATGAGCTTGCTATTTCCGATGTGCAAAATGCTTGCGACATCTTGTCTTCGGTCCATCAGCGCACCGGCGGAGCCGATGGACGCGTATCGATCGAGGTGGATCCGCGAATTTCTGTGGACACGGACAAAACTTTGCAGCAAGCACGCGACCTATGGAAGCGCGTCGACCGCAACAATGCGATGATCAAGATTCCAGCAACGCCAGAAGGGCTGCCAGCCATCACCGCTGCGCTCGCAGAAGGCATCTCGGTCAACGTGACCTTGATTTTCTCTGTAGAATGGTACCGAGAAGTTATCCAGGCGTACAAGGAAGGCATTGCGCAAGCCAGGGAAAATGGTCTTGATCTTTCCAAGATCCATTCGGTTGCGTCTTTCTTCGTTTCCCGCATTGATACCGAAGTGGATAAGCGCCTTGAGCAGATTGGCACGGAAGAAGCACGCAATTTGCGCGGGCAGGCAGGTATTGCCAATGCACGGCGCGCTTACGCACTATTTATCGAGGAGTTCCAAAACTTCGATGTTCCAGGTGCGCACAAACAACGTCCATTGTGGGCATCTACCGGAGTAAAAAATCCCGACTACCCTGCTGACATGTACGTCACGGAACTGGCAGGCCCAGACACTGTCAACACCATGCCGGAAACAACGCTCGAAGCGGTTCTAAATAGCGGTACTATCAATGGCGATACTTTGACTGGCGCGGGTGATAAGGCTGAAGCTATTTTCCGCAAATTAGAATCTGCAGGCATTGATTTCGCAGATGTCTATGCGAAGCTCGAACTCGAAGGCATCGACAAGTTCGTGAACGCATGGGAAGAACTGCTGGAATCCATGTCTCAACGGCTGCGTTAACCAAACCACACCAGTTAAACAGCACGACAACCGCCCAAATCCGGGCTAAGAAAGGACATTCGCCTGTGACGTCGAATCCTTGGCATAACCCCCTGCGCAACCCGCACGATTCCCGACTGCCGAGGATCGCCGGCCCTTCGGGCATGGTGATTTTTGGAGTCACAGGCGATCTGGCCTACAAAAAGCTCCTGCCTGCTATCTACGACCTAGCAAACCGCGGGTTGTTGTCGTCGGCATTCATCTTGGTTGGTTTCGGTCGCCGAGATTGGTCCAATCAAGATTTTGTGGACTACGTGAAACAGGCAGTCCAAGATGGCGCACGCACACCATTCCGTGAAAATGTGTGGCGCCAGCTTGCTTCCGGAATGGAATTTGTGGTCGGTGGCTTCGATGATGACGGTTTTGACTGCTTAGCTGAACGCATTTCCGAAGTTGACGAGCAGCGCGGTACTGCCGGTAACTGGGCTTATTATTTATCCATTCCACCGAGTTTTTTCTCCGAGGTATGTCACCAGCTCGAGCGCACAAACATGGTGAATGCACAGCCAGGGGCATGGCGGCGCGTGATCATTGAAAAGCCTTTCGGGCACAACGAACAATCCGCGCGCGAGCTCAATGAAATCGTCAACCAGGTTTTCCCGGAGGAATCGGTCTACCGTATCGACCATTATCTGGGTAAAGAGACAGTACAGAATATCCTCGCCCTGCGCTTTGCTAACTCAATATTTGAGCCAATCTGGAATGCTCGGCACATCGATCATGTGCAGATAACCATGGCTGAAGACATTGGGCTCGGTGGGCGTGCTGGATACTACGATGGCATCGGAGCAGCCCGCGATGTAATGCAAAACCACTTGCTGCAATTGTTGGCATTGGTGGCGATGGAAGAACCTATTTCATTTACCCCGGATGCACTGCGCGCGGAAAAGGTCAAGATTTTGCAAGCTACCTCGCTAGCTACGCCACTCGAGCACAGCACAGCCCGGGGACAATACTCTGCAGGTTGGCAGGGCTCGCAAAAGGTACAAGGTTTGCGAGAAGAAGACGGTTTTGACCCAGAGTCAACAACTGAGACCTACGCGGCTTGCACCTTGGAGATTAACTCGCGCCGTTGGGCTGGTGTGCCGTTTTATTTGCGCACCGGCAAGCGTTTGGGACGTCGCGTCACAGAAATTGCTTTAGTGTTTAAACACGCTCCACATCAACCGTTTGCAAAAAACGGTGCACAGCACGGACAGAACACCGTAGTCATCCGGGTACAGCCTGACGAGGGTGTGTTGATGCGATTCGGCTCCAAAGTCCCAGGTTCGGGCATGGAAGTTCGAGACGTCAATATGGACTTCTCTTATGCTGAAGCTTTTACCGAAGAATCTCCAGCTGCCTACGAACGTCTTATCCTTGATGCGCTCTTGGATGAATCGAGCTTGTTCCCTACCAACAAGGAAGTGGAGTTGAGTTGGTCGATCCTTGACCCGATGCTGGAGTATTGGCAGCACGCTGAACAGCCAGAAAGCTACCCGGCAGGCAGTTGGGGACCGGCAAGCGGTGATGCCATGCTGGCACGCCGCGGCCATGCTTGGCGCCGGCCATAATCTGTGTCCGTGATTGACCTGTACAAGGAGTAATTAACAACCATGATTCATTTCCTCACGGATACCACCACCACAGACATTGCCCGCGAACTAAATCTCGCCCAAGAGCACTACACGCTAACTACTGGACGGGTGCTAACCCTGATTATCGTGGCCTCTGCCAGTGATGACGTCGAAGCAATCCTGCGTGCCAGCCGTGATGCTTCGCACGAGCACCCAGCACGTGTCCTGATCTTGTTGACGGGCGACTCCATGGATGAGACCTACCTTGATGCAGAGCTTCGCGTTGGCGGTGAGGCCGGCGCTTCTGAGATCGTCGTCATGACGCTTAACGGCGCGATGGCTCACCACCCTTCGTCCATCGTGACCCCATTATTGCTGCCAGATACTCCAATCGTGGCCTGGTGGCCCAACGTTCATCCGGAGAATCCCGCAGAAGATCCAATCGGCAAGATTGCGCAACGTCGTATTACCAGTGCCCAGAACTTCTCGCAGTTGTCTCGCAACTATTCGCCTGGTGACTCAGATACGGCATGGTCAGCGATTACCGCCTGGCGTGGCATCGTTGCATCTGCTTTGGACCGTTACCCACATCACGAGGTACAGTCTGTCAACATCAGCGGTGACCAAGGTCCAGAACACACGATTGCTGCAGGTTGGTTGGCCGATGCCCTAGGCGTTCCGGTAACTAGAAACACTGTCATGCCCGATAGCAGTTCAGCCGACGACGCTGACCACCAAGGCGAAGAACAGTTTGCTGTCGAAAGCCTGACGCTGGTGATGGACGATGGAGAAGCAATTAGCATCACCCGCGCCGATAACCACACCGTTGGTGTCCAGGTGCCCGGAGCCGCGCGTAATCTCGTTGCCCTCAACGTTCGCAGTTGGGCAGAACGTCTATCTGAGGAGCTACGGCATTTAGAACCAGACGAAACCTATGCGCGGGCATTACGGGCCATCTACTTCGATAACTCACACGCCGAAGGATAAAACTATGACCACGATTTTCCCTGCTACACATAAACACGACCTAGTTTCCAAGGTTGCTCACCGCTTCGTAGAATTGGTTTCTGAAATCCAAAATACTGGGGGTGGTTCGCATGACGACGGCATCGTTCGCGTAGTTCTCACAGGCGGAACTTCCGGAATTGCGGTGTTAGAGGCGTTGGCTACGACGGATTCCGATATCGAATGGTCTGGTGTCCACTTTTTCTTTGGCGATGAACGAAACCTAGCTATTTCCGACAAAGAATCGAACGAAGGACAAGCGCGGCGAGCGTTCCTCGATCAACTGGATATACCCGAAACCAATATCCACGGCTATGGATTAACCGGTGCCGATGATCTGGCAGAACGTGCACAGGAATACACCGCGATGCTTGAAAAATTCGCGCCCGCTGGTTTTGACATCCACTTGGCAGGCGTTGGCGATGATGGGCATATCAATTCCTTGTTCCCGCACCATGCAGGGTTAAAAGACAATTCCTCTGTCATTAGCGTGACTGATTCCCCGAAACCTCCCGCGCAGCGTTTGAGCTTAGGTCTAAAGAAGGTTGCCCAATCCGACCGAATTTGGCTGTTGGCAGCAGGTGAAAACAAATCTGAGGCAATCGCTCGCTTAGTTTCCACCACTACTCCAGATGCTTCATGCCCTGCCACACTCGTGCACGGCCGCATTGAAACGCTTCTCTTTAGCGATGTAATCCCGGCGCACTAACTGCTCTGCTTGCGCGCATTCTAAAGCGCGCAACAAAGCAAACATTAGGAGTGTGGGGTGCCCGCGATAACGCCCCCCGCACAAAAGAATATCCACCGGTCGGAGTTAACCTCCACCGGTGGATATTTTATGCAGGAATTTACTCGGCAGGTTCCACCTATAAGTTATAAGCCTGCAACAAGTTCAATGCGATGATCGCGGCAATCCAAATTAACGCCAAAACAATCGTATAACGCGTCAGGTTTTTCTCGACGACAGTAGAACCTGACAAGTTCGACTGCACTCCGCCACCAAACAAACTCGACAGACCGCCGCCTTTGCCCTTATGGAGCAGAACGAAAATGGTCATCAAAATAGCTGTCACCAGCAGGATGATCTGCAGCGTTAATTGCATTCAGGTGTTCCTTCACGAAAGTGCGAGTTGTATGGGCTTACCGTGCGTTAAGTATACCCATTTTAGCCACGCAATGCGTGACTGTTCTAGAGGATTGTGCACAACCTTACAGCATCGTAACTTGCAACGCTGTAAGGCTCAGCAGACGAGCATGATTACAGGAGATAATTCAATCTACGTACAAGCTTCGGTTGCAAGCTAGAGTTGCGCGACGGACGCAGCGGCCAATTTGGCAAATTCTTCTCCATCTAGCGACGCTCCGCCGACCAAGCCACCATCGATATCGGGCTGTGCGACGATATCAGCGATCGAATCAGTCTGCACGGAACCACCGTACAGGATCCTAATAGCGTCAGCTGTTTCGTCGTCTGAAAGTCTCCGAACTAAAGTTCGCAATGCTCGGCAAACTTCTTGGGCATCTTTCGGCAACGCTGCCTTACCGGTACCAATTGCCCAAACCGGTTCGTATGCCAGGACTGTGTTTTTCAGCTGCTGAGCTTCCAAACCATCCAGCGAATTGCGGGCTTGCTCGACGATATAATCGAGATAGCTGCCAGATTCGCGGATATCCAAGGACTCTCCTACGCACACTATCGGTTTAATTCCGTGCTTGTGTGCGACTTGTGCCTTTTGCGATACCAAATCTGAGGTCTCATGATGGTGTTGACGGCGTTCGGAGTGCCCCAGGATAACCCATTCGCAGCCGAGTTTTGCCAACATCGGGGCAGAAATATCTCCTGTATATGCTCCTTTTTCTTGTGGAGCTAGGTTTTGGGCGCCGTAACTGATCTTCAGTTTCTCCCCGTTCACTACGGTTTGAATAGAGCGCAGATCAGTGAATGGTGCTAATACCGCGATATCTACCTGCTCGTAATATTCTTTCGGCAAAGCGAAAGTCAGCTTCTGGATGTTCTTGATCGCTTCAAGGTGATCAAGATTCATCTTCCAGTTGCCGGCGATCAATGGAGTTCGTGGCATGTGCTTCTCCTTCTTGTGTTTTACGGGGATTTCCGGAAATTATTAACCCGCCAGGACGGCAACGCCCGGTAGTGCTTTCCCTTCTAAGAACTCCAGAGATGCTCCACCACCTGTCGAAATGTGGCTAAATCCGCTCTCATCAAGCCCCAAAGCACGCACGGCTGATGCAGAATCCCCACCGCCAACGACAGTGAATGCACCGTTGCTGGTAGCTGCAATGATGGCCTTTGCCACGCCTTCTGTGCCTCGCGCAAATGGTTCTTTTTCGAAAACCCCCATTGGACCATTCCAGAAAACAGTCTTCGACGAGGTAATTAGTTCTGCGAATTTTTGTACGGATTTTGGCCCGATATCTGGCGAGAGCCATCCCTCTGGAATCGCAGCCAATTCTACGATTTTTGTGTTTGCGTCGGCTGAAAATTCATCCGCAGCGAGCAAATCGACTGGCAAGCAGATTTTATCGCCAAAGCGGTCTAACAGTTGCTTGCAAGTATCGATCATGTCTTCCTGTAGCAAGGAATTCTGCACGTTATAGCCTTGTGCCGCGAGGAAGGTGTAGCACATTCCACCACCAATAATGATGTTTTGGGCTTTTCCAGCTAATGCTTCAATAACGCCCAGCTTGTCGGATACTTTCGATCCGCCCAACACCACGGTGTAATCTTGCTCTGGATTGTCGGCTACAGCGGACAACTTTTCCAACTCTGCTTCCACTAAGTATCCGGCGTAGGCATCAAGTCTGTTCGCGACGTCGTAAACCGATGCCTGTGCACGGTGGACGACACCGAATCCATCCGAGACAAACACACCATCATCAGCTGCCAAGGCAGCCAGTTCAGCGGCGAATTCTGCGCGTTCCGAAGCGTCTTTGGAAGTTTCACGTGCGTCGAACCGCACATTTTCCAACAACATAACGTCGCCGTCGTTCAGCCCATTGGCGCGTTCGTGTGCGTCTTCTCCAGTAACATCCTGAGCCAATGCCACCCACTGACCTAGTTCATCTGAAAGCGCTTCTGCAACAGGGGCCAGCGAATATTTCTGGTTAAACTGTCCCTTTGGACGTCCCAGGTGAGCAGCAATAACAACTTTGGCACCGGCAGCAACAAGTGCCTGGATCGTTGGCAAAGCTGCGGTAATGCGACCCGGATCAGCGATTTCTCCCTCATCTGTCAGCGGTACATTTAAATCTGCCCGCAACAAAACATGCCGGGACTCGAGGTCCTGCTCCAACAATTGCGCTAGCTTTCGAAATGCCAATGTATTTTCCTTTACGCGATCAGGTTTTCGTATGCGAGTGTACAAGCAAATGCTTGTAACAAGGCTAAAGTTGGGCCCCGACGTGTTTGCACAGTCGCAGCAATTGACTGCTGTATCCCCACTCGTTGTCGTACCACGCCACTACCTTAACTAGATTGTCACCAATCACTTTGGTTAAGGGGGCATCAAAAATCGCCCCGTGGCCGTTGCCCACGATATCGCTGGACACCAACGGATCATCAGAGTATTGGACGATTCCAGATAAGTAACCGTCCGCCGCTTTCTGCACGGCAGCGTTAATCTCCTCCACTGAGACAGTTCGCTCAGCTTGGAACGTCAATTCCATCGCAGATCCGGTCAGAGTTGGGACTCGTAGCGCATACCCATCGAGTTTTCCGGCAAGCTCCGGGATCACCAAACCAACTGCTTTCGCTGCACCGGTAGAGGTAGGAACGATATTCTGTGCAGCAGCGCGAGCCCGGCGTAGATCTTTATGCGGCCCATCTACAAGCTGCTGATCACCGGTGTAAGCGTGGATAGTCGTCATTAAACCATTTGCGATCCCAAATTCTTGGTTTAGGATTTGCGCGATTGGCGCCAAGCAATTTGTAGTACACGAGGCCGCGGAAATGACATCCTGCCGCGCAGGGTCATAATTATCGGAGTTGATGCCGTAAACGAATGTGCCGTCGACGTCTTTGCCCGGTGCGGACAAGATGACCTTTTTCGCGCCTGAGTCCAGGTGTGGATGAGCCTGCTCATTAGAACGGAACTTACCAGTGGCTTCAACGACAATATCTACATTGAAGGTTTTCCAAAGTAATTGTGAGGGATCTTTGATGCTAGTTAACGCGATACGGTGTCCATCAACCAGCAATTCTGCTGCCAGGTGGGCGTCATTAGCAGCCAAGCCTTCTTTGCTAGGAGGCTCGATCGAGACATCTGCCGCTAGAATCCCGAGCCCGGTGTCGAATTTCAACAAATGAGCTAAGGTTTCTGGTTCTGCCACGTCATTAATGGCAACGATCTCAATATCGCCCGGTGATTCTAGGACGGCGCGCAGAAAGCTGCGCCCAATGCGGCCAAAGCCGTTAATTGCTACGCGAGTCATGGTTACATTTTACCCGGTATTTTAGGACTTCGTCGGCTCTGAACTATCTCCCTCGCCGGTGAAGTGCTCAGCGCCTCCCAAATCATCGTCGAAGAGGTCTTCGTCAATGCCTTCTGAGGTATCCGGAATGCCAAGTTCTTCTGCGCGTTTATCAGCCATTGACAGCAATCTGCGGATACGGCCGGCTACCGCATCTTTCGTCATTTGCGGATCCCCGAGGCGACCGAGTTCTTCTAAGGAAGCCTGCCTGTATTTCACTCGCAGATTACCTGCCTCAGCCAAGTGCTCGGGCACGTCATCACCCAAAATTTCCATTGCGCGGTGTACCCGGGCAGCTGCCGTAACTGCCGCACGTGCAGAGCGACGCAAATTAGCGTCATCGAAATTAGCCAACCGGTTTTGTGAGGCACGCGCTTCCCGACGCAAGCGCTTTTCATCCCACTCCAAGCGCGTCATTTGCGCCCCCATGCGTGTCAACAATGCGCCAATTGCTTCCCCGTCGCGAATAACCACGCGATCAGTCCCGCGTGATTCCTTCGTCTTTGCGGATATACCAAGCCTGCGCGCACAACCTACCAACGCCAGCGCGGCCTCTTGGCACGGACAAGCAACTTCCAGCGAAGAAGAACGACCAGGTTCGGTCAACAATCCTTGCGCCAAAAAAGCCCCACGCCAAGCTGCTTCATTATCAGCGATAGTCCCGGAAATCACCTGCGGTGGTAACCCAACCACGGGGTGCCCGGATTTCGTGACCAAACCGAGTCTCCGCGCAATGGTTTTTGCATTCCGGCTAATCCGCAACTGGTACCGAGGAGTCTTGTGCGTACCTGCTAGGCCCGTCGGAGTGGGACGAATCACGATATTAAACAATTCTTCTATATCTTTAGCCAAGCGTTCCGCAACCGCCCGTGAATTGAGTTCTACTTCAAAGGTGAGTGCGTCACCTACAACTTCCATGGTGGAGGCAAGGCGTAGGATAGCGGCGACTTCCGCGCTTCGAGCAGATTGTTTCGTCGGAACCACCCTGGTGAGTTCTTCTTGGACCTGTTCTGTCAGTCCCATCGCGTCACCCCTGTTTCTCTTCGGTTGGTTCAATTTCGGCCGGCTCCTGGTCATGGGTGTGCCTAACGTAAACATCGCTCAGAACCTGGGCCAGTTTTAGTTCATCATGTCGGGAACTTGCTCTGCCAGCCTCGTCGATTTCTCGAACATCAGCAAAAACCATCGAGGCCTGCAGAATACGCGCTGCTTTCTGCAAATACTCGCGCTCAGATTCCGAGGTTACCGATGCCGAATCACAAATGACTACGTCGACATGCAAGCCCGGCGCATGTTGCGCTAAGACGTGGATATGACGCTCATAAGAAAATCCCTGCGTTTCGCCAGGCTCACCATTGAGGTTGAGCACCAAGATTCTTAAAGCATCGGACTCATTAATTGCACGCACTACCTGTGGAAGCACAAGGTGTGGGATCACACTAGAAAACCATGAGCCGGGGCCTAGCGTGACCAGATCAGCTCCACGGATAGCTTTGAGTGCTGCCGGGTTTATTTCAGGGTTTTCTGGAATAACGCTGACTCGCCGTACCTGCCCTGGTGTCGATGCGACAGCTACCTGACCACGAACTGAACGCATTACCCTTGGGTCGTCATCAAGACCAGACACGTCCGCTTGAATATCCAACGGCTCTGTACACACGGGCAGTACCCGGCCCTGAGCACCAGTGAGTCGCATGACCGCATCGAGAGCAGCCTGTTCCTGACCAAGAATTTCTTTCAAACCGGTAATCAATAAATTACCTAAGGCATGACCAGCCAGCGCGCCACTACCACCAAACCGATGTTGAAGGGTCTGTTCCCAAAACTTACCTTCCGCATCATCGCGCACTGACAAGGCAACTAACGCCATGCGGAGATCACCAGGCGGAATCATATCGAATTCCTTACGCAATCGCCCAGAACTACCACCGTCATCAGCGACAGTGACGATTGCCGAAATATCCTGTGGAGCAAGCCGTCGCGCAGCTTTCAGCGTTTGAAACAGCCCATGGCCGCCCCCTAATGAGGCAATATGTAAAGGGCCTGGCCGTTTCTGACCTTGCTGGGCTTCTAAGACACGCGAAGACTCCGCGTTCGATGTGGTTGATTCGGGCTGTTCGGACTGTTCTGACTCTGCAGCCATAGTGCAGTATTATTCCTTCGTAGGTTGTATTACATATACGGAGTGCGGGTACTAAGAAGCAGTACCTAGGGTCTCTAGCAACAATTCTGTCTTCTACCCCTAAGGCAGCTAGGAGCGCTCAAAATCACGATGCATGATAGTAACCTCCAGTTCATCACGGATCCGCAGCCTCCGAGCAAGCTCCTCCGAAATGGCAACTGATCGATGATGACCACCAGTACAACCTATTGCCACCGTGATGAAATTTTTACCTTCATGCCGATAACCATCAAGCATGGAATCAAGCATCTTCTCGAAATTCGCGATAAAACTATGAGCAGCCGGGCTAGCCAAGACATAGTCGGCTACCGGACCATCAGTGCCGCGGTATTCTCGCAATTCCGGAACCCAATACGGGTTAGGCAAAAATCGCACATCGAGTACCAAATCCGCATCCCGTGGTGCCCCGTGTTTGAACCCAAACGACTCAACAGTGACATGCTGTTTATCCAGACCGCTGGAACCGAAACTGGCTTCCATTGCGCGACGTAAATCATGCACAGACAGATTCGAAGAATCGATGATGACGTCAGCTCGTTCTTTGAGTGCAGAAATTGCTGCCCGTTCTCGCTCGATACCGACTTGTAAGGTATCTTTTTCTTGCAACGGGTGGGTTCTGCGCACCGAATCAAAACGCCGAATCAAAACATCGTCACGGGCATCCATAAACAAAACTGTGACCGGCATATTCCGATTTTTTAGCTCATCCATAGCAGACAAGATCGAGCCACCGAACATACGCGAGCGAACATCCGCTACGACTGCCACTTTGTCAACCGGTGAATTGTCGTCTGCACACAGATCGAACAACTGCACCATAAGCTCCGGTGGCAAATTATGGGCGACATAGAACCCTTTGTCTTCCAGCACACGAGCAGCTGTAGACAGGCCGGCTCCAGACATTCCGGTAAGCAAAATTGGCGACGTGGCGAATGCGGTCATGCTGTAAAGCATAGTCGCTGGATCACACCAGTGCGATTCGCTTCCTTACTTATGGAGCGCAGCATAAATACTTTCTGCTAACGCAGGACCAAACCCCTTCACCTCAGTAATTTCCTTCACACTGGCTTGTTTTAGCTTTTTGACCGAACCAAAATGCTTCACCAAATCTGCGCGCCGGGCTGGACCCAAGCCAGGTACCGCGTCTAACGCTGAGCTGCGCATACGCTTGGAACGCTGCTGACGGTGATAGCTAATTGCAAAGCGATGTGCTTCGTCGCGAATGTGCTGCAGCAAATAAAGTGCTTCACTTCCGCGTGGAAGAATAATCGGCTCTTCTTCACCGGGAACCCAGATTTCTTCGAGCCGTTTAGCCAAACCAATCAATGCCACATCGTTAACGCCAAGATCATCGAAAACTTTCTGTGCTGCATTAACCTGCGGTAAGCCACCATCGACGACGAATAATTGCGGTGGGTAGGCAAAACGATTCCCATCCGCGGATTCTTCTGTGACGTCCTCGTCTGCAAACGTGCTCGCTTCAAGTTCTTCATCAGGCACATGCAATTTATCATCCTGGTGACGCTTGAACCGTCGCCGCGTGACCTCAGCGATGGAAGCAACGTCATCTGAATGCCCACCACCTGCAGCTTCCTTTATTCGGTAACGACGATAACTTGCTTTGCGTGGAAGACCGTCCTCAAAAACGACTAATGACGCGACCACGTCTGTGCCCTGAATATGCGAAATATCGATGCACTCAATACGTAGCGGGGCGCTATCCAAGAACAGAGAAGTCTGCAGATCTTGCAGGGCCGCCGACCGCGCGGTGAGATCACCGACGCGTTTTAGCTTGTGCTGTTTCAGCGCATCTAGGGCATTCCGATGCACGGTGTCCATGAGGGCTTTTTTCTCGCCTCGTTGTGGTACCCGAACTTCCACTGGCCCACCACGTAGATCAGATAATACTGTCGATACCTGCTTAACATCTTGTGGTTCGGTATGCACCATGATCTGGCGTGGAATCACATCACGCGTGGTAGTCCGCGCTGTTTCGTCGTGTTCTTGGATTTCTAGCCTGGATTCTTGATCTACCCCGCGCCTGTCAATGAGTTTAGCGTCTTCCGCTGCTTCCATTTCTTCACGCTCAGCAGCATCGGAATAGAACTGGACCAAAAAATTTTCTATCAGTTCTGGAAGCTCCGTCAATTTTTCTACTACCCAGCCGCGCTGACCCCGGATACGTCCATCGCGCACATGGAAAATCTGCACTGCAGCTTCCAATTCATCATCTGCGAAAGCGATAAGGTCTGCTGCCGTACCATCCCCCAGCACCACCGTCTGCTGCTCCATCAGCTTGTCGATCGCTCCTAGGTCATCACGCAAGCGGGCCGCTTTCTCAAATTCGAGTTCCTCTGACGCTTTTTCCATGCCTGCAGTCAGACGCTTAACGACGTCGTTGGTACGTCCGCGCATGAAACCAACCAACCCGTTCACGGTTTCGCGATGTTCCTCGGCACTGACCCGTCCAATACACGGCGCATCGCATTTACCGATATAACCTAGCAAGCATGGCCTGCCCAACCGTTCGTGTCGGCGATATACACCGGATGAACAGCTACGCATTGGGAAAACTCGCAACAACAAATCCATGGTTTCGCGCACCGCCCAAGCATGCGCGTATGGACCGAAATACCGGACTCCACGTTTTCTTGGCCCCCGGTAGAAAAACACCCGAGGAACCTGCTCTCCCACTGACACCGCGAGCATCGGATATGTCTTGTCATCGCGGTGCATGACATTAAATCGGGGGTCGAATCTCTTGATCCAGGTGTACTCCAGCTGAAGTGCTTCGACTTCGCTAGCGACGACTGTCCATTCCACAGAATCTGCGGTCTGCACCATTTGCCGCGTCCGTGGGTGCAGTTGCGTGATGTCCTGGAAATAATTCGATAAACGTGCCCGGAGGTTCTTCGCCTTACCGACGTAAACTACTCGACGATTCTCATCACGAAATTTGTAGACGCCGGGTTCCGTGGGGATAGTTCCGGGCGCCGGTCGGTACGTTGCTGGATCACTCATCGCTAAGAAATATTTCGCTATTCTTCGGGCATGTATTGGGCTTCAAGCTCGCGGAATTTTCTTACCGCCTGGATGGCGTCCGCACCATCAGAAACTTGAATCGCCCACAACGGCATATATTCGAATTCAGGAAGTTCAAGACGTGCCATACGAGCGCCTTCGGGAACGGACAGTCCGTAAATGAGTTGCCAATAATAAAACCGAGTTCCGATAATATTACGGACTTCTACGCCATCACTATTGACCCGCACGCGAGGACGCGAAAGCGCGAGCCAAACTAAAACAGAAATAATCATGCCGACGCCGGGAAATGCGATGAAATCGACGCCAGTGACCGATGCTCCAGTAAATTCGAGGCTAAGTTGCCAAGCCATGAAAATGTGAACAACCATGATGATCGGAATCAAGAGCATAGCGTAGATGCGCAGTTTACGAGAAGTAATGGTTAACTCCCACGGCTTATTGCTCGTCACCGAAAATGGATCCAGCGCGGTATACGCTGCTAATTTCTTTTCGTCGAGCTGCTGCTCTTTGTCAAACTGCTGGTTGGAATTCGTCTCATGAGATTGGGACGTCATGCTTGTTCCTCGCAAACGTCTGTCTCCCGGTGGTGCGCAGTGGCGCGCAGCTCACGAAGGGTAGCCAATGTGTCAAGCGCTGCAGCCATGGCCTCACCACCCTTATCCTCTATCGATTCCGAAAACCCAGCTCTGGCACGTGCCTGCTCTTGGGAATTCACGGTCAACACCCCGTTGGCAACCGGGGTCGATTCATCCAGACTCACCCGGGTCAACCCCTGGGTCACAGAATCACACACATAATCAAAGTGCGGGGTTCCGCCCCGAATCACGCAACCCAAAGCAACCACGGCGTCGAATTGTCGTGCCGCTTGCTGGACAACAACAGGCAGCTCAATCGCACCCATGACACGTGCTTCCGCAACCGTGGCCCCTGCTTCAGCAGCCACGGCTAGCGCCCGGGAGCGCATCTGCTCACAGACTTCCTCGTTCCAACGAGTGCTCACTACGCATACTCGCACCCCTTTAGCGCTGCCTAGGGGGATCTGCGGTGCTCCACCGTGTGCCATGTCAGCTCCTTGCTGTAAATAGATATGTGATGACGCAAATTTGCCGCGGATTATTGTGGACGTTGCACATCCCAGTCCGCAACCGTTGGCAAGTCATGCCCCATGCGGTCACGTTTCGTCCGTAGATACGCAATGTTATCTTCGTTCGCTTCGGTAAGCAGTGCAGTGCGTTTAGATACTTCAACGCCAAACCCTTCCAAGGCTTCGGCCTTGAACGGGTTATTGGTCAACAAATTCGCGCTCGCGATTCCCAGATCAGCCAAAATCTGACCAGCCACGGAAAATTCGCGTGCGTCCGCAGGCAGCCCTTGTTCCAAGTTCGCATCTACGGTATCGGCACCACTTTCCTGCAAACGATAAGCTTTAAGCTTGGCGAGTAGCCCGATGCCCCGGCCCTCGTGTCCGCGAATATAGATCACTACGCCGCTACCAGCTCTTTGGATATAGTCAACCGCCTGATCCAGCTGCTGCCCACAGTCACAGCGGCGCGAGTGGAAAACATCACCAGTGAGACATTCCGAATGCACGCGTACTGGGACGTCTGTGGCATTGTGCAACTCGTCCACCGAGCCCGCGATCAGTGCCACATGCTCTGTACCATCCACCTGGTGGCGATACCCGAGCGCAGTCATCGGTCCAGCATCCGTCGGCAAGCTGGTTGCTACCTCACGGACCACCTGCATTTCATTACGACGTCGCCACTGGATCATTTGCTCTATTGAGATCAAAGTCAGGTCATGGGTATCGGCAAATTCCCGTAGTTCCGGAAGACGTGCCATATCGGTTGGGTCTTTTTCCGACACAATTTCACAGATCACACCGGCCGGGCGCAAACCTGCCAAGCGTGCCAAATCAACAGAAGCTTCGGTGTGTCCGTTGCGTTCCAACACACCATTAGGGCGAGCGCTTAGGGGTACGACGTGGCCCGGGCGGGTGAACTGCTCCCGATGTGCATCCGTGGACGCCAATGCACGCAAGGTCTTGGAACGACTAGCCGCAGAAATACCAGTGGTGCCGTCATTGAAATCAACAGTCACGGTATAAGCCGTCCCGCGCACATCCTCGTTAACCGCCGCCATAGGCGGCAAGCCTAGGCGATTGAGGTCCTCTGGAAGCATCGGCGCGCAGATATAGCCAGAGGTGTACCTGACCATAAAAGCCACTAATTCTGGAGTAGCTTTTTCTGCGGCAAAAATTAGATCGCCTTCGTTTTCGCGGTCTTCATCATCTACGACCACTACAGCTTTGCCTGCCCGAATATCGGCTATTGCACGTTCGACGCTATCAAGCTTGATTGCTTTGCCATCCTGGGTGACCTCAATGCTCATATGTCTCCACTTTAGTGTGTGTCTGACGGAAAGCTATAACCGGTCGGTGTTCCCGCGGCCAACAGCTTTTCGACGTATTTGCCGATGATGTCGACCTCTAGATTAACCCTCTCGCCCACTGCCAAGGTGCCTAAGGTGGTTTCGGACAATGTCGTAGGGATCAAGGAGACTTCAAACCAGTCGCCACTGTCAGCATTAGGGGTAGGAGTCGTTTTGGAAATCGTTTCAAATTCTGGGCCAGAGGGCACGGTCGATGTCGCGGCCGTGGCTGATGGTCTAGGAGTCTCAGATATGGCAGACACAGTCAAAGACACACCGCTGATAGCAATAGACCCTTTTTCTACGACGTATTTTGCCAGTTGCGCTGGTAATTCGAAGCGCAAAACTTCCCAGTTCTCGGAGGGAGTGCGAGAAACCAGTCGCGCTGTGCCATCAACATGCCCTTGCATGATGTGACCACCAAGTCGCGCGTCGGCACGGAGCGCACGTTCGAGGTTCACTATGCTGCCAGGGCGCAAGTCGCCCAGCACTGAACGATTTAGTGATTCCTGCATGACATCAGCGCCAAACACTCCGGATTCAAGATCCAACTCCGCGACCGTCAAGCAGACGCCGTTGACTGCTATGGAATCCCCCAGTCTGGCATCGTGCATGATTCTCCCACCTTGGATGCTCATGCGCACCGCATCACCGACGTTGTCGACCGTTACGACCTCACCAGTGTTTTCTACCAATCCACTAAACATTTATTGCCTTTCTCCGCAGCTTATCTACTTCGCTCCCGGCACCATGGTCAACAACACATCATTGCCAAGTCTTTCCACACGATTGATCTCTAAACGCATACCATCTGCCAGATTCGCACCAACAGCAGAAGCAAGCACACTGCGCCCGTCTCCTAGCAATAACGGTGCCACATATGCTTGCACTGCATCGACGTAACCACTCCCGACAAATGAACTCAGGAGTTTCGGACCGCCCTCGACTAACACATCTCGACAGCCCTGTTCCCATAAGGCAGTCAGAGCAGTAGGAATATCGGGGTATTGTGCAAAGCCGAGACGCTGCAAATTACTGCATCCGGACAAATCTGACTTGCCGATTACCACACGACGTGGCTGCTGCTTATACGACAAGGTTTCTCCGGTTTCGGAGATATAGCGAGCGGTCAACGACGGATTATCGGCTAACGCTGTCCCCGCGCCAATAATGATCGCATCACGTTTACTACGATCGAGATGCACCCTCTCTCTTGCCTTAGAACCAGTGATCCACTTGCTTGATCCGTCAGATGCAGCACTAAACCCATCGACCGATTGTGCGAACTTTGCCGTGACGTGCACTCGTCCCATGGCTGTAGCCTGCAGCCATGGCTCCAGCTCGTCGCCTAAAATCGCGGTGGAATCCCACTGCAAAAGACCAGAGTCCCCAAGATGATGAACCGCAATTCCCGCCGCGCGTAGTTTTTCTGCACCACCGGCTGCAATCACATTGGGGTCAGCATGTAAATAATGCACTGAAGCCACACCTGCATCGATGAGAGCTTGCGAGCACGGGCCGGTCCTACCTTGATGGTTACATGGTTCGAGGGTGACCACTACATGCGCACCCTTCGACAACCTACCCGCCTGGTCCAACGCTACAATTTCTGCATGTCGCCCACCTGGCGGTTCAGTGGCGCCGACTCCACAAATATCTCCATTTTCAGTCAGAATTACTGCCCCTACGGGTGGATTCGGGCTCGTGCTACCACGGACCTCCAGGGCTGCTTGGTGAGCTGCCGAGAGCGCAGCGTTGAGAATACGAGCGTCTAAGGCGCTCGCAGAAAATTCAGAAGTCATTTAGTGTTGTGTCGCCCCAGTCGCTAACGCGCGAAGATGATTCACCGCTGCTGCCGGATCTGTTTTCTTGAAGACCGCGGAGCCTGCAACGAAGGCGTCACAACCAGCTTCAGCGGATTTCTCGATTGTATGTTCTGAAATTCCGCCGTCAATCTCGATGAGACAATCAAGATTCCGCTCATCAATGACCTGGCGCAGTGCGCGAACTTTGTCTAATTGGTCAGGCATGAACGATTGCCCACCAAATCCGGGCTCGACACTCATTACCAAAGCCAAGTCGAAATGTTCAAGATCCTCAAGATACGGCTCAATCGGGGTAGCTGGTTTCAGCGAGAAGCCAGCACGAACGCCTTTTTCCCGGATCTTTTTGGCTAAAGCAACATGGTCATCAGTCGCTTCTACATGGAAGATGATGCAATCAGCACCGGCAGCAATATAGGTATCGACCCAGTGCTCCGGATTTTCGATCATCAAATGCACATCTAAATACTGCTCAGTGATCTTATCGACGGTTGCGGTCACATCCGGACCAAACGACAAGTTTGGGACAAAGTGTCCGTCCATGATGTCCACGTGAATCCAGTCAGCGTTGTCAACGCTACGGACCTGATCGCCAAGACTGGAAAAATCTGCAGCCAAAATAGACGGCGCGATCAAGGCCCGCTGCTTGATTAATGGATCAGAAATAGAAGACGACGCATCAAGGGGCGAGACTCCCGGAGAGGAATTTGCTGAATCACGAACAGACATACTGGCCATTCTACGGTTATTCGGGCTAACGTCTAGTCCACTGGTTTAGGTAATCTTCCGGCGAAGCACAGCAAAAAACATAGCGTCAGTGCCGTGCCTATGTGGCCACATCTGTGCCGAGATGAAATTCCCAGTGCCGATTCCTGGAA
>ERZ1023415.43-NODE-43-length-39250-cov-18.120143_pt1 | contig 39250 bp, 32 predicted proteins | sample MGYA00380510_ERZ1023415 | MGnify/ENA primary metagenome ERZ1023415 (study PRJEB33173, sample SAMEA4830299) | metagenome | study: EMG produced TPA metagenomics assembly of the PRJEB25223 data set...
GAACCAACATCCTGTGAAGTTATTTTCTCTGTCAGCCCCTCGCGGCGACTTGGATTAATCTACACACGTTATAGATTCTTCACAAATCGCCAGGTCAATCGGCATAAATCGCGATATATAACTTGCCCTATATCGTGACTTTCGCCCCGGCAAAGTTTTTCTTTCCACGCCGTAGTACCAACCATTTGCCATGCAACAGATCGTCCGTGGCTGGCTCCCATTCAGCTGATTCTATGCGCTGGTTATTCACGTATGCACCGCCTTCTTTGATCGTTCGGCGAGCAGCACCTTTGGATTCCGCTAAACCGGAAACAACCAACAGATCTACGATTGAACGTGCTTCACCTGCACAGATTTCCGCAACTGTGGTTTCTTGTAGCGCACCTTCTAGTGTGCGCTCATCGAGGTCTGCCAAATCTGCGCGACCGAATAAAGCTTGCGACGCCAGTTGCACGGCTTGTCGTGCTTCCACTCCGTGAACCAGGTCTGTCATTTCTTCAGCCAGCCGCCGTTGCGCGGCACGCTTGTGTGGTTCTTCGGCTACGGCACGCTCGTATTCAGCAATTTCTTCTCGTGAAAGGAACGTGAACATCTTGAGATAACGCACAACGTCGGCATCACCAGCATTCACAAAATACTGGTACCACGCGTAAGGACTCGTTTTTTCCGGGTCCAACCATAGCTTTCCGCCCCCGGTGGATTTCCCAAACTTCTTCCCGTTGGCATCTGTAACCAATGGGACAGTTAGCGCGTGGGTTTTCGCACCAGAAACACGACGGTTCAAATCCACACCAGAAATGATGTTGCCCCATTGGTCCGAGCCACCAATCTGCAAGACCACGTCGTGTTCTTTATTCAAGTGCACAAAGTCGTTGGCTTGCAGCAGCATGTAGGAGAACTCGGTATATGAGATCCCATCAGACTCCAGGCGACGCTTCACGGTCTCACGGTCCAACATCGTGTTCAGCGAGAAGTTTTTTCCGATATCCCGCAGGAATTGCACGACAGACATTCCCATCGTCCAGTCCGCGTTGTTGACCAATGTCGCAGCGTTATCGCCCGTAAAGTCTACAAACTGCCGCAGCTGTTTTTTAATCGCAGAGACGTTAGCTTCGAGCTCGGCTTCGCTGAGCATCGAACGTTCCCCCACATCACGAGGATCTCCAATAAAACCAGTAGCACCGCCGGCCAAGACAAACGGCCGATGGCCTGCTTCTTGAAAACGCCGAAGCATAATCATCGGAACCAAGTGGCCAGCGTGCAAGGAATCCCCGGTCGGATCGAATCCGCAATACAACGCGATGGGCTTCGATGTCGCTTCGCGCAGCTCATCGAGATCGGTGGACTGATTAATCAGACCACGCCATTGCAGTTCAGCAACGATATTGTTCATGGTTAATTCTCTCCTTGGGACTCATTTGGCCACTCCATTGCTTCGTCGGCAAGCAGCACAGGCACATTCTCGTCAATACGGTAGGCAATGCCTTTCCGTTCATTGACGAGCACGTTTTCTGCTTCGCGATACACCAATGGGCCTTTGTCTTGTGGACAGGCCAAAATTTCCAATAACCGGGGATCAAGGCTCATGCGGCTAGCTTATCGTTTCGCTTTATCCGCGACAGTGATAGAGGCCCATTCACGGAACTCGGCGGCTGCCTTTTCCACGGATTCGCGCTGTTCGTCGACGCGGACACCAGCTGTTCCGCCACGGGTCGCTCGCGATGCCACCGCGCCATCAATGGTCAGTACATCACGAACCTCTGGGGTCAATCGCTTGTCGACGCTTGCAAGCTGCTCATCTGAGAGATCCACCAGATCAACCCCTGCTTGTTCAGCTAATCGGACGCACGAACCAGACGCTTCGTGTGCTTCACGGAATGGGACTCCCTGACGCACCATCCACTCGGCCAAGTCCGTGGCCAAGGTAAACCCGCGGGGTGCGAGTTCACGCATCCGGTCTTCGTGGAATACCAGCGTAGAAACCAAGCCGGTCATTGCGGGAAGCACCAAGTTTAACTGGGCGAAACCGTCGACAAGCGGTTCTTTGTCTTCTTGCAAATCGCGGTTATACGCCAGTGGCAAAGCCTTGCACGTCGAAAGCAGCCCGGTGAGATTACCGATTAGCCTGCCAGTCTTACCACGCTGCAATTCCGGAATATCCGGGTTCTTTTTCTGCGGCATGATCGATGATCCCGTGGACCACTCGTCGCTGAGCGTGACGTATCCGAACTCTGGGGTCGACCAGGCAATAATTTCTTCAGACAGGCGAGACATGTCGACGGAGATCTGTGCCAGTACGAATGCGGTCTCAGTGGCGAAATCACGGGACGAGGTTCCGTCCAAAGAGTTTTCCGCGGAGCTATCGAAGCCCAATTCCTCGGCGATAGCTTCTGGGTCCAGCTGCAACGAAGAACCAGCCAACGCACCAGAACCATAGGGCGATACTGCCAAACGCTTATCTAAATCGCGGAGTCGATCAAGATCTCGCAGCAACGGTTGTGCGTGGGCCAGCAAGCCGTGTGCCAACAAGATCGGCTGCGCAGCCTGGAAATGAGTCTTACCCGGCATGATTACACGTGGGTGTGCTTTTGCCTGTGCCGCAAGCGCGTCGATGAGGTCGACAACTTGCGTAGCTACGTCGCGAATGGCGTCGCGTACCCACATGCGGAATAACGTGGCAACCTGGTCGTTACGTGAACGACCAGCCCGCAATCGGCCTCCCAATTCCTTGCCAACACGATCAATCAGGCCACGCTCCATCGCACCATGCACGTCTTCATCGCCAGGATCAGGGGTAAACTCACCCGATTCGACATCACGACCAAGCTGGTCAAGACCAGCGAGCATTGCCTCCAAGTCCTCATCCGAGAGCAACTCAGCTCTATGTAAAACGCGGGCGTGGGCTTTCGAGGCAAGCACATCATAAGGTGCAAGAACCCAATCAAAGTGCGTGGATACAGATAGCGCAGCCATGGCATCGGACGGACCACCTGAAAAGCGTCCGCCCCACAGTGCGCCTTCGTTCGTGGAATGCGCCTGAATTCCAGCCATTAGTTATTTGCCTCGCGATCACGCTTGTTAGAAATCTGGGTGGACAAACCGTGCAACTGAACGAAGCCTTTTGCCGCGGTCTGGTCAAAGGTATCGCCAGTATCGTAAGTAGCCAGGTTGAAATCATACAGCGACTGGTTCGAACGACGGCCGTTAACGATGATGTTGCCGGCGTGCAATACCAGACGAATATCGCCGGTGACGTGCTCCTGGGTCGACTGGATAAAAGCATCCAGCGACTTCTTCAATGGGCTGAACCACAGGCCGTCGTAAACTTCTTCAGACCAACGGGCATCGATGCTGCGCTTGTAACGAGCAACCTCGCGCTCCAGGCAGACGTCTTCGATGGCTTCGTGCGCCTTAATCAAGACCATCGCGCCCGGGGCTTCGTAGACTTCACGAGACTTGATACCAACCAAACGGTCTTCCACCATGTCCAACCGGCCTACGCCCTGCGCACCTGCACGGCGGTTGAGCTCTTCAATAATTTCAAGCGGAGAAAGCTTCTTGCCATCGACAGCAACCGGGCGTCCGGCTTCGAAAGAAATGATCACTTCGTCTGGAGCGTTACCCAGCGCTGGGTCCTCAGTGTATGCGTAGAGATCTTTTGTTGGAGGGTTCCACAAGTCTTCCAGGAAGCCAGTCTCGACAGCACGGCCCCATACATTTTGGTCAATCGAGAATGGTGATTTCTCCGATTGCTCAATCGGCAAATCAATCTCGTTAGCAAACTCGATGGCTTTGTCACGAGTCCAGGCATAGTCACGCGCTGGCGCAATGATGTCCAGTGATGGATCCAACGCACGGAAAGAAACTTCGAAGCGAACCTGGTCATTACCCTTACCAGTGCAACCGTGAGAGACGTGCGTGCCGCCATGTTCTTGGGCAGCCTGCACCAGGTGCTTGACGATCAGCGGACGAGAGATCGCAGACACCAGTGGGTACTGCTTCATGTACATCCCGTTGGCCTGGACCGTCGGCAAACAATATTCTTCAGCGAACTCGTCGCGAGCATCGACGACAATGGATTCCACAGCGCCGCAATCCAGTGCACGCTGACGAACCGATTCCATGTCTTCGCCACCCTGGCCCAGGTCTAGTGCCACGGCGACAACTTCGCCTTCCGTTTGGCGTGCCAGGTATGGAATAGCTACTGAGGTGTCCAAACCTCCGGAGTACGCAAGTACGATGCGGTTTTTCATGATCGTTCCTTTACTGTTGTTTGTTGCTTTCGGTTGTTCCGGGCGCTATCGACGAGAAGCGTGACCCGCCGTTGGTACGGAGCCAACACCGTCCGGAATCAGTGTAGAGGCCCGCCATTGTTTAACAATGTTCGGGGTTTTGGGTACTTTTCGCGTTGGGTTTACTCGGGGCCAATCGTGGCTGCCCCATCCGCCAAGGAGTCGATGAGTTCTTTTCCAGTGAGCGGATCACGTGCGAGCACAAAGACGGTGTCATCACCAGCAATCGTGCCGACAATGTCGGATACACCCACTCGGTCAATGAAACTCGCGAGGTAGGGCGCGGCACCGGGCGGCGTACGCAGCACCGCTGTATTCGCCGAGTGATCAGCTGCAACCACGAGATCAGCCATCATTTTGCGGAGTTTATCCCGAGGGCCGGACGCAGACGGTACTTGTAGTGATTCGGCGTCGCCGACCACATAAAAGCTGCGCCCGTCGACGGGTTTGACCTTCCGAGCGCCGAGCTCGTCGAGGTCTCGAGACAGCGTGGCCTGGGTGGTTTCGAAGCCTTCTGCCAATAAGAGCTTGGATAGTTGCGCCTGCGAATAAATGCGCGTCTGTTCCAGTAATTCCACGATCCGTGCTTGGCGCCCGGTGCGGGAATAGGTGTGTGTCATAGCTTCCTCGCTTTCGCTACTGGATTACCAGAGGCAATGCCCAGCAACCACACAAGCACGGCCTTTTGTGCGTGCAGACGGTTTTCTGCCTCGTCAAAAACACGTGAAGCTGGGCCATCAATGACCTCTGCCGTGACTTCATTACCACGATATGCCGGAAGGCAGTGCAGGAAAATCGCGTTTTCTGCTGCCTTGTCCATGATTTCTTGTGTTACCCGGTACGGCACGAATGGCGTGGTGCGATCTTTACCGTCGTCTTCTTGCCCCATGGATACCCAAGTATCAGTGATCACGACTTCCGCGCCCGCCACATCTGCTGGATCCGCACTCACGGTCACATTGCCGCCAGTAATTTTTGCTTGTCGACGAGCACGATCAACGAATTTCACCTGCGGTTGGAAATCTTCGGGTGCAATGATCCACACATCCATACCCGCCATCGCCAGGCCCAGCATGTAGGAGTTAGCCATGTTCTGGTCTCCGTCACCCAGATATGCAACCTTCTTGCCGAACAATCCTGCTACTCCTTTGTCTGGGCAGAGAGATTCCACCATGGTCTGCAGGTCTGCCAAGATCTGGCACGGGTGGAAATCATCTGAAAGCGCGTTGATGACAGGCACGGTGGCGTGTGCCGCCATATCTTCCAAGCCTGCTTGCTCGTACGTACGCCAGGCAATCGCCTCGACGTAGCGCGAAAGCACCCGCGCAGTATCGGCAACAGTTTCACCTTTGCCCATCTGGGAGGCGCCGGCCTCGGTGACGATGGCACTTCCTCCCAGCTGAGCGATACCGGCATCGAAAGAAAAACGAGTACGCGTCGAAGTCTTATCGAAGACGACTGCCACACTACGTCCGCCGGACAATGGGCGGTGGCTCAGCGGGTCAGCTTTCAATTCAGCAGCGAGAGCAAGAATTTCTTTTTGCTCAGCGGGAGTAATCGAATCATCCGCCAATAAATGACGAAGCTGTGAAGGTTGTGCTTGCGATGTCATAAAAGTCCTTAATCGAGTATTTCTTGCAGTATTGTTACGCATTCATCGACGTGTCGTCGTTCGATAATTAGCGGTGGAGTCAAGCGCACGACCTTGTCATTTGGAGCGTTAAGGATCAGACCGCGCTCGAGACCTGCAACGACGACCTCTTTCGCGTTCGCTGACTCGAGCACCACTCCGAGCATCAAACCGGTACCGCGAACTTCCGAGACTCCGGAAAGCTGCTGCAGCTGGCTGCGAAGATACGCACCGATTTCACGTACGTGCTGCAAGAATCTTTCATCCAGAGTGTTAAGCACCGTGCGGGCTGCTGCCAAGACCACAGGATTTCCACCAAACGTGGTGCCGTGCTGGCCGGGCTGGAGGTATTGTGCAGCTGCACCGCGAGCAAGCACTGCCCCCATCGGCAGACCACCGCCGAGGCCTTTGGCCATGGTGACGACGTCTGGAACCACTCCGGCGTACTCATGGGCGAAAAATTTTCCGGTTCGTCCTACCCCGGTTTGTACCTCATCAGCGATCATGAGAATGCCATAGTCATCGCACAGCTGGCGCACTGCAGCCAAGAAACCTTCCGGCGCGGGTATCACACCAGTTTCTCCCTGAATCGGCTCAGCGAAAATTGCGGCAATACCGTCGGGATCTTCTTCGACGATTTCGCGCAGTTTCTGCACGTCGCCGTAGGGGTAGAAATCCACACCACCTGGCAGCGGTTCAAATGGGGCTCGTTTTTCTGGTTGTCCCGTCAGCGCGAGTGCACCCATAGTGCGCCCATGAAAGCCTGCCTCTGCTGCCAATACCCGGCCACGGCCTGTCAGGCGGGCGATCTTGAACGCAGCCTCATTAGCTTCCGCCCCGGAATTACAGAAAAATACCCGAGCACTGTCGTCGCTGCCATCAGCGAAGCGCTGTTTCAGCGCGGTTGCAACCTCCACAGAGTGCGGGGTGGCGAAGATGTTTGAGGTATGCCCAAGTGTGGCGATCTGCGTGCTGACTGCCTCGACAATATCCGGGTGCGCCTGCCCTAAAGCATTAACTGCGATGCCAGCTAGCATATCGAGATAACGCTTCCCCTCAGTATCAGTGAGATACATGCCTTGCCCACCGGTTAAGCTGATAGCGGGGGTCCCGTAGTTATTCATCAATGCACTAGACCAATCGTTTGCTGTTTTCTGCATCATGCGTGTTCATCCTTTCGCAGCACGGTTCCGCCGGGATAGTCCCTGCTTCGGTGATTATTTGGCAACACCATGGTGCCCACACCGCCTTCGGTGAGTAGCTCCAGTACCACCGAGTGCGCTTCCCTGCCGTCAATAACGTGGGCTGCATTAACGCCACCGCGAACTGCATTGAGGCAGGCTTCCATTTTCGGGATCATGCCGCTATCCAGACCCGGTAACAAGGCGTCGAGTTCGTCAACTTCAATGATAGAAACCAGCGAGTCGCGGTCCGGCCAGTCTTTATAGAGGCCTTCCACATTAGTCAGTACCAACAAACGTTCCGCGCCAATCGCAGAAGCTAATGCGCCAGCAGCAATATCGGCGTTGATGTTGTACACCTCGCCGTTGTGATCAGGCGCAATTGTGGAAACCACAGGAATGCGCCCGGCAGCAATAATGTCCATCAAGGCTTCCGGGTTGACGCTGACGATATCGCCCACGTGTCCGATATCTACTTGTTCTCCCTCGATATCTAGGTAGCGCTTTTTTGCGGTAAACAGGCCCGCGTCTTCGCCAGAGGTTCCGACCGCATACGGCCCGTGGGAATTGATAAGACCTACCAAATCGCGACCAACTTGCCCGAACAACACCATGCGGACGACATCCATGACCTCTGGAGTAGTAACCCGAAAGCCGCCCTTAAACTCCCCTTCAAGGCCAAGACGCTCTAGCATCTCCGTAATCTGCGGTCCACCGCCGTGAACAACTACGGGTCGAGCCCCGATCGTGCGCAACAACACCATGTCTTTCGCGAACGCTGCTTTTAGTTCGTCATCCACCATGGCATTGCCGCCATACTTGACGACGACTATCTTGTCGCGGAGGTGTTGTAGCCATGGCAATGCTTCAGACAGCACTGCTGCTCGGTCGCGGTTACTGAGGTGTTCCAACATGGCCACGGGCTCCTTATTTCCTAGTTTCTGTCTTGGGGACGCGTTATGAGCTGTATGCCGAATTAATTTCGACGTAGTCATGAGACAGATCAGTGGTGCGCACGAAAGCGCTGCCCGGACCACCGGTGCCAAGATCTACTCGGACGTCGATATCAGCCCCGGACAGGTCGACCTCGCGTGCAGCCGGGGTACCAGTGGTGGCTTTGCAGACCGCATGATTATTGAAATAGACGCTGATGTTATCCGGATCCATGTCCGCATCAGCCATACCGACGGCGGCCAAAACGCGCCCCCAGTTGGGGTCTGAACCGAACATGGCGCATTTGAAAAGGTTGTCGCGGCCCAGCGTGCGAGCGGCATTGAGAGCCTGTACGTCATCCGTTGTGCCTTCGACAGTGATTTTCACGCGCTTGGTGACACCTTCGGCATCCGCTTGCAATTGGTCTGCCAAGTCCGCACAGGCCGCGAGAACCGCTTCATTCAATGCTTCTTGCGTGGTAGTTTCACCGGATGCCCCGCTGGCCATAAGTACCACGGTGTCGTTCGTGGAGGTCGATCCGTCCACATCGAGGGTGTCAAAAGTCAGCGCAGTTGCTTTCTGCAACGCAATAGCGAGTTGTTCTGGGGTAGCTGACAAGTCCGTCGTCAAGCACACCAACATGGTGGCCAGCGATGGGGCCATCATGCCTACGCCTTTGCCCATTCCACCGAGGCTCCAGCCATCGCCATTCACCAGAGTTTGTTTCACCGTGGTGTCGGTGGTCATGATCGCTCGTGCTGCACCCTCGCCATGGTCTGGGCTATTTCCCAACACACCAGGCAGCTTTTCGATACCAACTGATACGGCATCCATCGGCATCGGCTCACCAATCAGCCCGGTTGAACATACAGCTACCTGGTTGGAGTCGAAATTCAATAATTCAGCGAGTTCAGTCTGCATCTGCTGTGCGTCGCGAAGCCCCAGTGCACCATTGCACGCGTTGGCATTGCCAGCGTTATACAGCACTGCGCGCAACTGACCGTCGGCAAGAGCTTCGCGCGAGACCTTGACCGGCGCAGCCACCACGCGGTTCCGAGTAAAAACACCTGCCGCGGAAAATTCCGGGCCATCGTTGACAACTAACGCTAAGTCAGTCTTGCCGGAGGGCTTGATTCCCGCTTTGACACTCGCCGCCCGAAATCCCTGTGGCACGGTAACTCCGCGGGCACTATGGGCAGATTCTCTTTTCGCTCCTGCCTGTGGCGTGGAGCTATCTGCGCTGATCTCTGGGTTGGTCATAGGAAATCCTCGTAGTTTTATGGTTCGTCTTCGTCGGGTTAGGGCGCTAGGCCTGGGTGAGTAAGCCCGGCGGTTTCCTCAAACCCCAGCATCAGGTTCATGCATTGCACAGCTGCTCCGCCGGTCCCTTTGGTTAAGTTGTCGAGTACTGCGGTGATCAACAAAGTGTTGGTTGCTTCGTTGACCTCGGCTTGGATCTGGCAAGTGTTTGCGCCAATGACATGCTGCGTTTCCGGTTGCTGACCTGCAGGTAGCACCTGAATGAATGGCTCATCGCGGTAGAAATCATGAAAGATATCGGTGATTGCTTCTTGCGACAACGGCGCCGTAAGTTGTGCGGTAGCCGTGGTCAAAATTCCGCGGGTTGCGGGTGCAAGCACCGGCGTGAAGTTAATGCGGTAGTCCTGATCGCGGATTTCGCGGAGGTTTTGCACCACTTCTGGGGTGTGGCGGTGCTTGCCGGAGGTGTTATAAGCACGCAGGTTACCCGTGGTTTCAGACCCTAACAGCGGAACCGCAGCCTTTTTACCAGCGCCAGACGTACCGGTAATCGAGACAATGTTGATTGCCGGTTCGATTACTGCTGCCGCTACGGCAGGCAGCAAAGCAAGCGTCATTCCCGTGGGAAAACACCCAGGAACAGCTACCTTCTTTGCTGCTGCAATTTCAGCGCGGTGCCCTGGCATTTCTGGAATACCGTACGGCCACTGGCCTGCATATTCCCCGCCATAGTACGCATCCCAATCCGTTTTGTTGTGTAGCCGGAAATCAGCCGCACAGTCAATAATTATGGTGTCGTTTGGCAACTGCTTCGCCAATTCTGCAGAGTGCCCGTGTGGAAGGCCCAAGAAAACAACATCGTGACCAGACAGAACTTCGACTGTGGTGTCTTCAATCATACGATCACGTAGCTGAAACAAATGTGGCATCTGCTGTGAAACAGGATTACCGGCATGTGAGTGGCCGGTCAGTGCACCGATTCGCAGGGCACCGTCGTGGTAACGCGGATGGTTCAGCAACAGGCGGAGAATCTCACCGCCTGCATAACCGGTGGCTCCTGCTACAGCAACTGAAATCGTCATAGCGCCACCCTAGCAAACTTTATGCAAGAAAGTGCAAATTATTCAATCGTGAATATTTATCAGCCTTGCTTCGCAGAAAACCGTGGCGTGGCCCCCTTTAGGCGTACAGTGGGACACATATCGTAATTCACATCACCCGAAGGAGTGATCCATGTCTAGCACTGGTTCAATTTCTGCATCCCCTGATGGCCTATTGTTGGCTCTCGTACAATACCGCGTCCCCATCATCGAAAAACCCGAAGACGTGCAGACTAACGTCAAAGAAATTTGCCGTCGAGTAGCGTCAACCAAAGCCGGTTATCCAGATTTGGACCTGATTGTTTTCCCGGAATACTCCACATCGGGGCTCAACACCGCAATCTGGTCCTATGATGAATTCCTCATCGCAGTTGACTCTCCTGAGGTCGATCAGTTCCGCAAAGCCTGTAAAGACAACGACGTTTGGGGCGTCTTCTCCATCATGGAGCCACACCACGAAGAAGGAAAGCCGCCATTTAATACCGCAATCATCATCGACAACAATGGCGAACTAGCCCTCCACTACCGCAAGCTACAGCCCTGGACCCCAATCGAGCCCTGGTCGCCCGGTGACCTCGGCATGCCCGTTTGTGACGGGCCAAAAGGATCGAAACTCGCTGTCAACATCTGCCACGATGGAATGTTCCCTGAGCTGGCCCGCGAAGCAGCATATAAGGGCGCAAATGTCTATATCCGCATTTCTGGTTACAGCACGCAGGTGCAAGATCAATGGATAATGACCAACAAGACGAATGCGTTCCAAAACCTGATGTTCACCGCATCCGTAAACTTAGCCGGATACGACAACGTCTTCTACTATTTCGGCGAAGGCAATGTCTGCAATTACGACGGAAACCTCATCGCGGAAGGTCACCGCAACCCAGACGAAATTGTCACCGCAGAAATCTTCCCAGAGCTTGCCGACAAGGCTCGCGTTAATTGGGGCTTGGAAAACAACATCTTCAACCTGGGCAATCGGGGCTATGTCGCTGTTCCTGGTGGCGCCACCGAAAACTACCTCACCTGGGTCGAAGATCTCGCCAAGGGGCAGTATAAGCTCCCGTGGGCGGATGAAGTACGCATTAAAGACGGCTGGAAGTACTACCCAGATGGCCCACAACTGGGACCGTTGCCAGAAAAGTTCAAGAAATAAGAGGCCATCTTTCCGGTAAAGCTTTCGTTCCAGAAAGCCCTAAAGCTAGAAAGCCCTAAAGGCTGATTGTCTCCCGTGGCTAACACGACGTCAGAGCGATGTCGTGTTAGCCACTTTTTGTTTAGCGATGCAACCTCGCCATGCTCAAAAAACACCCCCCGGTGACGAATTCATAGAAAATCCGAAAGCTGTTCAACAAACCCAGTTGTTTTCATAACCTCAGTCACTTATTCTAAGAACACTTGGGCGTAGCCCGTGTCACATTCTCTTTACGTGATGCTGCCAGGCACCTTGGCCTGCCGAGCGTTACACTCCACCGACTGGAAGGTGAATAAGTCATATGTCAGAACAAAAACCCCAGCCGCACGGCGGCGCAATGGGGCCGACAACAGACGGAAGGCGTGCATCCTATCTTGATGAGGATCAGGGCCTATCCAAAGGAATGGGTCAGCGTCAACTACAAATGATCGCGATAGGTTCCGCAATCGGAACCGGCTTGCTGTTAGGTACCGGGGGACGTCTGGAACAAGCCGGACCATTCCTGGCAGTCCTCTATCTAGTTTGTGGTTTCTTCGGCTATATCATTCTGCGCGGACTGGGCGAGCTGATCGTTTACCGGCCGTCATCGGGTTCATTCGTGTCTTATGCCCGTGAATTCTATGGCGAAAAAGCAGCCTTTATTACAGGGTGGCTGTATTGGGGCAACTGGGCGATGACCATCATCGCAGACTCCACCGCGGTGGCCCTCTACATTCTTTGGTTTGATCGCTACACGTCCGTTCTGGACAGCATCCCGCAATGGCTGCTGGCACTAGGAGTCGTCGTATTCATCCTGGGCTTCAACATGCTTTCGGTCAAGATCTTCGGCGAACTGGAATACTGGTTCTCCTTAATCAAGATCGTTGGGCTCTTGGTATTCATGGCTCTGGGTATTTGGGTAGTTCTCACCGGCCATCCACAGGGATACGACACTGGATTCCAGCTCATTAGCGAAGGCGGCGGATGGTTACCAAACGGCTTGTTGCCTGCCATTGTCGTTATCCAAGGTGTGGTTTTCGCATACGCGGGTATCGAACTCGTTGGTACAACTTCAGGTGAGACCAAGAACGTCGAAAAGATCATCCCGAAGGCCGTCAATGCGGTGTTGTTCCGCATCATCTTCTTCTATTTCGGTTCGGTGATGCTGTTGACCATGGTTTTGCCGCACACCGAATACATTGCCGGCGTATCACCATTCGTGACCTTCTTTGATTCTTTCGGTATTGGCGTAGCCGCACCGATTTTCCAGCTGGTTCTAATCACTGCGGCACTGTCCTCGCTCAACGCGGGTCTGTATTCCACTGGTCGAGTGATGTACAACATGTCGATTTCCGGTTCTGGTCCAAAATTCGGTAAAGCACTGTCAAAGGACGGTGTGCCTTACGGCGGTATCCTGCTTGCCGGAGCCATCGCATTCGCTGGCGTGTTCTTGAACTTCGTGGTCCCAGAAATGGCCTTCGAAATTGTGCTGAACCTGGCAGCTCTGGGAACCATGGCCAGTTGGGCAGCAATCAGCATGGCACACTGGAAATTCGTCAAACTCTCCAAGACCGGTGAGTACGAACGCTCCAGCTACCGCAGTCCGTTTAACGCCTGGGGCGATATCGCAGTTGTGATCTTTATCGGTGTTGTGATCATCCTCATGGCTTTCGACTGGCCAGTGGGAACCTACACATTGGCAGCGTCTCTGCTGCTTATCCCGATGTTCTGGTTCGGCTGGCGGGCGTGCAAACCGCAGGTAATGGCACAGCTAGAGGCTCGCCAAGCTCGAATGAACGCGTACAATGAAGGAAGCAACAGCCAGAAATCTGGCGAATAAATAGCTTTCGAACAGCTCTTCCGGCTAGCCCAATTAATCTTTAGCGGTCGGCCCGGAACGAAGAAGCACAACCCGAAAGGAGACCAAAAATATGGTCAAATTTGTAGATGTCGACAACATGGCACGCTGGATCCAGCGCGAAGGTGTCGAAAAGATCATCACCGGTATGGTTAGCTACTTGGAGAAGGATTACTCCGAGTGGGAGCGTTTCGACCTCATCCCTCGCGTGGCTAGCCACACCCCGTTTGGCGTCATCGAGCTGATGCCGACGTCGAACGGCGAAGAATACTCTTTCAAGTACGTCAACGGCCACCCATCCAACCCAGCACGCGGTTTCCAGACTGTTACCGCGTACGGCATGCTTGCCGACGTCGACAATGGTTACCCAACCTTCTTGGCTGAAATGACGTTGCTGACTGCATTGCGCACCGCAGCAGTGTCTTCCATGGTGGCCAAGAAACTGGCTCGCCCAGATTCCAAGACCATGGCCATGATTGGTGCCGGTTCGCAGGCTGAATTCCAGGCTTTGGGCTTCCGTGGAACCTTGGGCATCGAAGACATCCGTATCTACGACGTAGACCCTGAGGCTTTGGAGAAGGTTCGCCGCAACCTGGAACCGCTGGGCTTCAACATCACTGTCTGCTCCACCACCGAAGAAGCCGTCGAGGGTGCCGACATCATCACCACTTGCACCGCGGATAAGGCACAGAACCAGATTCTGGGCACCCAGCACGTCAAGCCAGGCGTACACATCAACGCAGTTGGCGGCGACTGCCCTGGCAAGACCGAGTTGGTAGAAGACATCCTGGATATGTCCACCGTCTTCGTCGAACTGCCTGAGCAGACCCGCATCGAAGGCGAGATCCAGCAGAAGCCAGACGACTACGAGGTTGTTGAGTTCTGGAAGGTCATCACCGGCAAGGAAAAGGGTCGTTCATCCAATGAGGAGATTACCTTGTTCGACTCCGTCGGTTTCGCCATCAACGATTTCTCTGCTCTGCGTTACCTCCGCGATGATGTCGCCGGTACCGAGCTCGAGACCGACATCGATTTGATCGCTAACCCAGAGGATCCAAAAGATCTCTTCTCGCTGGTGGCAGAAGTTCCTTCCCTGGTCTAAACTTTCGTCGACTGGCCCGGGCCTGGGAGGGTTCCAAGGCTCCAGGGCTCGGCGAAGGACCTGGCGCCAAGGGCCACGGGCAGGATCTTGGGCCAGAACCGGGCACGAATGCAGAAATCACGACCAGTTTTACAAATAGTGGCTTAAAAGTAGGCAGTTTTTGACCACTATTTGTAAAAGAGCGCCCTACCGCACGGTAGGGCGCATTTTTAATGCTCCACGAGCCTGGCGAGTGCAGGCAATCCTGCCAGAGCACAAGGAAGCTCGGCGGCGCAGCGAACCGAACTGTCCATATCCCGCCAAGGCCAAACAAGTTTATGCACGCATGTGAGCTCCCAGCTCGACGCGAGCCTTTTCTGCAGCTTGCACCCGGTATTCATTGACCTCATCGTCAGTCAAGGTCCGATCATCGGCGCGGAATACCAAGTTAAATGCTAGCGACTTCTTGCCTGCTCCCAGCTGTTCGCCGCGGAAGACATCGAAAAGCTCCACGGATTCTAGCAAGTCACCTGCTGCCGATTCAACGACGCGACGCACAGTCTCGGCAGGTACCTCGTCGTCGACGACCAACGCCAAATCTTGGTGCAAAGCCGGGAAGGCCGACAGGCGTGGCGCCGGGAAGGATTCGTCCAACGGCAATGCGGAAAGATTCAATTCCATAGCGCACGTACGCGCAGGAAGTCCAAGAGCTTCGACAACCTGTGGGTGCAGCTCACCAGCGTGGCCAACCACGGTGCCCGCAACACTCAGCTGCGCGCAGCGTCCCGGGTGCCACGGCAAATATTCTGCGTTTGCAATTTCCAGTTCTACCCCACAGGCACGCGCCACGATGCGCGCAGACTCGATAGCATCTGCATAGGTGTAATGACGACCGCTACCCCACGGTCCAGTAAATTCCAGCTCACCGGAACCTACGGTTGCCACGTGCAGTGGCTGTCGCGGCAAACTATTGATTACGCTCGCCACGGTGGCATCATCCGGCCGCGCGGCAACCGACGGCATAGGGGTGTGATCCGCAGCAGCGAAGCTCACCTGCTGGAGACCGAACAAACCAACCGAGTCACGGCCCCGGGCAACGTTACGGCGTACCGCATCCAGCATCGAAGGCAGCAGCGTGGTTCCCAAAACCGCATGGTCAGATTCCAGCGGGTTTTGCACTGCCACGGTGTTGCGGCGTGAGTCGTCAGCAGCCAATCCCCAAGTGTCGAAAGTATCATTAGCAATGAATGGCGTCGGCAAGATCTCCGCATACCCGGAGTACGCCAAAGCATGACCAACTGCACGGCGGCGCTTTTGCGCAGGGCTCAACCCGCGCCCTGCCGATGGCGTCGGCAAGATGGTCGGAATGTCTTCCAACCCTTCCAAACGCAATACTTCCTCCACCAGGTCGACAGCAACCGTCAAGTCAGAACGCCAAGTTGGTGGAGTTACACGCAATTGTGCACCGTCTTGGGAGGCTTCCGCGCCGATCTCTTCCAGACGCCCGATAACGGCTCGTTCCGGGTAGTCAACGCCAGCGATCCGAGACGGGAAATTGATATCCATGGCAATTTCCGGCGCCGCGGGAACTTCCCCCTGCACAGTTCGGGTGGCTTCTACCGTTCCGCCAGCGATCTCCGCGAGCAACGCGCAGGCCAGGTCCAGGCTGACCTCAACCAGTGCTGGATCAACGCCGCGTTCAAAACGACGGGATGCTTCCGAGGACAACTTGTGTCGCCGCGAAGTACGCGCCACTGTAATCGGATCCCAGTTAGCGGCCTCGAAGTAGACATCAGTGGTCTCATCGCTGATTTCAGAGGTGGTACCCCCCATGACACCAGCCAAGGACTGGATGCCAGACTCATCGCAGATCACGACGTCTTCTGCATTCAGGGTGCGTTCGACGTGGTCGAGCGTCTCAAATTTCTCGCCTTCTTCTGCACACCGCACCGTGAGCCCACCCTGAATCTTGCTGGCGTCGAACGCGTGCATTGGCTGGCCTAGCAGCAACATCAGGTAGTTCGTGATATCCGTAGCAGCATTGACTGGGCGCTGACCGGAAAGCATTAATTCGCGCTGCATCCACCATGGTGATTGCGCTTTCGGGTCAATTCCGGTGACTTTGCGCAGGCCAAAACGGCGAGTTTTAGTGTCCTCGGCGATGGTGACGGACAGGGTTTCGCCATCGGCAGCAGGCACTCCTTCAGTGCTCAATCCTGCAACAGAAGGGTCGACTGCGGGATCCACATATTTCAAACCAAATGCCGAGGCGATCTCACGAGACAAACCACGAGCGGAAAGAGCATAGCCGCGGTCCGGAGTGATGTTGACGTCGAAGATGACATCGTCCAAGCCCAAATAACCACGGGCATCCTCGCCTGGCTCACCGGCATCAGCCGGAAGAGTCAAAATGCCGTCGGATTTGTCGGTTAGGCCCAGCTCTGCCACCGAGCAGATCATGCCACGAGACATCTTGCCGTAGGTCTTGCGCTCGCCGATGGCGAAGCCCCCGGGCAACACGGTTCCTGGAAGAGCGATAACCACGAGGTCACCTTCCGCGAAATTCCGTGCACCACAAATAATTTCCTGTAGCTCGCCGGTGCCATTGGCTTTACCGACGTTCACTTGGCAGTAGCGGATGGGCTTTTTGAACTCGGTCAGTTCTTCGATTTCTTCTACACGCCCGAATACCAGAGGCCCAGTGGTTTCTTCGATTGCCTCATAGCCTTCAGTTTCAAAACCAACGCGGACATAACCACCGTCGAAATCGGCTGGACTGACGGCCCACTCCGGGTTGTGCTGGTTCAGTAGACGGCTAACCCAGTTCTGGGTGATCAACATTGTTGCGGCTCCTTATTCTGGGTTGGTGGTTAAGCGTGGATTCCGAATGGCAAGGTAAAGCGGACGTCGCCTTCGACCATATCGCGCATATCCGAAAGGCCATTACGGAACTGCAGGGTGCGCTCCAGCCCCATGCCGAAGGCAAAACCGGTGTATTCGTTCGGGTCAACACCAACGGCAGTCAAGACGTTGGGGTTGACCATGCCACATCCGCCCCACTCAATCCAGCCGGCACCGCCCTTTTTGTTTGGGAACCAGACATCGACCTCAGCGGAAGGCTCGGTGAACGGAAAATAATTTGTACGCATACGCGTGGTGGTCTCTGGGCCGAAAAGCGTTTTTGCCAAGTGGTCCAGGGTGCCGCGCAGGTGGGCCATGTTCAGCCCCTTGTCGACGGCTAGACCTTCAATCTGATGGAATACCGGGGTGTGAGTGGCATCGAGTTCATCGGTGCGGAACACTCGGCCCGGGCAAGCAATATAGAGAGGCACATCGCGCTCAAGCATGGACCGAACCTGCACCGGCGAAGTGTGGGTGCGCAACACCTGCTGCGAGCCTGGTTTACCGACGTGGAAGGTATCCTGCAGCGTCCGAGCCGGGTGGTCTGGCTTGAAATTCAGCGCATCAAAGTTGAAATATTCGGCCTCGACCTCTGGTCCATCAGCGATCTCCCAGCCCATACCGATGAAAATATCTGAGATCCGCTCGGACAAAGCAGTAATTGGGTGCAGCGCTCCAGTTTGGTGCCGTGTGGTTGGAACAGTGACGTCAACTGTTTCCCGAACCAGTTGGGCTTGCCGCTCTTGTTCCTCTAATTCTGCATGAATTTGTGAATAAGCCTTTTCCGCTTTACCACGTGCCATGTTAACGGCTTTTCCAGCAGCTTTGCGTTGGTCCTTGGGCAATGAGCCTAATGATTGTCGAGCCCGAGGAATATAAGCGCCATCCCCAAGATGTTGCCGTCGTGCTTCGGCAAGTTCTTCCATAGTGGATGCCGCTGAGAAATCTGCCGTGGCTTTCTCAGCTGCAGCATCCAAAGCTTCCTGGCTCAAATCAATATCAGTTCCGTTATCAGGTGCGTTCGACACGTCAGCAGTCCTCGCAGTAATCGATAGTAGTTAAGAATTCGGTTTCGTCCGCATGCCAGTCTAGCGATCAACAATACGTAACAGGTAGCGGAGTAGCCTTTACGTGCTCAGCACAAATGCTTTAGCGACGCCGGTTTTGCGCTTTGGCGGATTCGTAAAGGCAGATTGATGCAGCCGTCGCTAGATTCAGTGATTCCGCGTTGCCACGAATAGGGATTGACACTCGGTGATCAGCGCGAGCAGCCACACCCGCAGAAAGACCATGCGCCTCATTTCCCAGCAACCAAGCAGTGGGTTTGTGCAACATGCCAGATTCTTCAGCTTCTTCCAGGGTTATCTCCCCATCGGCGGACGTCGCCAAGATCTGCAGATTTGCCGCGCGTAACTGGCCTAATACATCGTTAACGCCTGTTTCTCGCGCCACGGGTGTGTGGAATAGTGAACCCGCAGATGCACGTGCCACTTTGTTGGAGTGCGGATCAACAGTGTTTCCCGCGAATACGACGCCGTCTGCACCAAGGGCATCTGAAACGCGGATTAGTGTGCCCGCGTTCCCCGGTTCTGAGGTTTCCACAGGTACCGTTAGCAAGCGCGGGGAAGATTTGATAATTTTCCCGGCACTAAACATCACCGGTAAACAAACCGCGAAGATACCCGGGGTGGTTGTCGTTTCCGAAAGTAATTTTGCCGCACCGTCAGTAATCGGGTGAATATACACATCCATAAACCCTGCGGTGCTCACAATATGCTCGAAACGCTCAGCAGCACCCTGCGTTACAAACAGATCAGTCGCTGCGCCCGTCGAGACTGCCGCGTCTACTGAATTCTCGCCTTCAATAAGGAAACGTTGCTCTTTCTTACGGACGGTAGCACGGTGCAGCTTCGCTGCTCGGGACACGCGCGGTGTGCGCTCGGTAAACGGGGCGGAAAAATCTAGCGTCATGGTGGCTTAGTTTACGGGATCAGAGTTAGGGTCTGCAGAACAGCAAAACGCCCCCGGAACAAGCCAGGGGCGCTAACACAAGCACTTGGTGCTGCGTGATGATTAAGCGTTTGCCGGTGCGTTGACATCGGAAGGCAGTGCGGACTTGGCAGCCTCACACAGTGCGGAGAAAGTGTCAAAGTCATTGACAGCCAGCTCCGCGAGCATCTTGCGGTCAACCTCGATCTCAGCCAAACGCAGGCCGTGGATCAGACGGTTGTAGGTGATGTCGTTCATGCGGGCTGCAGCGTTGATGCGCTGGATCCACAGTTTGCGGAATTCGGACTTACGCGCGCGACGGTCGCGGTAAGCGTAAGTCATGGAGTGCAGCCACTGCTCTTTCGCTACGCGGTAGCGGCGGGAGCGCTGACCCCGGTAGCCCTTTGCGGACTTCAGGATTGTGCGACGCTTCTTCTTGGCGTTAACGGACCGCTTTACTCGTGCCACGGTGAAACTTCCTTAAATCTTGTTGTTGGTACTGATGTGGGATGAAACGAGTGGGCCTTTAGGCCTTGCCAAGCAAACGCTTGATGCGCTTCTGATCAGCCTGTGCAACGTCAACGTCACCCTTCAGACGGCGGGTGCGCTTAGAAGGCTTGTGCTCCAGCAGGTGGCGACGATTCGCCTGCTCACGACGCAACTTGCCGGAACCAGTCTGCTTGAATCGCTTTGCTGTGCCCTTGTGGGTCTTCTGCTTCATGGAGTTTCCTTAATCCCTTTAATTGACGGTTCGTTATTTCTTGCCCTTGCGTACTGGACCAAGCACCATGGTCATGTTGCGACCATCCTGCTTCGGTTTGGCTTCCACGACGCCATATTCTTCGACGTCGTTAGCCAAGCGTTCCAGTAAGCGGAAACCAAGTTCAGGGCGCGACTGCTCACGACCGCGGAACATGATGGTTACCTTGACCTTGGAGCCCTTTTCCAGGAAGCGGACAACATTGCCCTTTTTGGTCTCATAGTCATGGTCGTCAATTTTTGGACGAAGCTTTTGCTCCTTGACGACGGTCTGCTGCTGATTCTTCTTGGACTCACGGGCTTTTTGGGCTTGTTCGTACTTGAACTTGCCGTAGTCCATGATCTTTGCGACAGGTGGCTTTGCGTTCGGCGCAACCTCAACTAGATCAAGATCGGCCTCATAGGCAACTTTGCGGGCGTCGTCTGTACGGACGACACCAACCTGCTCACCTTCGGGACCGATAAGACGGACTTCCGGTACTCGAATACGCTCATTAATGCGAGCTTCAGCGCTGATGTGTGACTCCTAAGTTCAAAAGGGGCGAATGAAACGTCTACCCTGCCACAATAAGAGCACTCCCCCGAGAAAACACACGTCAAGGATCAACACAGAGATTACTCGACGTATGCACCTTTACCCGTAACCAGCTCACAGAGCGGTATAAGGTGGGAGGAGACTCCACTTGCGACCTAAGTTCCTGGACGGAACCCTAGGTGGTAGTACGCATCAATCTAGCACGCGTTAATCAATCACACAAATCGACGAACAGGTTCCCCATAGGAATGCCGCTGCACTGCGGTCACTCACTCCGAGCAGGGCCATGGCTCGCTCTAAGCATGCAGGATTTCCGCCAAAAATTGCCCGGTATAAGAGGCTTCCACCTTCGCCACATCCTCTGGAGTACCTTGCGCCACCACGGTGCCGCCACCAGAGCCACCTTCGGGCCCCATATCAACGATCCAGTCTGCTGCCTTGATTACATCCAGGTTATGCTCAATGATCAACACGGAATTCCCTTTGTCCACCAGACCTTGAATTACCAACATCAAGCGGCGAATGTCCTCAAAGTGCAACCCTGTGGTCGGCTCGTCCAGAATATAGACAGTGCGACCATGCGAACGCTTTTGCAACTCCGACGCCAGTTTCACCCGCTGCGCCTCACCGCCGGACAGCGTTGTCGCTGACTGCCCCAAGCGCACATAGCCCAAGCCGACGTCGACAAGCGTCGCTAGATAGCGATGAATTGAAGTAATCGGCTCGAAGAACTCGGCTGCTTCCGAAATCGGCATATTCAGCACTTCGGCAATGTTTTTGCCTTTATAATGCACTTCCAGTGTTTCCCGGTTATAACGCGCACCCTGGCACACCTCACAGGGCACAAACACATCCGGAAGGAAGTTCATCTCAATCTTCAGCGTGCCTTCGCCTTGACAGGATTCACAGCGCCCTCCCTTCACGTTGAAGGAGAAACGCCCAGGCTTATAACCGCGCACCTTAGCCTCTTGGGTTTCAGCAAACAGGTTGCGGATCTTATCAAACACACCTGTATACGTTGCCGGGTTCGAGCGCGGCGTGCGGCCAATTGGTGACTGGTCGACCTGCACCATCTTGTCCAGGTTTTCGATTCCTTCCACACGCTTCGCCCGCCCCGGAACCTGACGGGCACGGTTAAGCTCGTTGGCCAAAGTCTTCGCCAAAATACCGTTGACCACGGTAGATTTTCCCGATCCCGAAACTCCCGTGATGCAACACAACACCCCTAGCGGAATGGTGACGTTGATGCCACGCAGATTATTTTCCCGAGCACCAACAACGGTCAGCTGCCGCTCCTTATCAATTGGACGACGCATTTCTGGAACCGCCAATACTTTACGCCCAGACAGGTAATCCCCGGTTAACGATCCCGGGCAATCCACAATCCCTGCAGGGGCCCCCTGATAAACGACCTCGCCGCCATATTCACCGGCGCGCGGGCCAATATCGACCATCCAGTCCGAAGCGCGAATGGTGTCTTCGTCATGCTCAACGACGATCAAGGTGTTGCCCAAATCGCGCAAGCGCTGCAAAGTAGCGATCAAGCGGTGGTTATCACGCTGGTGCAGGCCGATCGATGGCTCGTCCAAGACGTACAACACACCCGCCAAGCCTGCACCAATCTGGGTAGCCAAGCGGATGCGCTGGGCCTCACCTCCCGACAGAGTGGAAGCGCCCCGGTTAAGGGTCAGATATGTCAGTCCGACGTCGACAAGAAATTGCAGGCGCGCTTGGATCTCTTTGAGTACTGCAGCAGCGATGATTTCGTTGCGATGATCCAACTGCAGCGTATCCAGGAACTGCGTGGCTTCTTCAATTGGTAGCTCCGCTAGCCCGGCGATCGAAAGCTCACCATGTGAGGTAGAAGCCAGCCGCACAGCGAGGATCTCCGGTTTCAAGCGTGTGCCCTTGCACTTCTTGCACGGAACCTGGCGGGTATAAGCCATGAAACGGTCTTTTTGTGAATCCGATTCTGCAGTATCCAGCTTGCGACGCACATACCCTGCCGCACCTTCGAACGGGGCCGTCCAATCGCGCTGCCGACCGTAACGGTTGCGGTACCGCACACGAACTTCAGTTTTCGTGCCATTAACCAGCGCATCACGTTGCTGCTTAGTCAGTTGTGAAAACGGTGTCTCCGGGTCAAAATCCAGTGTCTTGGCCAGACCTTCGACTAATTTAACGAAATACCGTTGATTCGGGCTGGCGTACCAGGGCTGCACCGCCTTATTGGCTGGGGCATCCGGATCCGGAATCAACAAATCCTGGTCCACCTCGTGGCGTGAGCCCAAACCGTCACAACTCGGGCAAGCACCGTACGGCGAGTTAAAGGAAAAGGAGCGGGGTTCATACTCATCAATCGTCAAAGCGTGCCCATTCGGGCAGGCAGATTTCTCAGAAAACATCCGGGTAGATTCTGGGTCATCCACGAAATCAATCGTGACCAGGCCGTCGGCAAGCCGCAACGCCGTCTCGACCGAATCAGTCAGGCGTTGTTTCTGCGAAGCCTTAACCTGCAAACGGTCCACGATGACGTCGATATCGTGCTTAATCTGCTTTTTCAGTGTCGGTGGATCACTCAGCTGATAGATTTCACCATCAATCCGTGCGCGAGAAAAACCTTGTGCAGACAAATCAGCAAACAGATCCACAAACTCGCCCTTGCGTGTGCGCACGACTGGCGCTAGCACCTGGAATTTAGCTTTTTCCTCGTGCGCAAGCACCTGATCGACGATCATTTGCGTGGTTTGCCGTTCGATCACGGCATCGCAGGTAGGACAATGCGGGGTGCCTGCACGCGAAAACAGCAAACGCAAGTAGTCGTAAATCTCGGTGATCGTCCCGACAGTCGAACGCGGGTTGTGGTTGGTTGACTTCTGGTCAATTGAAACCGCTGGCGACAAGCCTTCAATAAACTCGACGTCCGGCTTGTCCATTTGCCCGAGGAACATACGGGCATACGAAGATAATGATTCCACATATCGACGTTGCCCTTCGGCAAAAATAGTATCGAACGCCAGTGAGGATTTACCCGAGCCAGAAAGCCCGGTAAACGCGATCATCTTATCGCGCGGCAAATCAATGTCCACGCCTTTTAGGTTATGTTCGCGTGCACCTTTGACCACCAAACGATCCGCCACGGATCCACCAAGCCTTCCCACAATTCTCTGTTTATGCATCCGGCTGCAACCAGCACGCTTTAGACGCTCTCGTCCCTTCAAAACTACCAGGTTGTATGCAGCAACTATTATCGACGTAAACTGTCTGCATGAGCACCTTAGCGTTACATTCTGTGTCCATATCAGAGATGGACAACCAGTGTTATTTTCTTGTCGACGGCGACCAGGCGTTACTGATCGACGCCGCAGACGATGCCCCACGGCTGCTAGCTTTCGCTGAGGAATTAGGAGTCACCATCACCACGGTGTTGACCACCCACCGCCACTGGGATCACACGCGCGCGTTGGAAGAGTTGTTGGAAAAAACTGGCGCAAAGCATTACGCGTCATACCTAGATGCCCCAGCAATTCCCGGCAACATCGATGTGGAGCTACAGCATGGCGACGTTCTCGAATTCGCTGGCAAGGAATACCCAGTGATTATCTTGCGTGGGCATACTCCCGGTGGAGTCGCGTTAGCTGCTGTGATTGATGGTGTACCAAACTTGTTCGTCGGCGATTCGCTATTCCCGGGCGGCTTAGGAAAAACCGATTCCGAAGGCGATTTCGTGCGCTTGTTCCATGACGTCAGCGACCGGATTTTTGACCAATACCCCGATGAAACCAAAGTTTGGCCCGGGCACGGTAACCCAACCACTTTGGGAGAAGAGCGCGGGAAACTTGCAGAATGGTGGGAACGGCGCTGGTAGGTCACGAACAATGCCCACCACACTTTGTGGGCAGATAACGTAGAATCGGCGTTTAGCACTTCGAGCTACTATTACAAGGAGCATTACTAGCTATGATCCGCAAGATCGCACGTCCAATGCTGGCTTCAGTCTTCATCCTCGACGGCGTTGATGCGCTGCGTAAGACTAACGAACGCGTTGACACCACCGAAGACCTGATCGCGCGTGTGCGCAAGATCGTCCCAGCAGACATCGCGGACGCTATTCCTAACAGCCCAAAGACTGTCGCTCGCGCCTTGGGCGGCGTTAAAATTGGTGCTGGTTCCCTGTTTGCTATTGGTAAGGCGCCACGTCTGGCTGCTGCAACCTTGGCAATCACTAGCTTGCCGACGCTTTTCACCCGCGATGCTTTCTGGTCTGCAAACGAAGATGACGAGCGCCGCGCACGTCTAAACAACTTCGCTACTTCCTCAGCTTTGCTGGGTGGCTTGTTCATCGCTTCCCAAGACACTGAGGGTAAGCCAGGTCTGAAATGGCGCGCAGAACACGCTTCGAAGCAGGCTGGCAAGAAGATGCAGCAGGCACTGCCAACACAGTCTGATTCCGAAAAGATGCTCCAGGATGCCCGCGAAAAAGCTGGCGAATTCGGTGGTCAGGCTAGCGACTGGATCAAGGATTCCAGCGAAAAGGCGCAGGCCTACGTCAAGGACAACAAGGGCGACTGGTCCAAGAATGCCAATGAATGGCTGGATGCTGCACGCTCCAACGCCAAAACCGCCAAGAAGAGTACCGTAAAGGCCGCTAAAAAGGCCCAGGACAAGGCCAACGATGCTCTGAAGGACGCCGAGAAGAAGCACGGCAAGAAGGCAAAGAAGGCCCGCAAGAACGCCGAGAAAATTCAAAGCAAGGCAGACAAAGCTCTGTCCAAGGCTATGAAGAAGCTCGACAAGAAAATCGATTTCTAGGAAAATACTGACCATTGTCTCCCCGTAGAACTACGGGACAGCAATCCACGGGTTCGCAGAGAACCAAACGAGTACACCACTCGAACTATTCTGCAGAGCTCGCTGCCGAACAAAGCTATGTTGATGCTTTGTTCGGCATTTTGGATTCAGATGTCTCTCAAGCACGAAAGCGTCTTGCCGACGCACAGCTAACTATCGACCCTGCCAATGCTGATTCCGATGCCTTGCTGCGTCGCGAAACCGAATATCACCGACTGCAAGAAAAACTCGACCAGTTGAACCTGGCGCAGATCGGTCTGGTTTTTGGACGCATAGATGTGGACGCGAAAGGTGAAAATCCGACGTCAGAGGGTCTGGACCGCCGATACATCGGACGCATCGGTCTCATGGATCGTGATGACGACTACCGTTCACTGCTGATCGACTGGCGTGCGCCTATGGCTCGGCCATTCTATTTGGCCACTACTGCCCACCCAGAAGGCGTACGGGTTCGCCGACATATTCGCACCACGGATCGCGTCGTCAAGGATATCGACGACGAGCTCCTCTCTGGCACCGCTCCAGCCGACGCGGATCGCGCTGATGTAGCCGGCGAGGCTGCACTGCTGCACGCAATGAATAGCGCTCGCGGTGAACACATGGAGTCCATTGTAGAAACCATCCAGCGAGAGCAGGATGCGATCATTCGCGATAGCACCCGCGGGGTTCTCGTCGTAGAAGGAGGACCCGGCACAGGTAAAACTGCCGTCGCGCTGCACCGAGTGGCCTACTTGCTATACACCTGGCGGGAGCAGCTTTCACGGACCGGCGTATTGATCATCGGGCCAAACCCGACTTTTTTGAACTATATTTCGCAGGTTCTTCCCGAACTGGGCGAAACTGGCGTGGTTCTAAGTACGATTGGCCGTCTCTACCCGGGGTTGCGCCCTACCTTGCACGACACTGCTGAAACCCGACGGGTCAAGGGCTCGCTGCAGATGGTCGATGTATTGAAGGCAGCGGTCAAGGCTTATCAACACGTGCCGAAGCATAGCCGGGAAGTGGTATTAGAAGGCACTCGCGTGGAGCTAACACCGACCATGGTGAAAACAGCTCGTACAAAGGCACGACGTTCGCGAAAACCGCACAACGAAGCCCGTGAAATCTTCAGTGAGCAGCTCCAAGAGCTTCTCGCGCAGGGTTTGGCTGAAATCATAGGCCACGATCCACTAGATGGTGGCAACCTACTCAATAGCGCGGATATTTCAGCGTTGCATGAAGATATTTCCGATGAGGCCATCATCGACGAACTTGTAGACGAGTTCTGGCCGCATTTGGGGCCGCGCCAAGTATTGCGCGAACTGTTATCCGACCGCGAGACATTGCACGCTGCTTGTCGCGGTAACGGTGGCGAAGAATTCGTGTCTGCCCTATGGCGTTCGGAGCAAGGATGGTCGGATTCTGATGCCGCACTGTTGGATGAGCTTGCCCAACTGCTGGGCAGCGGTGATGACGAACAGCAAGCTGCTGCAGATGAGCAGGAATGGCGCGAAGCACTGGAAGAAGCCGAGGGTGCACTGGATATCCTGGCTACTTCGGAATCCACCGATAACGATGACGTCTTCGACTCAGAAATACTGTCTGCGCACCACGTTATTGATGCGGAAACCTTAGCGCGTCGCCAGCAGGCACGCGATTATCGGACCACCGCAGAGCGGGCAGAAGACGACCGTACCTGGGCATTCGGGCACGTTGTAGTCGACGAAGCGCAGGAACTTTCTGCAATGGAATGGCGAATGGTGTTTCGCCGGAGCCCTAACCGATGGATGACGGTAGTTGGTGACCCTGCCCAAACGAGTTCACCGGCTGGCTGTGATAGCTGGAGCGCGGCATTGGAGCCGTTCGTCGGCAAGCGTTACCGGCAGCATCAACTGACGATTAATTATCGAACACCGGTGGAAATCGCTGAGCTGGCCGAAAGCATCGTGCACAAGTACAGCCCGGATACCACAGTGGCCCAGGCTATACGTAACCGGAAAGGCGCTGTGCGCTGGCTACCAAGTGGTACCTCGCCGGAGGATGTTCGTGATCAATTGCGCGCAGACGAGACTGCAGCGAGTGCGGAAGACGATACCGCTGACCAAAACCAGCGCAGTTATGCGATTATTTCTACCCACAATGCGGCCGCGTACAAGGGCCTGGAATTTGACCACGTGATCGTCGTGGAGCCGGAAGAAATCATCGCTGCTTCCTCGCGCGGATGGCAGGATCTCTACGTTGCATGTACCCGCGCAACGCAGACTCTCAGCATTATCGGCGCGTTGGACTTAACAGGATTGGACTTAGCAGGGTTGGGCTAATAATCCTTGGGCTTAGCAGGGTTGGGCTTATACAGGCAGTTGTACCGCGCCGGTTTTCACCGGCCGGTTCCTGTCTGACTGCGGTGGCTATGCCACGGTGTGCACGATAATCACGTCGCAATCGGATTGTCGTGCGATATCTGCTGGCACCGAGCCCAATAACCGCCCCGTCAAGGTATTGATGCCACGGTTTCCTACCACGAGCACATCAGCATCGTGTTGGGAAACTATGCGCATCAGCGCCGCGACGGGGCTTCCAGTTTCCATGGCTGCAGCCACTGTCTGTACGCCAAGCGCGCGGGCCTCTTCACACGCTGGTTGCAATATCGAATCGGCGTGTTCTTGTCCGACTACTGGGTGTTCACTTTGGCATTCTTGCTGACCGGCTGTGTCTTCAGGTTCGTAGTAGGCGCACGCGATGATTAACTCGGCGTCGAAAGCTGCCGCCAAGCGCGCAGCACGTCGGACCGCTAATAGCGACGACGGGGAGCCATCGCTGCCAACCACAATGGTGGAGTAATCTTCGCTGCTAGGATCAGCGGGTGGCTTCCCGATGCCGGAGGATTCAGATCTCATGATTTCCGGAGCCCTGCTCCCCTATGCTTGCGCTTCGTCTGCTTGTTCATGATGATCACTGTTGACAACCAACACGTCTACATCAAAACGCCGAGTAACCTCACTGGGTATGCTGCCGAAAACACGACCGGACAGCGTCTTTAGGCCGCGGTTGCCGATGACCACAAGATCGGCTGCGGATTCTTCAACCACCTCCCGTAGCACTGCTACCGGGCCCCCATTAAGTGCACGTAGCTCGATGTGCCCTGCACCTTCGTCCGTAGCTACCTGTTGGGCTTCAAGCAGGATGTCTTCAGCTGCATCGCGATTAATAACGGGCAACGCATTTGCGTCGGCTTTGGCATTAATCATCAGACCATTTTTCTGGTAAAAAGCAGAAACGATGATCAGCTTGGCTTGAAATGCCCGCGCCAGGCTCGCAGCTGACCGTACAGCATGCAGTGACGAATCTGATCCGTCAGATCCAGTAACGATGGTGGAATATGCGACCACGGGGAGTTCCTTCCGAACTTGGCGATAGTGCGATTCTAACGCCTTATCTCACACTCCACGGAAAAATCACCGGAGAATCCGGCAAATATGACGCGATTATCACCACACTGGCTGCAAGTTATATACCAGCTTCTTTCACTCCGCGTAGTTCCTTTTTCAGGTCCGCGATCTCATCACGCAATCGGCCTGCCAACTCGAACTTGAGATCCCGGGCGGCAACCTTCATTTGCTTCGTCAGATCGTCGATAAGAGTTTGGATCTCGCCTTCTGCCATGGATGACACGTCTGGCTTGCCGACGAGCGCCGCGTCTCCGGATTCTGAGTTATTTGCCGCTTCCCCGTCATCACCAGATTCGTAAACTTGGTCCAGGATATCCGCGATCTTTTTCCGCAGTGGCTGCGGGTCGATGCCGTGTTCCTTGTTGTAGGCGATCTGCTTTTCCCGGCGGCGTTCGGTTTCTTCGATAGCGTTGTTCATTGATTCCGTGATCCGGTCGGCGTACATGATCACTTCGCCGGATACGTTACGGGCGGCACGACCAATCGTTTGAATCAGCGATGTCGTCGAACGCAAAAAGCCTTCTTTGTCTGCATCCAAAATCGCCACCAGGGAAACTTCTGGCAGGTCCAAGCCCTCACGCAACAGGTTGATGCCGACGAGCACATCAAATTCGCCCAGCCGCAACTGCCGTAGCAATTCCACACGTTGCAAGGTGTCAATGTCGGAGTGCAAGTAGCGCACCTTGACACCGTGTTCCAGCAAGTAATCGGTAAGGTCTTCGGCCATGCGTTTGGTCAGCGTGGTCACCAGAACGCGTTCATTCTTTGCCGTGCGCGTTTTGACCTCATCGATAAGGTCGTCGATCTGGCCTTTGGTTGGTTTCACGGTGACCTTCGGGTCCACCAGACCCGTAGGGCGAATGACCTGCTCTACGTATTCACCACCGGCGGCGGTGATTTCGTAGTCACCCGGGGTGGCAGAGAGATAGACAGTCTGGCCGACGCGTTTTTCAAATTCGTCGAAAGTCAGTGGGCGGTTATCCAGAGCGGAGGGTAAACGGAAACCGAAATCTACTAAGTTCCGTTTGCGCGACATATCGCCTTCGAACATGCCTCCGATTTGTGGGACGGTCACGTGTGACTCGTCGATGATCGTGAGGAAGTCTTCTGGGAAATAGTCCATCAATGTTGCTGGCGCGCTGCCAGCTTCTCGCCCGTCGATATGGCGAGAGTAGTTCTCGATCCCGGAGCAGAAACCGACTTGTTCGATCATTTCCAGGTCGTATTCGGTGCGCATGCGTAACCGTTGGGCTTCGAGAAGCTTGCCGCGGTTTTCCAATTCTGTAAGACGCTGTTGTAGCTCCTCTTTGATGTCTGCAATGGCTTTTTCCATGCGTTCTGGCCCAGCGACGTAATGTGTGGCTGGGAAAATGCGGACCTCGTCTACTTGTTCCAGGATGTCGCCGGTCAAAGGGTGGATATAGTACAGCGCGTCGATGTCGTCTCCGAAAAATTCGATTCGCACAGCGCGTTCTTCATAGGCCGGGATGATGTCGACGGTGTCGCCGTTGACGCGGAAGGCACCGCGGGTAAATCCGACGTCGTTGCGTTCGTATTGAATATCGACCAGTAAGCGCAGGAAGCGGTCACGCTCTACTTCGTCATCGACCTTCATGACGACGGAGCGGTCCAGGTAGGACTGCGGGGTTCCCAGACCATAAATGCACGAGACGGAAGAGACCACGACGACGTCGCGGCGTGAGAGCAGCGCGGAGGTCGCGGAGTGGCGCAGGCGTTCGACGTCCTCGTTGATTGAGGAGTCTTTTTCGATATAGGTGTCTGTCTGTGCGACGTAGGCTTCCGGCTGGTAGTAGTCGTAGTACGAGACGAAGTATTCCACCGCGTTGTGCGGGAGAAGCTGACGCAATTCGTTGGCTAGCTGCGCCGCGAGAGTTTTGTTCGGTGCCATGACTAGCGTGGGACGCTGCTGTTGTTCAATCAGCCAGGCTGCGGTGGCGGATTTACCAGTACCGGTGGCGCCGAGTAGGACGACATCGGATTCGCCTTCTTTCAGGCGCCGATCGAGTTCTTTAATTGCTGTTGGCTGGTCACCGGCCGGTTGGTACTCGGAAACGACTTCGAAGGTCTTTTTCCGCCGTTCGACTTCACCAACCGGGCGGTGTTCAGATTCAGATAAAACAGGGTACTCAGCAGCAAAAGCCATAGTCGCCAGTCTACTCTGCTATCTCGGCTGCTAGTGCTTGGTCAACTGTTTAATCTTGTCGACGGCGTCTGCGATTTGTTTTGTTAGGTCTTCTTCGGTGCCGTTGTTGTCAAGGAGGATGTCTGCGTGTTGTTTGCGCGTTTCATCGTCGATTTGCGCGTTGATTCGACGGCGGACATCGTCAGCGTCGAGGCCGCGCTTGGTAGTCAGCCGTTCGAGGCGCACGTGTTCTGCGGCGTGCACGACGATGGTTGCGTCCATGTCTTTGTGTAGGCCTTTATCGATCAGGAGGGGCATGTCGTAGATGACGGCTTCTGCTCCATTTTCGCGGGCTTCGTCGAAGAGTTCTTGTGTGCGCTGGTTGATGCGTGGATGGGTGATGTTGTTGAGTCGCTGGGTGGTGTCTTTATTTGTAAAGGCGCGTGATGCAAGCAGTCCTCGGTCGAGGGAGCCGTCGGCATTGAGGATGTCTGCGCCGAATTCTTTGGTGAGTTCGGCGAGTGCGGGTTGGCCGGGTTCGACGATTTCGCGTGCGATGAGGTCGGCGTCGACGAGTGGGAATCCGTGTTCTTGCAGGCTTCGGGCGACGGTTGACTTACCGCTGCCAATCCCTCCGGTAAGTCCGATAATTTTCATATTCCCAGTGTAGAACGCAAAAACCCACTTCTCAATGCCCGGGTTGGGGCAGAAAGAAGTGGGTTCTTATGCTTTTGCGACGCTAGCTGAAAATTTTGGCTAGCTAAGCGGCTTGTTTAGTTGCCAGCCAGCTTGTCGCGCAGTGCAGCAAGCTGCTCGTCGGAAGCCAGGGAACCTGCATCCTCGGTGGTGCCTTCGGATGACGGAGCGGCATCCGATGCGCCGGACTCGGAGGAGTAGTTAGCGGCTTCGTCGCTGTTAGCAGCGGCTTCTGCTGCGGCACGGTTGCGCTCGATCTGCGCGGTGTGCAGCTGGAAGCGACGCTCGGATTCGGCGTAACGAGCTTCCCAGGCCTGACGCTGCTCGTCGAAGCCTTCTTTCCACTCGTTGGTCTCTGGGTCGAAGCCTTCTGGGAACAGGTAGTTGCCCTGCTCGTCGTAGGAGTCGGCCATGCCGTACTTGGATGGATCGAATTCCTCGGTGTAGTCCTCGTCTGCCTGCTTCAGGGACAGGGAGATGCGACGACGCTCGAGGTCGATGTCGATGACCTTGACCATGGCTTCTTCGCCGACGTTGACAACCTGGTCTGGAACCTCGACGTGGCGCTGGGCCAGCTCGGAGATGTGAACCAGGCCTTCGATGCCTTCTTCGACGCGAACGAACGCACCGAATGGAACCAGCTTGGTGACCTTGCCTGGAACGATCTGACCCACAGCGTGAGTGCGGGCGAATACGCGCCAAGGATCTTCTTGGGTTGCCTTCAGCGACAGGGAAACGCGCTCGCGGTCCAGATCAACATCCAGGACCTCAACGGTTACTTCGTCGCCAACGGTGACAACCTCGGATGGGTGGTCGATGTGCTTCCAGGACAGCTCGGAAACGTGTACCAGACCGTCGACACCGCCCAGGTCCACGAAGGAACCGAAGTTGACGATGGAGGAAACGACACCCTTGCGGACCTGACCCTTTTGCAGCTGGTGCAGGAATTCGGAGCGAACCTCGGACTGGGTCTGCTCCAGGTATGCACGGCGGGACAGAACAACGTTGTTGCGGTTCTTGTCCAGCTCGATGATCTTAGCGTCAAGTTCCTGACCGATATAAGGCTCCAGGTCACGAACGCGGCGCATTTCTACCAGGGAAGCAGGCAGGAAGCCACGCAGACCGATGTCCAGGATCAGGCCACCCTTGACAACCTCGATAACGGTACCGGTGACGTGCTCGTCGTTTTCCTTGAGGTCCTCGATCGCACCCCAAGCGCGCTCGTACTGTGCGCGCTTCTTGGAAAGCAGCAGACGGCCTTCCTTGTCTTCCTTCGTCAAAACCAAGGCGTCGATCTGGTCGCCCAGTTGAACAACCTCATCTGGGTTGACGTCGTGCTTGATGGACAACTCGCGAGAAGGAATTACGCCCTCGGTCTTGTATCCGATGTCAAGCAGTACCTCGTCGTGATCGACCTTGACGACGGTGCCTTCTACAATGTCACCGTCATTGAAGTACTTGATGGTCTCGTCGATCGCGGCGAGAAAATCCTCAGCAGTGCCGATGTCGTTTACGGCTACCTGAGGGGCCTTAGAAGCTGTCATATTGTTGCGTGCTCCGAAATGGATAGGAAATCGATTGTGTACATTCGCAGTCTCTCGAAGGCTTCACTTCAGACACTGAACCAAAGAACGGCTCAGCCTTTCATGTAAGCTCACGATCTCGCGCTACAAGCACGTCGAACTTCCTATCAGAGTTCACGCACTTCCAACGCATAGACATGCCCCATAAAGCATAAACCCGTTCAGTGAGCTATGCAAGCTTTTGTTCTCTATTTTCCAGTCGGAGCAGGGAAGTTTGTAAAACCCAATCGCCAGACACAACTCTCTAACACTACTTTGGCGTTAACTACATTCCCACAGGTCAAGACACGCTTCACTAAAACCTATCACCCCAAACTTGTTCAACAATTTAGGCTTGGCTAACTAATGGGTGAATCAAAACACACGAAAATTTCAGTGAGAGGACAGTCACTGCTATACTTTGCGCAATCCCGCGATCTCACCTCGGCAAAACTACTTACATGTACTTGCAGTGATATTTCAGTCGCCAATTGACGCCATCGCGTGGAGCTTTGAATTCGACACTCACAGGAGAATGTAATGAAGATGACGAAGTCCATCGGAGTGCTGGCAGCTGCCGGGCTCTCATTGACACTGGTTGCCTGCAGCGATGATTCTGGAAGCTCCAGTGCTGGCGGCAGTGCTGAAGGCGGCACCAACTACGTGCTTGCCAACCTCACAGAGCCACAAAACCCGCTGGTTCCAGGAAACACCAACGAGGCTGGCGGCGGAACCGCAATTCAGTTCCTTTATTCGGGACTGACCTACTACGACGCCGAGGGCGAATCACACAATGACCTCGCTGAAAGCATCGACTTCGACGGCGACCGCACCTATACCGTCAAACTGAAAGATGCCAAGTGGGAAGACGGCACCCCGATTACCGCCAATGACTTCGTCGATGCTTGGAACTACACAGTCTCGGAATCTTTGCTCCAGGAGTCTTTCTTCACACCAATCAAAGGTTATGCAGAAGGCGCAGAGTCCATGGAAGGTCTGACCGTCGAAGACGACAAGACCTTCACCATTGAGCTTTCCGAGCCAACCGCTGACTTTGAGCAACGTCTCGGCTACGGCCCATTCAAACCACTGCATCCTTCAGCATTTGACGACATCGACGCCTACGGCGAAAAACCAATCGCTAATGGCCCATACAAACTCGCTGAGTGGAACCACAACGAAAACATCCTTCTCGTTCCTAATGAGGAATACGAAGGCGACCGCAAAGCACAAAACGACGGCGTCGACTTCCGCATCTACACCCAGCAGGATGCCGCCTATGCAGATCTGCTGTCCGGAAACCTGGACGTCATTGACTCCATTCCGGAATCCGCATTGTCTCAATTTGAAGACGAGCTGGGCGATCGGGCAATCTCGCAGCCATCCGCGATTTTCCAGGCGTTCACGATCCCGAGCGAGCTAGAGCACTTCAAGGGTGAAGAAGGCAAACTTCGCCGTCAAGCCATCTCCCTCGCTTTTGACCGGGAAGAAATCTCCAAGACGATTTTCCGTGACACCGTTACCCCAGCCAAGGACTTCACCTCCCCGGTTATCCCTGGTTATGAAGAGGACCTAGAGGGCAATGAGGTTCTTGAATTCGATCCTGAAAAGGCGAAAGAACTCTGGGAGCAGGCCAACGATATCAGCGAGTTCAACGGCACGTTCGAAATCGCTTATAACGCCGATGGTGGCCACCAAGCGTGGGTTGATGCCCTCACCAACCAGTTGTCGAATAACCTCGAAATCGATGCGATCGGCAACCCATACCCTGATTTCAAGGGTCTGCGCGATGACATCACGAGCGGAAGCATCGACACCGCTTTCCGTTCCGGTTGGCAGGCCGACTTCCCATCTTTGGGTAACTTCCTGGAACCGAATTTTGCCACCGGTGGTAGCTCAAACGACGGTAAATACTCGAGTGAAGAATTCGATGCCAAGTTGGCTGAAGCACAGCAGGCAGAAAGCGCCGAAGAAGCTACCAAGCTCTACTCGGAAGCACAGAAGATCCTCTTTAAGGACCTGCCAGCAATCCCAATGTGGTACTCCAACGCTGCGGCCGGATATTCCGAAGCTGTCGAGAACGTAGAATTCGCATGGAACCGAGTTCCAGTGTTCTACGCCATCACCAAGTCTTAAGAAAAAGCTAATGAGTGTTACAAAACACTCAGATAGGTTACACTAAGGCGACGTCAATCCGGTCAGTCCGAATGCGACTGACCGGATTTCGCCCGTTATAAGTTAAGGAAAAACCTATGTTGCATTACATAGGGCGCCGAGTCTTGCAAATGGTTCCAGTCTTTTTCGGAGCCACATTCTTGATTTTTGCCCTCGTGTTCTTGATGCCAGGTGATCCCGTCGAAGCCCTCGGCGGAGACCGTGGCCTCAGTGATATTGCCCGGCAGCGTATCCAGGAAGAATACAACCTGGATAAGCCCTTCCTCGTGCAGTACCTGCTCTACCTCAAAGGAATTTTCACCCTTGATTTTGGCACGACCTTTTCTGGTCAGTCAGTCTCATCGCTTATGGCCAATGCCTTCCCGGTGACGATCAAACTGACAGTAATGGCTGTCGTGTTCGAAACCATTTTTGGTGTGCTGTTCGGTTTCATTGCCGGAATTCGCCGCGGCGGAATCTTCGACTCCACCGTTTTGGTGCTGTCTCTCCTGGTAATTGCGATTCCATCCTTCGTGATCGGTTTCGTGATGCAATTTTTCGTCGGTGTGAAGTGGGGCTTGTTACCCGTCACGGTCGGTCGTAACGAAACCTTCCTCGAGCTGCTCATGCCCGCCATCGTGCTGGGTGCAGTATCGCTGGCCTATGTCATCCGCTTGACCCGGCAATCCGTATCGGAAAATCTCCGGGCAGATTACGTGCGCACTGCTCGCGCCAAGGGCATGTCGGGAGGCTCAGTAATGACCCGCCACGTGCTGCGGAACTCCATGATTCCCGTGGTTACCTTTATCGGCGCCGACCTCGGCATTCTGATGGGCGGTGCAATCATTACCGAAGGAATCTTCGGCATTAACGGTATTGGTGGCACTTTGTACCAGGCGATTATCCGTGGTGAACCCGCCACCGTAGTATCCATCACCACCGTGCTGGTCATCGTCTATATCATCGCCAACTTGCTGGTCGATTTGATGTACGCCGTGCTCGATCCAAGGATTCGCTATGACAAATAAGAACTACTTCCAACGCCCGCGCCTGGAACGCTACGTCGCAGACACCGATGAACAAGGCCTGGGCGCAGTCGACGCCGTGAACGACGACCGCCCGCCACGTTCCCAATGGGGCGAAGCCTGGGCTAGCCTGCGCAAACGCCCCCTATTTTGGGTCTCGGCAGTTTTGATTCTGTGCACCATCGCCTTGGCACTGTTCCCGCAGGTCTTTACCTCGACTGATCCACGCTTTTGTGAATTATCAAATTCCCTGGGTAAACCAACTTCCGGTCACCCATTTGGCTTTGACCGTCAAGGCTGCGATATTTATGCCCGCACCGTTTATGGCGCACGCGCTTCGGTGGCCGTAGGAATTCTTGCAACCGCCATGGTCATGATTATCGGTACCATCATTGGCGCAACCGCCGGCTTCTTCGGCGGCTGGGTGGACTCGGTCCTTTCTCGCTTTACCGACGTTTTCTTCGCCGTGCCACTGCTGTTGGCCGCCATCGTCGTCATGCAGATGTTCCGCGAATCACGCTCGCTATGGTCTGTGGTCCTGGTGCTGTCATTATTCGGTTGGACGAATATCGCACGTATTGCCCGTGGAAGTGTGATGAGCGTGAAAAATGAAGACTTCGTTACCGCCTCCCGCTCACTTGGTGCCTCACGCTGGACCATGCTGACCAAACACATCCTGCCAAATGCCGCGGCTCCAATCATCGTCTACGGCACCGTCGCACTCGGTGTGTTCATCGTCGCCGAAGCTACCTTGTCCTTCCTAGGTATCGGGTTACCGCCTGAGGTTGTGAGCTGGGGTGGCGATATTTCCTCGGCACAAAGCTCGTTGCGTACCCGACCTGAAATTCTGTTCTACCCGGCCGGAGCACTGGTGATTACCGTGCTGAGCTTCATCCTCATGGGCGATGTCGTCCGCGACGCCCTAGACCCGAAAGCGAGGAAACGATGAGTTCTCCCGAGAAACACTCCAGCGACGCAAAAACCGACGCAGCAAAAACCAGCGAAGCAACCTCGGGCGCAACAAACCAACAGCCTTTGCTGCGCATGGACGACGTGAAGATTTCTTTCCAGTCATCGACCGGTGTCGTCGAAGCAGTCCGCGGAGTCAGCTTCGATATTTATCCGGGTGAATCCGTCGCGATCGTCGGCGAGTCGGGATCAGGTAAATCCACCACCGCGATGTCGATTCTTGGTTTGCTGCCCGAAAACGGATCCGTTACTGGCGGGTCGATTATCTTCGATGGCCAGACCATCAACCAGATGAGCGAAAAGCAGATCCAGAAAATCCGCGGTTCAGAAATTGGGCTAGTCCCGCAGGATCCGATGTCCAACCTGAACCCAGTATGGAAGATCGGCACGCAAGTCGCGGAATCTCTCAAGGCGAATAACGTCGTCGGCAAATCCGAGGTGAAAAAGCGCGTCAACGAATTGCTGGTAGAAGCCGGTTTGCCTGATCCAGAATCACGGGCGAACCAATACCCTCACGAGTTTTCTGGTGGTATGCGGCAACGTGCACTGATCGGTATTGGCTTGGCAGCGAACCCACGTTTGCTCATTGCCGACGAGCCGACCTCCGCGTTAGACGTGACCGTGCAGAAAAAGATCCTGGACCACCTGAAAACCCTGACTGATCAGCACGGCACTGCCCTGCTATTTGTTACCCACGACCTGGGGTTGGCGGCAGAGCGCGCCGAGCACCTGATTGTGATGCACCGCGGACGCATTGTAGAAGCCGGACCTTCGCGGGAAATCCTGGAGGACCCGCACCATCCGTACACCCAGCGATTGGTTAACGCCGCACCGCTGATGGCTTCACAGCGTACCCACACCACCGCACAGGTAGGCGTGGCTAAAGGAACAGAGGCAGATGCCACGAAGTCTAAGGACACCGCGCAAGAAATTATCCGGGTAAAAGACCTGACGAAGGAATTCCCGGTTCGCGGCAAGCGTGGTGAAATGTTTAAGGCCGTTGATAGCGTCTCCTTCACTCTGAACAAGGGCGAAACTTTGGCAGTCGTCGGAGAATCCGGTTCCGGTAAGTCCACCGTAGCGAATATGGTGCTGAACCTGTTGGAACCTACCTCGGGCGAAATTCTGTACCAGGGTGAAAACGTGCAAAAGATGTCGGCGAAAGAGATCTTCCGCCTGCGCCGCAAATTGCAAGTCGTGTTCCAAAACCCATATGGCTCGCTGGACCCGATGTATTCGGTGTACAAGTCCATCGAGGAACCACTGGTGCTGCATAAGGTTGGCAACCGGAAATCTCGCGAAAAGCGTGTAGCAGAGTTGCTGGAGATGGTGGCCATGCCGGCGTCCGCCATGCGCCGCTACCCAAACGAGCTGTCTGGTGGTCAGCGCCAGCGCATCGCGATTGCGCGCACTCTGGCTCTGGAACCAGAAGTTATCGTGCTCGACGAAGCCGTGTCTGCTTTGGACGTCCTGGTGCAAAACCAGGTCATCGAGCTGCTCAATGAGCTACAGCAGAACCTGCGTTTGTCCTATCTGTTTATTACGCACGATCTGGCAGTGGTCCGCCAGACCGCCGATAACGTCGTGGTAATGAAAAACGGCCAGATTGTGGAGCGCGGCCCAACAGAGACGCTGTTCGACGATCCGCAGCAGGACTACACCAAAGAACTGATCAACTCGGTTCCAGGTCTGTCCATCAAACTCGGTTCTGGGCTGCACAAGGGCTAAAACC
>ERZ1023415.47-NODE-47-length-37042-cov-21.699246_pt1 | contig 37042 bp, 34 predicted proteins | sample MGYA00380510_ERZ1023415 | MGnify/ENA primary metagenome ERZ1023415 (study PRJEB33173, sample SAMEA4830299) | metagenome | study: EMG produced TPA metagenomics assembly of the PRJEB25223 data set...
CATGCGGCGTGGCTTGCTAACCACTCAGCATTTGGGTACGGACTAGCTGCGCTAGCCGTGGAATTTCCGGTGTTTGGTGTCGGCTGGGAAGTGCTAGACCGAAGAAGTTTTCACTGAAACAAGTTGTAAACTAGAGACCATGACTGAACGTACTCTGATTTTGATCAAACCTGACGGTGTACAGAATGGCCACGTGGGAGAGATCATCTCCCGCATTGAGCGCAAGGGACTGCGTCTGGCAGAACTCGATTTGCGTGTGGCAGACCGTGAAACCGCAGAAAAGCACTACGCTGAGCACGCCGATAAGCCATTTTTCGGTGAGCTGGTGGATTTCATCACTTCCGCTCCCTTGATCGCTGGCATCGTGGAAGGCGACCGCGCCATTGACGCATGGCGCCAGCTGGCTGGCGGCACCGATCCCGTCGGCAAGGCCACCCCGGGCACCATCCGTGGTGATTTTGCGTTGTCCGTGGCGGAAAACGTCGTCCACGGTTCTGATTCCCCAGAATCCGCAGAGCGCGAGATCGGGATTTGGTTCCCGAACCTGTAAGCAGCGGGATCTGGTTCCAAGAACCTGTAAGCAGTGGGTTCCGGTTCCAAGAATCTGTCTCCACTCGGTGCGCTCGTTCCGCGCACTTATATAACCCGACGCAGTTTATGTGCCAGTTTTACAAATAGTGGCTGCAAAACCGCCGATTTCGTAGCACTATTTGTAAAAAAGCGCCATCGACCGTAGCTAGGGATTGCCGCCAGCGTCTATGCCAAGGGCGGCGCTGGGCGCTGCTCACCCCCGTGCTAACAAACCCCGTGCTAGCGGGAGCGCAACCGCAATCCCTGTAACACTGAACTTCGCTAACGCCCCTGCCGGTAGTGCTGCAAGCACTGAATACCGGTGGGGGTTAAGCTATATTGCCACTTGTGCGGCTGCTCGCGCACGGTAATTTTCTTGGCCTCGACCAGGTGCGCTTTCCGCAATGTTTCCAGTTCAGTGATCACTTCATCGGTGTCCCGGTGGATGGCGCCCGCAAATTCTGCGACCATGACGAACACATTATCCCCGGCTCCGACGGCCGCCAGGTCCCGCAGTACCTTCGGATGGCGTGCGACCAGTTCGAGTCGCTCGCTGGTGATTTCTTCCATATCGCTTTTCCGCAGTGCCTGTTGGATTCGACGCTTGCCGACGCGACGCGGACCGATATTGGTGCCGAGGATCTGGAAAGCAAAGCCGATGGTCGCCACCGCCGCCGTCACCGCAATGGAGGCAGCTGGATGAAGAACGCCGTCTAGCTGGGCGATTGGCAGCGGCAGAATGACACTCCACGGGAATATTGGAAGGTACAGCATGAGTTTTTGCTGCGGGGTGTAATCGGTGTCCCGGTATTCTTCGGTGTAGACGCTGACTAGGTAATCACGGAACAGCCAGACACCGGATCCGATGGCACAGGCGAAGCAGAGTATTGCTGTTAACCAGTGCTCGTGCAGTAGCAACGAATAACCAAGCCCTGCGGGCACGGCGGCGCCAGCGTTGAAAAGCAGTTGTGTAGTTATCGAACGGTGGTGACCCTTTCTACTGAGCATGTCCTTATTTTAATCAAAATCGCTGAGTTGCCGAGTTCGATTGGTCAGATGGCACGCGGCTAGCGGGAGGAAACTGTGGGCACAGTTGTGCTTTGCGGCTATCCGTCGGCAAGAATTCTGTGACATAATGCCAACTGTGTTGTTCCCGCGAGTGCGGTTGGAAGAACGTTACGGCACACAGTTTTTGTATGACGAGCCCGGTGTGGGCTTTATATTTGAATATTTTCGATGCCCTGCGCGGCAGCGGCCAGGTGGCTGCGCCCGGGGATTAAGACGAGCTCAGGAGAAAAGATAACGGTGAATTTCACCAAAGAGACAATTGAAAAAGCTTCGACGCTGACAAGCGCAGCATGGCCGGAAAAGACCCGCGTGTACACGTTGGCGAAAAATCTAGGGTTGAGTTCGCGGGAGCTCATTGGAGTTTTAGCGGATTTGCAGATTTCTAAGCGTGCCCAGTCGAATGTGGCACCGGACGAAGTCACTGCCGTACTAGATTATATCGCGAGCAAAGGCAAAGCCGATTCGCGCAATACCGATTCAGGCAAAGCCGATTCGGGCACAGCTGGCAGGGCTGATTCAGGCAAGGCCGATCAGAGCGAAGCCGAAGGCAAAACGGCCGATCAGAGCGAAAATACGCATGGCAAGAAAGCGCAGCAACCAAAGCAAACAGATTCGACGCTAGACCACGAAGCGGAAGAGAAATTGCGCCACCGGGTGCGCAAAAACGTGGAAAATGAAATTAACCAGATCGTGCAAAAAGTTGCTGCGGATCTGCCAAGCATTTCGGTAGCTGATGAGCCTGAGCCAGCCCCGAATGTGCCCGCCCCAGCAGAACCAAGGATGAATGCCTACGTTCCGGTATTCCGTGCACCGGATGTCGGTCCGGAGGTTGCGGAATCTGAGATTGACGACATCATCGCCGCTACGGAAGAAGCCGAGGATGCAACCGGCGCACCCGAAGAGAACGGCGATAACCGGGGACGTAACCGTGCTGGAAAAACCTCACGAGGTGTAGGGAAAACCGGTGCGCGGACCGCAGCAAGCGCTGCGACGGCTCATTCATCGAATTCAGTCGCTTCCGATGATTTGGTGGGAGATGACATAGCGGGCAACGATGACCTAACGGACGATGACCTAACGGGTGATGCCTCTGTGCGCAACGACAACTCCGCGAATAATCACGGTGGGCGCAGCACTAATTCCCGTGGTCGACGCCGCCGTGGCCGCCGTGGTGGATCACGTGGGCGTGGTAGCGCGCAATCGGTGCAGACTGGTGACGCTGATCATGGCGATGATAATCGCCATGCTGCCGGAAGCAACGTCGCTTCCCAGAAAGACGGCGGTTTTGATGAGAGTGTCCAGGAGTCCTCGCACGAGGGTTCACAGGGCGGTGCGGAAGAAGCAGCTGCCAGTACAAAAAACACCGGCGGCACAAAAAGTTCTGGTGACGCGAAAAACACCGGTGATGCGAAAAATAAAGACAAAGCTGCGGACAACAAGCACACCGTCGAAAAGATTGACGAGCCACGTGGTTTGCGCGGCTCCGACCGTCTGGAAGCACAGCGTCGTCGTCGTAACGAGCTGCGGGAAGAAAGCCGCAAGACAGAACGCATAGTTTCCGAAAGCGAATTCCAAGAGCGTCGAGCAGCAATCACGCGCAAGATGGTTGTCTGCGAGCGTCCACGCATGGACGGGCCAGGTACGGTTACTCAACTCGGTCTGCTCGAAGACGATGTGTTGGTCGAGCATTTTGTCAACGCGGAAAACCAAGGCTCGATGATCGGAAATATCTACCTGGGTCGCGTCGAAAACGTGTTACGCAACATGGAAGCAGCGTTCATCGATATTGGGCAGGGACGCAATGCAGTCCTCTATGCCGGAGAAGTTGATTGGAAAGCACGCGGCCTCAGCGGACACCAGCGTCGTATTGAAGCGGCCTTGAAGCCTGGCGACCAAGTGTTGGTGCAGGTCATGAAAGACCCATTGGGTCATAAGGGTGCGCGTCTGACCGCGCATATCTCGTTTTCTGGCCGGTACCTGGTGTATGTGCCAGGCGGGCGTAATGCCGGGATTTCGCGGAAGCTTCCGGCGGAAGAGCGGAAACGCTTGAAAGACATGTTGGAGCGCGTCGTACCGGAAGATGGTGGCACGATCATCCGCACGGCTGCGGAAGGCGTGCCGGAGCGTGCCATTGCTGCTGACGTGGACCGCATGCACAACCAGTGGCTGCATATTAAGCAGCGCATGGAAGATGAGATGCAGTCTGCATCAACCGAGCCGGTAACTCTATTCGAAGAGCCAGATATGCTGGTCAAGGTGGTTCGCGATCTGTTTAACGAGGACTACACCGAGCTCATTGTCGACGGTGATCGGGCCTACGAAGTCATCTACTCCTATGTGAAGTCCGTGGCTCCGGATTTGTTGAAGCGAATTACGAAGCACGACCCAAAGGCTTTCAACGACCAGGATTCCTTTACTGCGTATCACATTGATGAACAGATCCAAGTGGCCTTGTCGCGTAATGTGCCGTTGCCATCCGGTGGTTCGTTGGTCATCGACCGGACGGAAGCGATGATCGTTATTGACGTTAATACCGGGAAATTCACTGGTAAGCGCAAGGGCGGTAACCTGGAGGAGACTGTCACGCGCAATAACTTGGAAGCTGTAGACGAAATCGTGCGCCAGATTCGTTTGCGAGATTTGGGCGGCATGATTGTCATTGACTTCATTGACATGATCTTGGAAGAAAACCAGGATCTGGTGTTGCGCCGGTTGAAAGAGCGTTTGACCTCGGATCGTAGCCGTCATCAAGTTTCGGAAGTCACCAGCTTAGGTTTGGTGCAGCTTACCCGAAAGCGTATTGGTACCGGCTTATTGGAAGCTTATGCGGCAGACTGCCCGACGTGTTCGGGTAGGGGAGTGCTGATCAACAGCGATCCTGTTGATGCCATGAAACAGGCCGAAATCGCGGCACAGGCGCACGACCATGAGCCAGACAATGGCTATGGTCGCGATCGTGTGCTGTTGGCAGGCTCTGACGCTAACGCGGATGGTGCTAGCGCAAATGATGATGCGGATATGGCTGATGATGTGGGCGTGACTGCGTCGACTTCGGCAGACATGCATGAGGACGAGAGCCCGAAGAGCAAACGCGAACGAGAGCGTGCTGCAGCCGCAGAATTTGAAAACTTGGCGGCTAGTGTGATTGGTAAGCAACAGCCAAAGGCTCGAACTTCGGATCGTTCGGATGAGCAAGCAACTGGTTCGGCGAAATCCGGTCGTGCTAAGCGTGGCAAGAATCGTAGGAACAAGCGTGCTCATGATGTTGCGTCGCAAACTTCGGTTGCCACACAAGATGTCGCTGAGACGCAAACCGGCACTGAGGCAAAGAATGGCGCTGAGAAGCAAAACGTCGCAGACACACAACCTGTAGGTGATAAGAACGCCTATGAGAAAGCGGTTGCGGAGTTTGAGTCCAGTCCGCGCCGTCGGCGTCGTACTCGTGGTAATTCCCGTTCTGATCACCGTCCGCGCAAGGCGGATTTCCGGTGGGATGACACCCAGGGAAGCAATCAGACAGCGTCGGCCAAGAGAATCCTCACGAACCGGAAGGGTCACGAGGAAACAGTTGCACAGGCTACAGAAATAGCAGGGGCTAAAGGGACTGTAGGGGCTGCTGAGGAGGCAGTACGTAAGTCTATGAAGCGTCGTCGAGTAGTGCGGCGGATTTCTGCGGTGGCTTCCCAACCAGGCAATGACGCGCAGGCAACAGCGGCGCAGCAGCAGGCTGGCGACGCGAGTGATGGCACTCACCGCACCGGTGGCGAGAAACATCAACGCAGTGCTAAAGACGCGGCTGTGCGCAAAAGCACACGGAGGCGTCGAGTTGTTCGACGCCCAGTAAAGAAATAGTTGGGTTTGTCTTTTTGGGTGTGCGCACGGTAGTCTTGGACAGTCGCTGTTATGAGCCTGCGCATCATTATCCAGACAGCTGCTAGATAGCCATATCTAGGTGGCTATCTAGTTGGCACATGGATAGCGTGGCAAGTAACGCTTAAGTAATTAAAGTCCATCTTGGGGCTTACGCACCGCGACTGTTTGGCAGTATGCGGTGGGTATGTTCCGAGTCGAGTATAGATAAGGGGTAACCCTCCATGTACGCGATCGTCAAGACCGGCGGAAAGCAGTACAAGGTTGCTGAAGGTGACCTCGTCAAGGTTGAGAAGCTTGAGGGCGAGCCAGGCGATGCCGTGGCTCTTACCCCGGTTCTGCTCGCCGATGGCGCAACCGTCAAGACCAAGGCTGATGAGCTCAGCGGTGTATCCGTCAACGCTGAAATCGTAGAACAGACCAAGGGTCCAAAGATCCGGATCCTGAAGTACAAGAACAAAACCGGTTACAAGCGTCGTCAGGGCCACCGTCAGCCACTGACCGTCGTCAAGATTACCGGAATTAAGTAAAGCACTAAGGGGATAGCACAATGGCACACAAGAAGGGCGCATCGTCCACCTCGAACGGTCGCGATTCCGAGGCTAAGCGTCTCGGCGTTAAGCGATTCGGCGGCCAGAAAGTCAACGCTGGTGAGATCATCGTTCGCCAGCGTGGCACCAAGTTCCACCCAGGTGAGAACGTCGGCCGTGGTGGCGACGACACCTTGTTCGCTCTCGAAGCTGGATCCGTCAGCTTCGGTGTTAAGCGCGGACGTCGGGTTGTCAACATCGTTCCGGCACAAGAAGTAGCCGCAGAAGCCAGCGCATAAATAGCCTGAGCTTCTCGTCGGAACCGGCACGGTTCCAACGCGCAGTTCCCACCTGAATGTGGGGCTGCGCGTTTTTTGCTTAAATAATGGTCTAACGCACCGCCAACATTTTTCTAGAAAGGGCCCGCGCCATGTCTCGTTTTATCGATCGAGTAACCCTGCACCTATCTGCAGGCGACGGCGGGCACGGCTGTGCCTCGGTGCACCGCGAAAAATTTAAACCCCTCGGTGGCCCCGACGGCGGTAACGGCGGCCATGGTGGCGACATTATCCTGGAAGTCTCCAACCAGGTGCACACACTGTTAGATTTCCATTTCCGACCGCACATCAAGGCAGAACGCGGCGGCAACGGCGAAGGAGATCATCGCCAGGGTAAGCGTGGCCAAGACTTAGTCTTGGAGGTGCCCGTGGGCACGGTCGTGCGCAACGCGAAAGGCGAGATGCTGGCGGACTTGACCACAATTGGCACCCGGTTCATGGCTGCGGAAGGCGGATATGGCGGCCTGGGTAACGCGGCTCTTGCTAATGCTTCCCGAAAAGCGCCCGGTTTCGCGCTGAAAGGCGAGCCCGGGGAGGAACACGATCTGATTTTAGAAATGAAATCGGTCGCCGACGTAGGGCTGGTAGGTTTCCCGTCGGCCGGTAAATCGTCGCTGATTTCTGTTCTGTCTGCAGCAAAGCCAAAAATTGGTGATTATCCATTCACCACTTTGAGCCCGAACCTAGGGGTGGTTACTGCTGGTGACAGTGTATTTACTATTGCTGATGTGCCCGGCCTAATTCCTGGTGCTTCCCAGGGCAAAGGCCTCGGTCTGGAGTTTTTGCGCCACATTGAGCGTACCGCTGTACTGGCCCATATCGTCGATACGGCTTCTATTGAGCCAGGTCGTGATCCGGTATCGGATATTGAAGCCTTGGAACATGAACTAGCGCAATATCAAGATGCTTTGGAAGAAGACACAGGTTTGGGCGATATCATGCAACGCCCACGGGTGATCGTGCTTAATAAAGCCGATGTGCCAGAAGCCCGTGAGTTGGCAGAATTTGTCAAAGAGGACCTGGAAGAACAATTTGGTTGGCCGGTGTTCATTATCTCGACTGTCGCGCGGCAGGGCTTGGATGCATTGCGCTATAAACTCGCAGAAATTGTGGATGCAGACCGGGCAGAGCGCCCAGTTGGAGAAGAAAAACCGGCGTCAGAGGTTATCCGCCCGCAGGCTGTTATGGGGCGTGGCGCGAAACAGGGTGGCCATCATGCTGATTTCACCGTGCGCGAGGACCCACAGGTGGAGGGTGGCTTCATCGTCGAAGGCAAGAAGATTGAGCGTTGGATTTCCCAGACGGACTTCGAAAACGACGAAGCGATTGGGTATTTGTCTGACCGTTTGGCGCGCGCCGGTGTGGAACAAGAGCTTTTCCGCAGAGGTGCGGTGGAAGGTTGCCCGGTGACCATCGGAGAGATCACTTTCGAGTGGGAGCCGATGATCGGCGGCGATCCAACTTTGGCTGGTCGTGGACGCGATGCTCGATTGGAAACCACGGATCGTGCTACCGCGGCGGAACGCAAGCGTGCTTCGCAGGCGCGACGCGGCCTGATCGACGAACTGGTTTATGGAGACGTCGACGAAGAACAATCAGATCGCGAGCGTTGGCAGGGTTAAGCATTCAGATCGTGTGATGGGTGAGATCACGCGCGGATTTTTGTAAACTACACAGTATGCCTCACAACGCCCATGACCGTGACATTCATGCCCACCTCCCGTTGGATCCGTACCAGGACAATTCGCCGGAAGCGAAGTTCCCGGATCCGCCGGAAGAAGCAAAAGATAGCTTGGCCATGGGCCACGAATCTGCTTTGCGTGAGCAGATTACGAAAGCCAAGCGCGTCGTCGTCAAGATCGGTTCTTCCTCGCTGACGGATGATTTTTCCGTCTCCCCGGAAAAGATCGATCACATTGTTGATGCGCTGCAGGCGCGTATGGAAGTTTCCGACGTTATCGTGGTTTCTTCGGGAGCTGTCGCCGCTGGCATGAAGCCGCTGGGGTTGACGGAACGCCCACAAGATCTTGCCACCAAGCAGGCAGCTGCTGCGGTTGGCCAGGTGCATTTGGCTTATGAGTGGTCGCGTTCTTTCGCCCGTTACAACCGTACGTGCGGGCAGGTTTTGTTGACTGCCTCGGATGCTGGCCGACGCGACCGCACCCGGAACGCACAGCGTACTATTGATCGTTTGCGTATTTTGCGTGCGGTACCGATCGTGAATGAAAACGACACGGTGGCGACCTCCGAAATGCGTTTTGGTGATAACGACCGCCTATCGGCAATCGTGGCTCACTTGACTGGCGCGGATGCGCTATTTTTGCTTTCCGACGTCGATGGTTTGTATGACAAGAATCCGGCGGAGCCAGATGCTAACTTCGTCGATGAAGTTGTCACTGGTAAAGATCTGAAAGGCGTTGCCGCTGGTGACGGCGGCAAGGTCGGTACTGGCGGAATGGCCTCGAAAGTATCGGCAGCTCGCCTGGCAGCCCGCGGCGGTGTGCCGGTGCTGCTTACGTCGGCGGATAATATTGGCCCGGCGTTGGAAGATGCCCGAGTTGGTACCGTATTCCATACTCGTGAAGAACGCCGCTTGTCTGCTTGGAAATTCTGGGCACTGTATTCTGCCGATTCCGGTGGAACCTTGCGTTTGGACGAAGGTGCCCTCAAGGCAGTTACTCGTGGCGGTAATTCGCTGCTGGCAGTCGGCATCACCGATGTTGATGGTGAATTCCGTGCCGGTGAGATTGTGGATATCGTTGGACCGAATTCTGAGGTCGTCGGCCGTGGCGAAGTCAACTACTCGTCGTCGGCGTTGAAGTCGATCATGGGTAAGAAAACAGAAGACATGCCGGAGGAAATGCAACGCCCGGTTGTGCACGCGGACTACCTCTCAAACTACGCTTCACGTCTGTAAAACTGGTGCTTTGAAGTTGCGGCGAAGAAGCTAAGACTGGTCACTTCGCCGAAAATCCCGGTAACCTTGGGGTCATGAAATTTCTGATGTACCCGCACAGCTGGGATAAAGTACAAAAGACCCTAGAAGACGCCGGCCACACGCTTGTCGACGACATCGACGACGCGGACTGCATGTTGTTTAACGGTAAGCCTGATGAGCTGCCGGAGATTCCAGAATCCCTTGGTTTCGTGCAGCTGCACCTGGCCGGCGTTGATGCTTTCGTCGACCAGATGAAGGCGTCGTCGGCCCGGTGGGCAAATGCTGCCGGCCTGTACGACAAGACCGTGGCAGAGTCTGCGATTGCGCTTCTTTTGGCGCAACTGCATGCACACAAACCGTCCACACAGGCGGAAACTTGGCTGCAGGAGGAGCTAGAACCTAAGACGCGATTTTTGTGCGAAGATTCCACCGTTGCCATTATCGGTGCGGGAGGAATTGGCGCGGAATTAATTAACATGCTCTCTGGCTTTGGCCCGGAGATTATTGCGGTTAATCGCTCCGGTAACCCCGTTGAAGGTGCGGATGAGACCGTGCCAAGCACTGAGTTGGATTCGGTGTGGCCGCGCGCGGACTACTTTGTGCTGTTGATGCCGTTGACCGAGGAAACCCACCATATTGTGGATGCCAATGCTTTTGCGAAGATGAAAGATAGTGCCGTCGTCGTGAATGTGGGGCGTGGACCTTTGGTCAACACCGATGATCTTGTCGACGCGCTCCGTGATGGTGTCATCGCTGGTGCTGGCTTGGATGTCACTGAACCTGAACCATTGCCTGACGGGCACCCGTTGTGGAAGATGCCGGAGTGCGTCATCACTCCACATTTGGCGAACCCGCTGTATTCGGTGCGTGAGCGCATCGGCGCGCACATGCTGAAAAATATGGAAGCTTTCGCGGCTGGCGAGAAGATGCCGACTGAAGTTGATGTTGCAGCAGGCTACTAATTGCAGCAGGCAATTCATAATTGCACCGGCTTACTAAACCGGACAGCCGTTTTATTTAAACCTGGAAGCAGGCTGTTAAATACGTATACTGGGCGACATGACTGACAAAGCTACAGAAAACTTGTCGCCCGAACGCGCCCAGGAGCGCGAAGAGGTTCTCACTAAGGCCCGTGCCGCTAAGGACGTGGCCCCGGTGATTGCCCAACTTTCAACTCCGCAGAAGAATGAAATTTTGGAAACTGCGGCCCAGCATTTGCTGGATAACACCTCTATTATTCTCGGCGCTAATGAGCGCGATATCGTCAATGGTAAAGAAGCTGGCCTGAGTGATCAGCTGTTAGATCGCTTGCGCTTGGATGAAGAGCGCATCGCGGGTATCGCTAATGGCTTGCGTCTGGTCGCTGGCTTGCAGGATCCGGTAGGGGAGATTCTGCAAGGTTCCACCATGGACAACGGCATTGAGATGAAGCAGGTGCGTGTCCCGCTGGGTGTTATGGGCATGGTCTATGAGGCTCGTCCTAACGTCACTGTGGATGCATTTGGCCTGGCTATTAAGTCAGGTAATGTGCCGTTGTTGCGCGGTTCGAAGTCCGCTCGTGAGTCCAACAAGCAGTTGGTGGAGCTTTTGCAGGACACCCTGGAAAAATTGGGTCACCCACGTGAAGCCGTGCAGCTTTTGCCTTGCGAGACCCGTGACTCCGTGCAGGACCTGATTACTGCCCGTGGCCTTGTGGATCTCGTTATTCCACGTGGTGGTGCTGGCCTGATCAACGCGGTTGTGATGGGCGCTACTGTGCCCACCATCGAAACCGGTACTGGTAATTGCCATTTTTATATTGATAAATCGGCAGACCTTGACAAGGGCATCGCGATGGTGGTTAACGGAAAGACCCGTCGTACCTCGGTGTGTAACTCCACCGAGACTGTACTGCTGGATTCCGCATTGAGCGATCAAGACAAGCTACAGGTTGTACGTGCACTACAGGATGCAGCGGTAACTATTCACGGTGATGTCGAAGAGCTCTCCGCTTTCGGTGTGGAAAACGCCGTGCAAGCTACTGAGGAAGATTGGGCAGAAGAGTCCCTGTCCATGGATATTAACGCCAAGGTTGTCGACGGTGTCGATGGTGCTATCGCGCACATTCAGAAGTGGAGCACCGGACATACCGAAGGTATTGCCGCGCAAGATGCAGATATTTTGCAGAAGTTCGCTAATGAGGTCGATGCCGCTGCAGTGATGCTGAATGCATCCACTGCCTTCACCGATGGTGAGGTTTACGGCATGGGTGCAGAGATTGGTATTTCCACCCAGAAACTGCACGCTCGCGGTCCCATGGCTTTGCCGGAGCTGACTTCTAGCAAGTGGATTTTGCAGGGTACTGGTCACACCCGCCCATAAGTCAGCTCGCATTTGATTATGTGAGCTGGAATAATCCCCGGTATGACTGCCTCCTGCTTACGAGCCCGTGCTGCAACAAGGCTGGCGATTATTGCTGCACGGGGCTCGCTGAGCGCGGTAGTGGCCCGAATGCGTTCGAGTTTTCCGCCGTTCTTGGAGAAACCTTGTGGGAAACCCCGCCGCACGTAATCGCGCATGAAGCAATTTCTGGTGTGGTGGGGAGCTTGCGGTCAGGTATCGACAAGGCACCTGGCTTCGTGGAAGATTTTGAGGATTTCACAGGCTGCCACCCGGATTATATTTTGTTTGGTTATTCGCAAGGTTCGATTGTGCTCAGCCACCTGGAAAAATATTTGCACCAGAAAAACCAATTGCGCGGGGTGGTTTATATCGGAAATCCGCAATTAGGCGCTGAGGATCCTTCTATCGTGGGCAGTCCACGGATTGGTAACGGGCTCATTGCTGGTTCGGCAGTGGTGCCGCCGTCGTTACGCCCGGAATTAGCTCCGGGGCGGCGCATTAATTACTGTATGACTGACGATTTCGCCTGTGATCTCACCCCGCATTCTGCAGTAGCTGCCTTGCGGGATGAAGCTGGTATTCACGGTGATTATTTCCTCATTGATTATCCGAACGATGGCCTCGTGGTCGATGAATTAGCAGAATGGATTGTGCATGGCTAAACCTCATAATCGCGGTGTTTGTCGTGCTAGCATGCCCGGTTCCCGTCAGCGCATTGGCGTAATGGGCGGTACTTTTGATCCGATCCACAACGGCCACTTGGTTGCTGCAAGTGAGGTGGCGGACCAGTTTTGCTTGGACACCGTCTTGTTCGTGCCTACTGGTCAGCCCTGGCAAAAAGCAGATAAGCAAGTCACCCCGGCAGAGGCGCGGTATTTGATGACGGTGATTGCTACTGCGTCGAATCCGCGCTTTGGTGTGAGTCGCGTCGATATTGATCGTGTTGGTGCTACCTATACCGTCGATACGCTGCGGGATTTGCGGGAACAATACCCGGAAGCCGAGCTGTTTTTTATCACGGGTGCTGATGCCATGGCGAATATCGTGTCGTGGCATAAGTGGGAGGAGATGTTCGAGATGGCGCGTTTTGTGGCGGTAACCCGCCCGGGCTACGAGTTGTCTGAGGCGATGATGCCGGATATTCATGAGCGCCGCATAGATTTGGTGGATGTACCGGCGCTTGCGATCTCGTCTACTGATATCCGCGAGCGCGCTGGACGGGGCCGCCCGGTGTGGTATTTGGTTCCGGACGGGGTGGTGCAGTATATCTCGAAGAACAATTTATATGCGGAAAACTAGCCCAAACCGGCTAGTTCGTGCGAAACTGTGACTAGACCATTCATGGGCTTGACCAACTTTGGCAGTCATTGCACACTCCAGGAAGCTGTGCGCTGTCAAAAACAAGTTATTCCCGAATCAAGCTACTGCCAGAACTAGCTACTGTCAGAGCTAACTACTGCCAGAAGAAATTATTGCCAGAAAGAGGAAGGTGCGCATTGACCGCTACTGATACCGCTCGCGAACTCACGAGTGTGGCCGTTCGCGCCGCTGATGAGAAATCTGCGGCCAATATCGTTGCCATGGACGTTTCTGATGTCCTGGGCATTACCGAGGTGTTCATTATTGCTTCGGCGGATACGGAGCGCGCGGTTAAAGCTGTCGTCGACGAGATTGAAGAGGACTTGAAAGACGCTGGCCGGAAGCCGTTGCGCCGGGAAGGCCAGCGTGATTATCGCTGGGTGTTGCTGGATTATGGAGATATTGTTGTGCACGTCCAGCACAATGATGAACGCGATTTTTATGGCCTGGACCGCTTGTATGGCGATTGCCCATTGGTAGAAGTCGACGGCGTGGAATATTCACGTCCAGGTACTTATTCTGAGTTCGACGGTGCGCAGGTGCGTTCTGCCCAGGCTATCGATGATATTCCGGTGGTGGGCGAGGAGCGCTCATGACCCGCTCTCTGTATCTCGTCCGCCATGGTGAGACGACCTACAACGCCAGCGGGCGGATGCAGGGCCAGTTGGACACCGAGCTTTCTGAGCGCGGTCACGCCCAGGCACGCCAGGCAGCGGAGTCGCTTGCCGACGTCCGCATCACGCGTATCGTTGCTTCGGATTTAAGCCGCGCGGCCACCACTGCCAGTCATATCGCTGATCGTTTGGGGCTGGAAGTCACTACCGATAAACGCTTGCGCGAGACTCATTTGGGTGACTGGCAAGGTATGGCTCGTACCGAGGTTGACGAGCAGTATCCGGGAGCGCGTGCGCAATGGCGCAATGATGCTCGCTGGACTCCACCGGGAGGTGAATCTCGCGTGGATGTGTCCAAGCGTATCCGTCCGGTTGTCGATGAGCTGATGGAAGAGTATTCCGACTGGGACGACGGCGGGGTGCTGTTGGTTGCCCATAATGGCGCGATTTCCGCGTTGGCTTGTGCTTTATTGGATTTGCAAGTGGAGCAGTTCCCCATGCTGACGAGCCTGAAGAATACACATTGGGCCAAGCTGGTCGCGCGCCCGGGATTGCACTCGGATGCTGCGAAGTCTAGTCCGCGGTTTTCGACTACGGCTGATGCGCGTAGTGCCCGGTGGTTTCTCGAAGGCTGGAATATGGGTCGAGGGGACTAAATGGCGGTTCAGGTGGTTACGGATTCCTCAGCTAGTTTGAGCGAGGACGTTATCGCAGAACTTGGCATCACTGTGCTGGATCTGCACGTGATGGAGAAAACTGCCAAGGATGGTTCGGTAGAGCGTTCCACAGCGGGGTTGTCGTCATTGGAGTTGGCGGCAACTTATGGTCGGTTGGTGGAGCGCAGCCGGGGGGACGGCGTGTTGGTGATGCATTTGCCAAAAGAGTTGTCTGCGACGTGGAATTCTGCGCAGACGGCCGTGGGCCTTTTCGGCGATGACGAAATTCGTCTTATTGATTCGCCGGCGGTCGCGATGGCAATGGGCGCGGCAGTGATGACGGCCGCGAAACTTGCGCAACAGGGCGCTGACCTAGATGAGTGTCATGACGCTGCGTTGGGGGTCCTGTCGCGTTCTGCTACTTGGGTGTATTTGCACCGGATTGATGATCTGCGCCGTTCAGGTCGTTTGTCGACGACAACGGCCATGTTGTCGACCGCATTGTTGGCGACGAAGCCGATTATGCAGTTTAAGGAAGGCAAGTTGGAGCTGGTTGGGAAAACCCGCACCCAAACCAAAGCCTTTAACAAGTTGGTGGAGTTGATTTCTCAACAGGCTGCTGGCGAGCCGGCGTTTATCGCGGTGCAGCACAGCGAGGCAGAAGAGGCAGCAGAGACGTTATATGACTTGCTTGTCGACGCCTTGGCGCCTGGTTCTTCGGTGATGGTCATTGAGATGAGTGAAGTGTTGCGAGTGCATGTCGGCACCGGCGCGATCGGGGTTTCTGCTGTTTTTACCGTGGCAGATTAGCCGGTTTTTATTAGCTCGCTTTTACTAGCACGGTTTTATAGGAATAGCGCTGTTTGTGCGGTAGTTATCCACAGAACGCTGCAGCGTGTTGACCTGTCAGGTAATTTTTCACAGGTTCGTCGGCGGCCGTATTCTATTTCTTCCTTTGTACTTTTAGTATCGCGGCCATGAGCCCAACAGCACGCCTAAAAGAACGTATTGCGGAATTAACCCGCCCGACTGGAGAAGAAGACCTCATGGCGGTGGATTATCCCAAACCACGGTTTTCTTTGTCGCAAACCGCAGCGATTGCCGCGGCAGTGTTTGCGCTGATTGGCTGCGTGCTGTGGTGGGCGTTGAGCTCGGATGGACTAGGTTCGGGGAAGTCGGCTTCGGAGCAGACGGATTTCGCTGCGCTCGCAGCAGGGTCTGCTGCAGCCTCCGGTGGCAACTCTGCAGGGGATGACACAGCAGGATCTGGAACAGCGGGTGATGCCACTGCAAGGGACGATACAACTGGGGAAGCCTCAGCAGGCGCCAAGACTTCCGGTGCTGGCGCCGCGGGTACCCACGGAGTCGAAGAGATCGTGGTTTCGGTAGTGGGGTTAGTGCATAACCCGGGAATAATGACCCTTCCCGAAGGCTCCCGTGCAGCTGACGCGCTGGCGGTGGCGGGTGTGTTGCCGGAAGCAGACTTGGTTCGCATCAATCATGCAGAGCGACTCAGTGATGGCCAACAGCTAGTAGTGCTTGGTCCGAATGATCCTGTTCCTTTAGCTGCTGCACCGAGCAGCAAGGGCAGCGGAGGAAATGGCAGCACCGGTACAGGGCCAGGTGCAGATACTGGTCCGATTCCATTGAATACTGCCTCGGCTGCTGAGCTGACGTCGTTACACGGCGTAGGCGAAGCTACAGCTGCTGCGATCATAGAATTTCGGGACGCGAATGGTGGCTTTGCTGCTGTAGATCAGCTTTTAGAGGTCCCCGGGATTGGTCCCGCGAAGTTTTCCCGGCTAAAAGATGAAGTAACGGTATAAAACCAGCCATGCAAGATCTGCGTTTGCTGCCCAGTGCATTGACGAGTTGGGCGGTTGTGCTGTTGGTGATCTTAACCGGAGGCCCAGGTTGGGCGGTTGTATTACTCGTGGTGGTTGGTGTGGTGTGCATATTCACTGGGCACTGGCAACACGCAATGTTGGTAGTAGCCGCGGCTGGTGCGGCGTTGTTTATGGCAGCCACCCGCCAGCGTCGCGCAGCAACTTTTTCTTATCCGGAGCAATTGTCAGCCACGGTGGCCGGACGCGGTACGGCACTAGAATTTGGCGGATACTATTTTCCGGTCAAGGTGGATGGCCTTGCGCCAAACCTGGCTTTGTTCACTAAACCGGCTACCACCAGCATGGATGCAGACACAGTTCAACAAACTGTTAGACAAACAGCACAACAACCAGTTGGAATAGCTCCCGGATCCCAGATTTTGGTTGATGCTACATATCAAGAATCTGCTCGTCCCGGATTAGCCCCAGTGGTAGCCCGTGGTGAGATCCTGGAAGTACAACCTCCTACCGGTTTTGCCAAATTTGCGGCTAATATCTCTGATTCTTTGCAGGCAGCCAGTCAACAATTTCTCGGTGAACATACCGCGGCCCTGGTTCCGGGAATGGTACTGGGGGATAGAAGTGCGCAGACAGATCAGCAACGCCAAATGTATATCGATGCTGGGCTAAGCCATCTCACCGCAGTGAGCGGCTTGCATGTGGCGACGATTGTGGCTGCTGCCGTAATACTCGCCCGTGTCGCACGGTGTGGGCCGGTAGGCCAATCGATTGCAGCTCTAGTGGTATTGGCTTTCTACGCTAGCGTGGTGGGACCGGCACCATCTGTGTTGCGCGCAAGCATCACCGGTCTCGTCGGAGTCGCGGCCATTGTGAATTCCTCCCGCATGCCACCGATTCATGCTTTGAGCATTGCGGTGATCACTCTTTTGCTTATTGACAGCGATTTGGCAGTGACTTTCGGTTTTGCGTTGTCGGTGGCGGCGACCGCGGGAATCATCGCGTTAGTGCCCCTGTTGTACCGGCCGTTGGCACGAATTCGACTACCTGATGTGGTCGTCCGGGCTTTCGCGGTTTCTCTTGCCGCAGATGTTGTGACCATGCCCCTCGTGGCGCTCATGGCCGGAAGGGTCTCGGTGGTGAGTGTGCTCGCCAATGTTGCGGTTACCCCCGTGGTCAGCATCGCCTTATTGCTTGGGTTGGCTGCCACCATTCTGGCCGTGTTGCCGCTACCTTTTCCAGCAGAAGCTGTTGCGCTGAAACTCGCAGAACCCGCAGTGTGGTGGATTTACCGTGTTGCGAGCTGGGCACAAGACCTTCCATTGGCAACAATCGAGGTCACTCCGTGGGCCGCTGCGATTGCATATGGCTGGATAATCGTAGCCTTGCTGGCGGGCTTGGTGCGGACCACCATCGCTGTCGGTATTACGGGCATGTTGTTTGCGGGCTGGCTCCAACGCCCACCGGCGCCAGCAGAAATTTCTCCGGATAACGTGCTGGTAATTGATGAGCTTGCAGAAATCACAGATTATTCCGGCCAGATTGCTGCAGAGACTATTCCCGGCAACACAGAAGCTATTGTGGTTACCGATCCGTCGGGAAGAAAGGCCGATCGGCCGACCGCGACCCCTGATGGCATCCCGATTATTTTCCCCAATCGAGACGGGCCAGTAACCGTGTACGTCGATGGCTCACAGCACGCCGAGAGCGGCAAGTTCTAGCTGTGGCACGATAGGAAGCATGGCATTGAATTCCAGCGTCCAGTTAATTATTGGAGACGAAGAATTTTTGGCGGAGCGCGTGCGCTTAGACTTGACGGCAGAAGTCCGCAACAATGCCGCTGATGGCGAGCAGGTCCACCAAACTACGTTGCGCGCCGGGGATATTACCGGTCCGGAGCTTATTGAAGCCACCAGTCCGTCGTTATTTGGTGATGAGCGGATTGTGGTGGTCACCAATGCAGAAACCGCTGGAAAAGAACCATTGAATTTGTTGTTGGATGCGTGTGTGAATCCAGCGCCTTCGGTCACCATCATCATTGTCTACGCTGGTGGGGGGCGAAATCAGGCGATAATGAAAAAGATCGAAAAATTGGCGCAGACTCATCGCGTGGCCAAGCTAAAGCCCTCTGAGCGTGCCAATTGGCTGACCCAGGAATTCCGGCGGCACAACGTGCGGGTGGGCCCGGAAATTATCCACAGCCTGTTGGAAGGGGTGGGATCGGATTTACGTGAGCTTGCCTCGGCGGTGAGTCAGCTGGTTGCCGATACCAATGGAAACGTCACCGAGGCCGCAGTACGCGAGTATTACCAAGGCGTGGCAGAGGTATCCGGTTTCGATATCGCGGATGCTGCAGTAGCCGGCCACACTTCCCAAGCAGTGGCTTCGGTGCGACGCGCCCTGCAATTGGGGGAACCACCGGTGAAACTGGCCTATGCGTTGGCGAGCAAGGTGGGTACGGTGGCGCGTTTGTATTCAGAGCACGGCGGTAATGCGCAAAAACTTGCTGGACAATTGGGAATGCCACCGTGGCTGGTGGATAAATCATTGAAGGTAGCGCGCCGGTGGCGAGGCGAAAATGTATCGCAGGCGGTGATGATTATTGCTGAGTTGGATGCTGAGGTGAAAGGCCAGGGAGGCGACGCCGAGTACGCGTTGGAATCAGCGGTGCGGAAAATTTCGGAGCTTGCGCGCTAAAATTGTGGCGCTATGACTGAAAAAGACACAGAAAAAGACGTTACAAAACAACCGGAACCAGCAGATGATCTGCAGTTGCAGGAATTCGCCACTAAGCTTTTTGATTTCGCACGAGCTGGTGATACCACGTTGCTCGAATACATTGAGCATGGTCTGAACGCAGATTTGGTTAATCACGAAGGCCACAGTCTGCTGATGGTGGCTGCCTATCATGGTCACGCTGGTTTGGTGCGTGGCTTGGCTGAGCGTGGGGCAGACGTCGATAAGCTCAATGACCGCGGCCAATCTCCATTAGCTGGCGCGGTGTTCAAGAAGGAAGATGCGGTGGTAGACGTGTTGCTCGCAGCCGGGGCAGATCCGAACCACGGGCACCCGACGGCGGTGGATACTGCGCGCATGTTTGAGCGTGCGGACTTGCTCGAGCGTTTTGAGAATACCAAGTGACGCTGGCACAGTGGGCTAGCCTGTTAGCGCTGAATCTCGCTGGAGCTGCCAGTCCCGGTCCGGACATGATTTTGATCATGCGCTTGGCGACGCGATCGCGGACGCACGCATTAGCCGCTGCGCTAGGCATTCAGCTGGGGGTGGTGATGTGGACTAGCCTGACGGTGTTTGGGGCGGCCGCGATCCTGACCGCCTATCCGTCTGTGCTGGCCTTTGTACAGCTGATTGGTGGTATCGCGTTGATCTGGATGGGGCGGAATATGGCTATGGTCGGCTGGCGCGACCGTAGCACTAAGCCGGTGGATCTGGCCGACGCTGCGCTACGTTTGGGCTCGTTAAAGTCTGCGTTTAAAACTGGCTGGCTGACGAATGTCGCGAACCCGAAGATTGTGCTGTTCTTAGCGGCAATTGTGGCGCCGTTGTTGCCGCAAAGCCCATCGATTGGTTTGTCCATTGCTGTGATTGCGGCGTTGACACTCTCAGCGTTTTTGTTGTTTGTGGTTGTGGCATTCTTCTTGTCGACGAAGGCAGTACGTCGTCGTGTATTAGCCGCCGGGCCGTGGATTGATATTGCTTCTGGAGTGCTGTTTATGGTTATTGGCGGCTCTCTGGCTATTAACGGGTTTGTGACAATGATGTGGACTTAGGCTGTAGAGCCCAGAGCCAAGGGTCAAGAGTCAAAGAGGGCATAGGGCACCTGCAAAATCTGGACGCAAGTAATGCTTGGAATCCGTTGAAAAATGCTCTGGATGCGCCCAATCTGAATTGGTTGGGTGCATTTTTATGCCTTTTTAAGCAATAAGCAGTGAGATCGTAACTAAAACCGATTTCTATCGGGGGATAGGATTCTTTTAGACAGCGTACTATGCCCCAAAAATATGGGGCATCTGGATCTGTAACGCACTAATCTGGGGGTAGCTTGTAACGAAGATGGAAAGTGGAAAACAAAAAATAATACGTTCGAGTTCATACAGTTCAAACGGGCTTTTTAACGCAGTTAATTTGATTTCTTTGCATTTACTTGCAGAAAAACCGTTTCATTTAACGTGGGCCTTATGGATTTATGTATTTTCGTTGGGTTATGGATGGTGGACTGTAGCTTGTTAAGCTATGTCACGTACCGTTCGTTTCATATGAAAGGATTGTTGACCATGATCAACGATATTCTTGTTAACCTGTCCACCACCGCTAGCGGCGTTGCTGGTGCTCTTATCGAGGCTGCTAAGTTCGTATTCGCTGGCGGTACCGGCGTTCTCACCAACGTTCTGAGCTCCTCCAAGTAATTGACTGTTTAACAGCTGCGGTGGGGGCTCTAAGTTCCTGCCGTTACTTTGAGATCTCCTCAGCGGTTTTCCGCTGGGGAGTTTTTGCATTTATGGCTGTGCCTTGAATTCAGGGGGGGCGTTGCAACACTTTCCTTTAGGAAGGTGTTGTTGTGCCTGGAGTTGTTGACCCAGGGATGGCGCGATGGGCAAGTTGAGTTTTGCCGGGCAATTGTGAAGGCGGCTAACACTGTTGTGTTAGCCGCCTTAGGCATTGACTGGGATAGGGGTTCCCAATCGGTTGTTTTGGCTTTGACCTAAATTAGATGCTGGAGCCGAAAAGCTGAATGAAAGGCTCAGCGATAGCGGAGATGACGGATGCGATGCCCACGCCGATCTGTTCGATGAAAGCCAGGATACCGGTGGTGGTTGGTACGTCTGCAGGAAGCTTGTCCATGTGAACTCCTTAAGTGTAGGGATGAATCAGGCCGAATGCTTGTTGTTCTAGGCTCGCCCTGTATTGCGTCCCCAACTCTAGGGGCAGGGAAATATATTGAGCAAATGATTCCCAGTAAGAAGCAGAAAAATCCCAGGTCAAAAGATTCTACTGTGATAAAAACCGCAATCTAGTAATATTATGCTTTGCTAATTTAATATTCACATAAGAAGTAGGAAAATGCTGTGAATAGGAAAAACCCGCCAACGCTTAAGCGTTGACGGGTAGAAATTGGTCTAATTTCATTTAGACCAAAGCATTAGGCTTATTTGCCTAAATTAGAAGCTGGAGCCGAAGGCCTGAATGAAAGCCTCGGCGAAGCCGGAGATTACGTTGGCGATGTTAACACCGATAGCCTCGATGAAGTTACCGACGCTGGATGCCTGTGCATCGGCAACGAGTGGGTTGGTTGGGTCCATTGGGTTTACTGCAGGCAATGGCATAAGTTTTCTCCTTGATGTTCTTATACATGTTGCGCAATTCAAAATCCCGTAGATAAACGGGTTTATCCTTGCATTGCTCCCCCAATACTAAGGGCTTTTGGTGGAAAATATCAAATATGTTTTATGTATCGTGTGTAAAACTAAGGATAGTTTCAAGTGTTGTAACCATAGACTAAAGAACCGGCCCGGGTGTGTAGTAACCCAGGCCGGTTCTTTTGGGCAGCCGCGCAAGGCCACCAGCTATTCAGCGAGAAACTGACTTAGCGAGAAGCTAACTTAGCCTTCCATCTTGTTGAAGAGGTTGGCCATACCAGACTTCTTGTTGGCTGCGGTGTTGCGGTGGAAAACGCCCTTGGAAACAGCCTTGTCCAGCTCGCGGGAAGCTACGCGCAGCTTCTCTTCCGCGACGGCCTTGTCGCCAGCTTCCACAGCGGAGCGGAAGTTGCGCATCATGGTGCGAACGCGGGAACGAACGTGCTGGTTGCGACGGCGCGATTTCTCGTTGGTAATTACGCGCTTTTGCTTGGACTTAATGTTTGCCATGGTGAAGATACCTCTTATAGTCGATAGACACTGACGTGAAAACTCATTCTGCCTAAGCATTTCCAGCATCACGATCAGCCGAAGCTGACCCTAGATGCGCGTCACCAAACCGTTATCGGGCGGACCCAAGGTCCTGACCGCCCCGCTTGGTGCAGCTCGACAGACGAGCAACCCTGTAGAGCCTAGCAGAATTATGCCGATAATCCCACTTCATTCCACTTCACCGTGCCTTGTCTTTTGCCTCGTCTCGTGCTTTGCCGAGTCATGCCCCGTCACGCCCCGTCACGCGTTGCGGCGTACTGCCTAATTCCATTGATGTTCATTGCGCAGCCGGTTGGCGATCCGTTCAAAACGTCGCCTAGGAAACAGCACGCCTTGCCGACGCAAATATTGCTCCTGAATCTCGAGCACGCGATCCACCCGAATCCAGCAGGGTCGTCCTGCTTCATCCCACTCCCCGGTACCGATGCTGGTCCACCGCGGATCGTGATCATGCGTAGGATTCGGCGAGATCAACAAGGCCAGTACGCTGCTATTCGTCCGTCCCACAATCAACACTGCGCGTTCGCGTGGTGGGGAATCGATGCCGTCGGTGGGTGTCCAGACCCATACGACCTCACCGGAATCTGCGTGTCCATCCATATCGGGGGCGTAGAAAATTGTGCGGGTCAGTGCGCGGGATTTCCATACTTGAATTTTTGCTGCGGCACGTGCAACTGAGCGCGACGCGGTGTTCTGCATGCCTAGACGCTGGTTAATTAGCGCCAGGCCTTTTTCCAACAGGTCTTCGTTGGGGCTGGATGGCGACCAGCGTTTATTTTTCCGCCGTGCTGCAGACATGCTAGTAATCTTAGCTTTTGCGCTAAGTTGTCCTGGCTATTTTCCTTGCGGCGTGGTTCGGTAGGCTGGTGGGAGTTTACAACGAGAGGTAGTCCGAGGAAGTAATGTCGAAAAATTTTGCAGCGCAGACGTTCACCGAAACCGAGCGCCTGCGCAACTTCTGCATCATTGCGCATATTGACCACGGTAAATCCACCCTGGCGGACCGTATCCTGCAATTGTCCAACGTCGTTGATGCGCGTGATATGCGCGATCAGTACCTCGACAACATGGACATTGAGCGTGAGCGTGGCATCACGATTAAAGCGCAGTCTGTGCGCTTGCCGTGGGTACCGACGTCCGGCCCGCATAAGGGTGAAGAAATCGTGCTGCAGATGAATGACACTCCCGGCCACGTCGACTTCACCTATGAAGTTTCCCGGGCACTGGATGCCTGTGAGGCAGCCATTTTGCTTGTTGACGCAGCCCAGGGCATTGAAGCGCAAACTTTGGCGAACTTGTACTTGGCAATGGAACACGAGCTGGAGATCATTCCAGTTCTCAACAAGATTGACTTGCCTGCCGCAGATCCAGAGAAGTATGCCCTAGAGCTGGCCAACATCATCGGTTGTGAACCAGAAGATGTCCTGCATGTTTCCGGAAAAACCGGTGAAGGTGTCGTCGAACTGTTGGATAAGGTCGTCGAACTTACCCCTCCTCCGCACACCGACTACCCAGAGGACGCGCCAGCGCGCGCGATGATTTTCGACTCCGTTTACGACGTGTACCGTGGCGTCGTCACGTATATCAGGGTGGTCGACGGCCAGTTGAAGCCACGACAAAAAGTGCGCATGATGAATACCGGGACAGACCTGGAAATTCTGGATATGGGTATCGTCTCGCCGAAGCCGACCTCGTGCAAAGGCTTGGGTCCTGGTGAGGTTGGCTATGTGATCACAGGTGTAAAAGACGTTCGTGAGACCAAAGTTGGCGATACCATTACCTGGGCCAACAAAGGAGCCGAGGAACCACTGCAGGGATATGACGAACCCAAACCGATGGTTTATTCGGGTATGTTCCCGATCTCGCAGGAAGATTTCCCTGACCTGCGTGATGCGCTAGAAAAACTCCAGTTGAACGACGCCTCACTGACCTTTGAACCAGAAACTTCCGTCGCGCTGGGCTTCGGCTTCCGCTGCGGATTCTTGGGTCTGCTGCACATGGAAATTACCCGTGACCGTCTGGAACGTGAATTCGACCTGGACTTGATTTCCACCGCGCCCTCGGTGACTTATCGCGTGGTCAAAGAAGACGGCACCGAGCAGTATGTGCACAATCCTGCGGACTGGCCAGAGGGTAAGCACGATGCGGTCTATGAGCCGATCGTGAAAATGACCATCATTGTGCCAGCGGATTTCGTTGGGCCGACCATGGAGCTATGCCAATCCAAGCGTGGGCAAATGGGTGGCATGGACTACCTGTCTGAGGACCGAGTCGAGTTGCGCTACACGATGCCGTTGGGTGAGATCATCTTTGATTTCTTCGACATGCTGAAATCCCGCACCAAGGGCTATGCCTCGTTGAACTACGAGGAGGCCGGTGAGCAGTTGGCGGATCTGGTTAAGGTCGATATTTTGTTGCAGGGTGATCCTGTCGACGCTTTCAGTGCGATCGTGCACCGCGAGCATGCATATCACTATGGCAACAAGATGACGAAGAAGCTGAAAGAGCTCATTCCGCGCCAACAATTCGAAGTGCCGGTGCAGGCGGCTATTGGTGCGAAGATTATTGCCCGCGAAAACATCCGTGCGATGCGTAAGGACGTGTTGGCGAAATGCTATGGCGGCGATATTTCGCGTAAGCGGAAGCTGTTGGAAAAGCAGAAGGCCGGTAAAAAGCGCATGAAGTCACTGGGCTCGGTGAACGTACCACAGGAAGCTTTCGTGGCGGCACTGTCGACTGATGGTGATTAGGCGCTGCCATTAGGTGCCGCTATTAGGCAGTGTTATTAGTCGCGTCTAGTGACCGATTGCTGATGCTAATGAGACACAGTCGGTAACCGCTGGCAAAATTCACTATTGTGGAAGGGCATAAGTGTTTTACCGACTCGCGTCGCGCACGCGTAGTTTCCTGAGACGTCTTGTGCGCGGTGTGGTTTCTTAGCGAAGGAAGTGTTACTTCACGTGCCCGGCCCAGAATCGCAACAGCCAGAGTTTAATCCGCTAAACAATCGTCGTTCCGCCAGCCCAGGGCGCGTCGGGCGCCCAGTTAGCCCTGGACAGCCACAGGCTCAGGGGCAAGGGCTTCCGCAGCGCGCGGCACAGGCACAAGACCCGCTGGAATTCGTGCGGGCTACTGTTGGTGGCCAACCGGTCGGGGAATTATTCCGTGGTGCCGCCAGCGAAATCATCAGTGAGCTGCAAGAATTACGTCGTGACCTCCACGAGCATCCCGAAATCGGCTTGCATCTACCACGCACCCAAGAAAAGGTACTGCGTGAGCTAGAGGGTTTGCCGTTGGAAATTACCACTGGCAGGGAACTGACTTCTGTGATCGCGGTGTTGCGTGGTGGGAAGCGAGGCGAGCACCCCGTGTCCGTGTTGCTGCGTGGCGACATGGATGCCTTGGCAGTACGTGAGCGTCTGGACCTGCCTTTTGCTTCGAAAAATGATTACATGCATGCCTGTGGCCACGACTTGCACACCGCAGGTTTGGTCGGGGCAGCGAAAATCCTGTGCCGCTACCGGGAAGAACTAGCCGGCGACGTGATTTTCATGTTCCAGCCGGGTGAGGAAGGCCCGGGTGGGGCAGCGCCCATGATTGAAGAAGGCGTACTGGATGCTGCTGGCCGGCGCCCAATTGCGGCCTACGGCATCCATGTGGGCCCGCAGGATTACGGCACTTTCCACTATGTGCCAGGGCCGATGATGTCTTCGTCATCGAATTTGACCATTACTGTCACTGGTAAAGGCGGGCATGGCTCTCGCCCGCATGATGCTATTGATCCGGTGTTAGCGTTGGCAGAAATTCAAACGTCCTTGCAGCTGGCTATCACCCGTCGTTTTGACGCGCTGGATCCCATTGTGGTGACGGTGACCAACGTGCGAGCCGGAGAAGGAGCGTTTAATGCGATTCCAGACACTGCAACTTTGGGGGCGACCGTGCGGGTGCTGCGTGATGAAAAGATTGACGCGGTACGTCAAATGATTGCCGAGGTAGCCGGTAACGTCGCCGCGGCGCATCGCTGTTCTGTCGATATTGATTTCCAGGTGCTGTACCCAACGACGAAGACTAATCCTCGGGAAACCAAATTCGCGGCCTCTGTATGGGGCGAAATGTTTGGGGAAGAGGCCGTGCAACCCTTTGAGGCGCCGATGATGGCCTCGGAAGACTTCGGTTTTGTGTTGGCCCAGGTGCCGGGAACTTTCATGTTCTTGGGTACCGCGAATCCGGACAAGCCTGAGCATCTGCGCGATTGGAATCACTCACCGAAGATTAATTTCAATGATTCGATCTTGGGGGATCAGGCCGCAGCATTAGCTGCCTTGGCGTTTGAACGTTTGGCGACAGAAGATAAGCATCCTTCCGCAAGCGTGCGTGCCGCGCGGGAAGCGAAAGGGCGGGCGGATGCTATCCGGAATGGCCGTTAGCCCACCTGGCCCGTTATGCTGTTAGCCATGTGGCACGCAGATTCGCAGCAGCCCGCACCGGGCTGCGGGCTTTCCGCTCAACAAGAAGCACAATTTCAGCAGCTAACCGCGTATGCGCTGCAACCAGAACGCAGTGATGAACACGTTGTGGATGGTGGCTTGATCCGGATGATTCACGCGCACTAGTGGCCTGCGAATTTTGGTATGCGCCTGGTTAAGCCAGGGACGGGAAATCTGAATCCTAAAGCCGTATTGTTGATCTTCCTCACGTAGACTCAAAGATATGATTTCACTCGTTTCGCCTCTGTTTGTTCCCGGTGACCACCCTGATAGCTTCCAAGAGGCTGTAGATTGTGGGACCGATTCGATCGTTTTCGACTTACAAGATTCTTGTGCACCAGAGAACAAGGCGCGTGCTCGGCAGAATATTGTCTCGTTTATCGAGGAATACTCTTCTGGTCAGAGCCCAGATATCATTACCGTGGATAAGCCGGTGTTGATTGGTGTGCGTATTAATGGCGTGAACTCGCAGGAGTATCCGAAGGACCTGGAAGCACTTCAGGCGGTATCGGATCAACTGGATTTTGTTATGCAGCCGCTGGTTAACGAGTCCAAGGCGATGACAGAAACCAAGCAGTTATTGAAAGACTCGGACGGCGCTCCGGTACCAATCGTGGCTTTGGTAGAAACCGCCCGCGGCATTGTTAACGCTGCAGAGATTGCTTCCACCCGTGGAGTCGCTCAGCTGGCCTTCGGTGCGGGCGATTATTCTGAGCAGCTACGTGTGAACCACTCGAACCGGGATGCTTTGCTATTCGCCCGTTCGACGCTGGCTACCGCCTCCGTCGCTTTCCGATTATCGCCGCCGGTGGATACTCCGTATTTCAACGTGGCTAACGAAGATGGGCTGGTGGATGCCACCCACTACGCCAGCGCGTTGGGCTTTAGTGGCAAATTGTGTATCCACCCATCGCAGTGCGCGATTGTGACTGCGGCGTTTAAGCCATCAGATAACGCTATCGCCTGGGCACGTGAGGCCGTGGAGAAATTTGAAGAAGCTGTAGCGCGTAAAGAATCTTCGGTAGAGCTGGAATCCGGTAACTACGTTGATGCCCCGATCTACCGTCGTGCACTGGATTTGCTGGCTAAGGCCGGTAAGCAGTAGTAGCTAAGCAATGGCCGCTAAGGATTTTCAGGGCTAAGAGTCCCGCGCACAAGGCGGCAAGCTTAAATATTTACGCAGCTGTAGACCTGGGCGCGGTACTTAGTCGTGTTTATTGTCCGTGATCGGGGATTGGCTATTGGGACTGGGAGTGTCGTGGACGTTATGCGCGCTGGGCTTGCACAGCTGACGTAAGGCGATGCGGCCGTACATATCGCCGAGCTCTTCACTGCTGAGTCGCCCACCATCGGCGTACCATTGCGAGACACCGATGCCCATATCAATGAGCGCCCAGGACACGATCTTGATGTCGTCGGCAACAAAGACCCCAGAATCGATACCTTCGCGCACAATCGCCATCCACCGGGCCACATAATCACGTCGCATCTGCACGACGATGGACCGTGAAGGCTCTTGCAATGCACGGATCTCGTTATTGACGATGCGCGCTCGCTGGGCTTGTTCTGCATGGAATATGGTGTGATATTTCATGCTGGCAAAAAGCTTGTCGGCGCTGGTTTTCATAGGCGAATAGCCAGTCGCATGGAAGCGCAGCAATGCCTCCATAGAGCTAATCGCGATATCGGCCAGTACTTCTTGTTTAGACTTGTAGTGGTTATACAGGCTGGAGGCCCGCATGCCGACGGCCGCGGCGATGTCTTCCATGCCGGTGGCGTGGTAACCGCGCTCGTCGAAAAGCTGCATTGCGGCTTCGGCAATTTGTGCTCGGCGTTTTGGATTTGCCATGAGGTATCTGCCTCCTAGTCAGTCTGGTTGGCGACGACGCACTATTGGTGACGGCGCACTATTAGTTAAGCATGCCAGAAAATGTTACGAGCATTCCGCTTGACTATTAGTGCGATGTGAGTCACTCTTAATGCTAACGATGATTCGCTTGAAGGAGTGACTGAACCATGTCCACCAACCCGCTTGCCGCAGGCACAGACCTGCTCGGTGTATTCAACGATATCCCAGAAGCTGACCTCAACGCCTGGAAGCGGGCAGCAAGCTTGCGTGAACCGGTGGAGGCTGTCATCAACGATTACTGGCAACGTGCAGAAATTCCGTTTGATTTGATTCCAGAAATCGTAGAACGCGATCTGCTTACCGACGGCTTAGATGTGCCCGGACATGAAACTTTGTCGCATTTGGGTTCTGGCTTAACGCTGATGGAAGTCGCCCGCATCGATGGTTCCGTCGCCACGATTCTGGCGGTGCAAGCGGGGTTGACGATGCGCTCAATTGATATGTGTGGCTCGAAGGAACAAAAAGATAAATATTTGCCGAAGATGGCCACGGGTGAGCTACTGGGTGCTTTCGCGTTGACGGAACCAGACCACGGCTCGGATTCGATTGCCCTAGAGACCACCGCCGTCCGCGATGGCGATGAGTGGGTGCTCAACGGGGAGAAGAAATGGATCGGCCTGGGTAAGGGCGGGGACATTTCCGTGGTGTGGGCCCGCACTGAAGACGGCGAGGTTTCTGGTTTCATCGTGCCACAGGATGCGAAGGGCTACGACGCACAGGTTATCGAAAATAAGATCTCATTGCGCGCTATCCACCAGGCACACATCAAGCTCAACGACGTGCGCATTCCCGCAGAAAACCAACTACAAAACGCGAAAACGTTCAAAGACACTGCAGCCGTGCTGATGGCCACGCGCACTGGGGTGGCTTGGATTGCGTTGGGAGCGGCGATCGCTTGTTATGAAAAAGCGCGAGAATACGCAGACGAGCGTATCCAGTTTGGGCGTCGCTTGGCTGAAAGCCAGATTATTCAGCAGCGTTTGGTGGATATGCAGTTGGAGATCAGCCAAATGATGCTGTTGAATCGCCACATCGCTGAACTCAATGCTTCTGGCAAGCTCACCGGCGAACAGGCCTCCTTTAACAAGTTGCGTTGTACTCGTGGTGCTCGCAAAGTCGCTGCTGATGCCCGTGACATGCTCGGTGGCGTCGGCATTTTGTTAGATAACAATATTGCCCGTCATTTCGCTGATACCGAGGCTTATCACACCTACGAAGGCACTGACACGGTGCAGTCACTCATTATTGGGAAGAAGATCACTGGCGTGGGCGCGTTTAAATAACGTGTTTTCGAAAACCACTGCCGTTTGCAGGAAGGCTACACCTACTACGGTGCAGTAGGTGTAGCCCTTAGCAAGAACGGCGCTGTGCCTGTGCTATCCAGGCCTAGTTGTTCAGCGGCTTGCGCGTTTTCGCCATATGCATAGCGCGTTCCACGTTTGCTGGCAATGCAATCAGCGGTACGGCGTGTTCGACTTCCCGGTCAGCGAATTCATCGAAGCCTAGTTCACTGACACCGTCAGCTGCGGTGTAGTGCTTCGCCAGCTGGCGGGCAATGACATGATCATTGTCTGTCATTCCCGCAATCGGCCAGCCCTCATCCAGCGGGGTAGCGCCAGAGTACAAAGCGATCGTGGTGTTTTCACGTGGCTGATAGCCGTCGATCATGCTTGCGGCCTGCTCAATGGCATAACCCAGTACGTGATCCGGCGACATCAAGATGGCATCGCCTTCCCGGATAAAGCCGTATTCAGCTGCGAAATACATATTTGCTAGCGGTTTGGCATCGGTGATCACGTCAAACGCACGCTGGTGGTAATCGTCGTACAGACCCTCCATGCGTTCCAGTAGGGCGACGGTACCGGACCAAGCCGGGAACAAGCCGACGTTGCGTTCCGGGAAACCCACCTTGGTATCTGCATGGACGACTACGCGGTCACAGGACAGGTAAAGCTCAGAGCCACCACCTAAGGCAGCGCCCCGGACTGCACCAACGACGGGGAATGGGGCATTACGCAGAATACGCAGTACCTGCGAGCCATTGCGCACTAGATCATCAATGCTCTGGGTATCGCCGCTTTCACCTGCTTCGGCAATGGACGTCAGGTCTGCCCCTGCAGAAAATGCACGCTGCTCGTCGTTGCCCACAACCAATGCTTGGATACCCAGCTGGTCGGCATCGTCCACAATCGAACGAATCGAGTTGAGAGCTGGCTGGCTTAGCGAGTTTAGCGAGGTCTGCAGGTCCAGAATGCCGACGCCATTATCTAACAGATGCACTCGGACTTTTTCGGCATCGCGCACGGTCTTGGCTTGACCTGAGGCGAGTAATTCCTTAACGGTGACCACACCAGTGCGATCCTTGGTCTCTGCAACAGATCCGTCGGTGGCCAGCACCTTGCCAACTTCTGGGTAGAAACCTCCGGCTGTGATGGCAGCCTGCAGCAGGGAAGGTGTTTCGTCGTAAAGTTCTGCAACCTTTTCTAGACCGATCGAATCTGCCAAAGCAAAAGGGCCCTGCTTCCAGCCGTAGCCCAAAACCATGGCCTTATCCATTAGCTCGACGGTATCGGCGATTTCTTCTGCTGTTTCCAAGCAGTAGCCTAGCGTCGCAGCGAATAGGTCGCGGGCATAGCGGCCACCGGCGCTATCTTCGGCGATGACTGCGGCAGCATCCTTGTGCTTTGTAGCAGAATCTTCTGGGGTCTCGCGCTCGCCATAGCTGAAGTCTGCTTGGATTACCTTGTCCCGGCCCTGGTAGAAGCCACCATCACCGGTACGCCCGGTGAGTCCGCGATCCACAAGACCGTTGATGACATCGTTCTTTTCCAGATTGAACTGGTGCAGCTGGTCGGATTCTGGCAACGCGTTGGTCAGCGAGGACCAGATTGGTTTCACCAACTGGAGGCCGATGTAGTCCAACAAACCGAAAACACCGGTACGAGGAATGCCGAACGGTTTGGAGAATACGGCGTCGGCAAGCTCATAAGAAATGCCTTGCTCCATCGCCAGTTCTGCGCCGGCACCCAACCAGAAACAGCCCAGACGATTGGCGATGAAACCAGGGGTATCGCGGCAATCAACCACGACCTTGCCCAGTTGCTGCTCAGCAGCGGTATTCAACGTCTGCAGGGTAGCTGCGCTGGTTTTTTCGCCCTCGACGATTTCGACCAGGCGCATCACGCGTGGCGGGTTGAAAAAGTGCGTGATGGCAAAACGGCTGGCCAGGCCGTCAGGAAGCTTTGCCGTTAGTTCTGCCAAGGGGATGGTGGAAGTATTTGATGACAGCAGCGCGTGCTCGTTCAAATGAGGGGCGACGGTTTCATACAGCGAGCGCTTGGCCTCGAGATCCTCAAAAATGGCCTCGACAACCCAGTCACATTCATGCAGCTTGTCCAGGTCGTCGGTGGTGTTCCCAGCGGAAATATTTTCCACGAACTTGGGGTGCACAAAGCCTTTGCGTTTTTTCTGGGTTTCAATCCCTTTGTAGGCTCGTGCGCTGCGCTCCTCATGGGAATTGCCTTCGTCGGCCATATCCAGCAGAGTGACCTGAATTCCAGCACTGGCCATCAGAGCCGCGATGCCTGCGCCCATAGAGCCGGCGCCGATGACGGCAGCTTTTTTCACTGGGGCATTCACGGTGGTTGGTTCTGGGTTCGTGATGATTTTGTTGGTCATGTTTATACAGCCTCCACAATCAGTGCAATTCCTTGTCCGCCACCAATGCACATGGTGACCAGACCGTATTTCTTGTCGGTCGCGCGCAGATGGTGCAGGATCTTGACAGTCAAAATTGCACCGGATGCTCCCACCGGGTGTCCGTGGGCTACAGCTCCGCCGTGCACGTTGGTCTTTTCTGGATCGAAGCCGAGTTCATCTTGTACGGCGATGGCTTGTGCCGCGAATGCCTCGTTGGATTCAATGAGGTCGATATCTTCCAGGCTCAAACCGGCCTTCTGCAGTGCCTTGGGTACGGCAGTGATCGGGCCCAAGCCCATCTTGGTGGGGTCGACGCCACCGATGCCCCAAGAGACCACGCGACCTAATGGTTGAGAACCGTGCTGGTTCAGGGCAGCCTCGGTGCCCAGGAGTAGGGCAGCCGCGCCGTCGTTGATACCAGAAGAGTTACCGGCCGTGACGGTGCCGTCCTTTTGGAAAGCCGGCTTCAGTTTGGCCAGGGCTTCTGGTGAGGTTTCACGTACGTGCTCGTCGAAGTCGAAAGTGACTTCGCCCTGGCGGGTGTGCAGGGTGACTGGGACGATTTCCTCTTTGTGCACGCCGTTATCGCGGGCAGCGGCGGCGCGACGCTGAGATTCCGCAGCGAATTCGTCCTGACGCTCCCGGGAGATGCCATAGGCCTTGGCCACGTTTTCCGCAGTCACGCCCATGTGGCCGGTGCCGAATGGGCAAGACAACGCGCCGAGCATCCAGTCTTGCAAACGGCCGTCACCCATTTTTTGGCCACCGGTACGCATGCCTTCCACGGAGTATGGTGCAGAACTCATGTGTTCCACGCCTGCCGCCAGAGCTAGTTCGGCGTCGCCGGTAAGGATTTGCTGACTTGCAGAAACAATGGCCTGGGCGCCGGAACCACATAAGCGGTTGACGTTGAAGGCGATGGAGGAATCTTTCAGCCCGGATTCGATGCCGATTTTGCGGGAGAGATAAACATCTGATGGGACGTTGGGAACTACGTTGCCCACCACCACGGATTCAACGGCAGTGGGGTCGACTCCGGCACGCGCAATTGCTTCTTTTGCAGCAATGGTGCCCATTTCGGCAGGAGAGAGTTTGGAGAGCGAGCCCTGGAACTTTCCAATCGGAAGGCGGGCACCACTGGCGATATAGATCTCTGACATGCGACTCCTTGCGGTTAAAACATCTGAAACATCTGAATTAACTGAAACAGCTGAAACAACGTTTACGAATGGTTATTCGTTATGGAGAGTAGTCTATGTCACAAATCAGGTTTCGGCAACGATCTGGGCTAATCCCGTGCGGTGATTTTCTCATTCTCGGCGATCTCGGCTAGCCGATCCGTAGAGGCCATGCCCGCCACCACCACGGCGGAACCACCCGCGGCCAGGGGAGAAAGCACCTGGCGGGCGAAGGAATCCCAATCGGTCCAGCCGGTCGACAGCAAACGTTGGGCATCGCTAGCGGGGCGGACGATCTCTGCCAGCGGGCGGGTGGGGCCAGGGTAAAAATCGCCATAAAAACGCACCGTTGGGCCGAAATCAATGGCGCCTTCTGGGACCGGTTCACCCATTTCTTCCAAGCCGCGTCCAAAGGGGTCGTTCGTGACGACGACTATATCCCCATGATTAGCGTATTCGGCTACCTTTTCAGCGCTGGTGAAAAACACTGCAGGTTCAGCTCCCGAATCAGCACCCGAAGCAGCCACTGGATCAGCGCCCGAATCAGTTGTCGTGTCTGCGGCTGCACGGTCGGCTGCACGATCCACTGCAAGGTCGGCTGCGGTGTCGTCAGTAGCGAAGCGTACGGAAATTCCCGCAGCCAACGCGCCCAAGGCAATCATCGCTGTGTGCCAGGAAACTGGGAGGTCGCACAGGATTACCGAGCTCTCATCGAGATCTAATTCTTCGCGCAAGAAATTCGCTATTTTGGATGCCCAATTCTCGGTGGTTTGAGCAGAAAAATCCATGCGGGTGCCATCGGCTTCGTTATAGACGGTCAGCCGTGGGCTCGCGGGGTCATCGGCAAGCAAATGAGACAACATATCCATGCCCCCATCCTAGGGATCAGGCTGCGGGCATGCAGTGTGCTAACTGTGTATTGCCGGTGGAGATTCCGCTGCATTACGCAGATCTGTTGCTAATGAACGCAACGCGGGCCGTTACCGCCGGCGTCGATTTCTGGTGCATCGACGACGCTGCCGAAGTCTTCGCCGACAGCAGCGGCGGCATCGTCTTGCCCCAGTTTTTCCTCAAGCAGGGGGCCGTTGTAATCCGGTGCAACCACCACGACGATGGAATCTGGTTCCAGGTTCGCATTCGACGTTACCGTCGAAATACCCAGCTGATCCGCGAGAGCTTGGGCGCGTGGATCACTCGGATCGGCGGCTACAACCTGCGAGACCGAGTACAACCCTTCATTCGCATTAGCGGTATTAACCACGGTATACCCGTGCTGGTCCAGCCATGCACCGGTCGCTGCAGCAGTTCCGGCTGGAGCTTGGGCGTTCAGGATATGCAGCTGGGCACCCGCAGCCACCATCTCGACGAGTGCTTCGCCGTCTTCGTCTACGGATTCGTGGCCATCACCGGCAGGATCACCGTCGGTGCCTTCTTCGTCGGACGTATCGTCGGCAAGCAAATGGTCCATGAACGCGTGGACTTGCTCGGTATCAACGGTCACGACGGATTCGCCGAAATCGCCGACTCCATCAATTGAGGTCACCGGGATGGTTGTGAACGTGACATTGCCACCGGCCAAATTTGATAGTTGGGTGGCAAAGCTCATGACGTCCCAGTCCTCGTCGATAACGACCGAGCGTTCCACCGCGTTGGAGATTTTGTTCAGAGTAGATGGGTTAGTCAAGGTTCCGGTTTCCAACACCTTGTTGACTAGCGAAGCCATAAACGCCTGCTGACGCACAATACGGTCGAGATCGCCACGTGGCAGTCCGTAGCGCTGACGGACGAAGGCCAAGGCGTCGCGACCATCCAAAGTGGAAGTTCCTCCAGGAAAATGTGCTCCGGACATGGGGTCATCAACCGGTTCTTGCAAACACACATCGACGCCACCAACAGCGTCGGTAAGAAGCACAAAGCCCAGCAAACCGACTTCAGCGTAGTGATCAACTTGAATACCGGTGAGATCCGCTACTGCGGAGATCAGCCCGGAGCGTCCTGCTGCCATAGCCTCCCGTTCTTGATCGATATCGTGCTCAGTATCAGGAACGGACTCTTCGTATGCCTGCTTGTGTGCGCTATACACCCCGTTGAGTTTCATGTTGCCGAACTCGTCGTCGTGAATGTAGGTGTCGCGGGGCAGGGAAATCGCCGTTGCTTGGGATCCGTCGTTCGGCACCCGGATCAGCATGATGGTGTCGGTGTTGTCTTCGCCAGCAAACTCGCCCGCATTGAGACGTTCGAGTTCTTCGCGGCTGAGCTGGTTGCCGTGTGCGTCTGTGCGAGAATCGGAACCGACCAGGAGAATATCGACTGCGCCATCAGGGGCTTGTTCCCCGGAACCCTGCGAGGTATCGCTCAGCCCCAAGTTGCCGGCAGAAGTCAGAGTGGAACCAACGCGACCGACCGTCCAATAGCCCACTCCGGTGATTAACACCGTGATGGCAGATAGCAACGCGATTATGACCTTAAGCCCACCGGGACCGCGCTGTTTAACTGTTGAGCGGGATTTCGGGGCGGGCTGAATCTCTCTGCTGGAGCGATTACGATCATTCACGCTGTTCAAGCTTAGGGCATAACTGCTACATTTCCGTTACCATAAAGCGCATTGTGTCTGAACAAATAAACCATGCATCCCGTTTGCCGGTAATCACCGTGACTTATTCGCCAGGTAAGCACCTGCGCGCTCTGTTGGAGTCACTGCCAGGGGCCACCGGGCGCCCAGTTCTGGTGGTGCTGGCTGATAATGGCTCCACCGACGGCGCACCCGAACAAGCCGCTACAGACTTTGAAAACGTGGTGTTTTATCCCACCGGTGGCAATCTAGGCTATGGCGCGGGTATGAATGCCGGGGTGCAGGCTGTGGGGAGTGTTCCGCTTGGTGGCGCACAACCAGTTCCGCTTGCCGACGATTTCGTGCTGCTGACTAACCCAGATGTGGTGTTCCACGATGGAGCGATTGACGAACTTCTGCTCTGCGCTGCTCGGCACCCGAACGCTGCTGCTATCGGACCACGCATCATCGAAAGTGATGGGAGCACCTACCCTTCGGCCCGCGCATTACCGAGCCTGCTAGACGGCATTGGGCATGCGATTTTTGCGGATATCTGGCCTGCAAACCCGTGGTCTGCGCGCTACCGGCAAGGCCAGGATATGGAAACCGAACGCGAAGCTGGTTGGCTGTCTGGTTCCTGCTTATTAGTGCGGCGAGAAGCTTTCGCCCGGGTTGGGGGCTTTGACGAGCGCTATTTCATGTATTTTGAAGACACTGACCTTGGCGATCGCTTCGCCCGTGCCGGCTACAGCAACGTGTACTGTCCGAAGGCGCGGATCAGCCATGCACAAGGCCATTCCACAGAGGCTGAAAACGTATCCGCGACGATGTTGCGCGTGCACCATCAATCGGCTGCCCGTTATCTTTGCGACCGACTGCCGCACTGGTATCAAGCTCCGGTGCGGGTAGTCCTGCGCGCTGGGTTGTATTTGCGTGCCAAAATTTTGACGCGTGGTTAAAACTTTCCATCTAGCCCCCGCCATTCGGGCCTGACTGGCCGCAACCGGCCTCGGTCAGACGCAGTCGGCCTTGGCCATGAAGCCTTGGCCGCTACCCCCTGGCCGTGCAGCCCTGAAGATGTGGGCTCGGGTCTGATCGGGCGAGCCCCGGTGTGTGAGCACG
>ERZ1023415.48-NODE-48-length-36025-cov-45.821963_pt1 | contig 36025 bp, 40 predicted proteins | sample MGYA00380510_ERZ1023415 | MGnify/ENA primary metagenome ERZ1023415 (study PRJEB33173, sample SAMEA4830299) | metagenome | study: EMG produced TPA metagenomics assembly of the PRJEB25223 data set...
CAGAAGACTCCTTTTTGTTAAAATTATATTATAAATTCAACTTTGCAACAGAACCCTAACACCTTTATACTTTTTAGCAACAAGTAAGAAAGATGAAGATAAGTAATATTTATTGCAACGTTTCAAACGACTTATCGTCGAGAATGATATATCTAAAAAATATGAAGTGTCTTTCGAGTAGTAGCTTTCGAGTTACTACTCTTTTTAATATTTACAATGTATTTACATATGTAAGTACGTATTGATATAATGAATGTAAGGAGATGATAACTATGATTAAAACATCTGAACGCATTTTTAAAAGTGGAAACAGCAAAGCACTCAGTTTAAGCAAACAAACAATCCAGTTAGCTGATTTTGAGGTGGGAGATAAGGTTGAAGTATCTGAAATCAATGGTGGTTTATTTATCAAAAAGAAAGAAGAATCGATTGAAGATGAAATCACAAATTTTTTCAAAAATGGCGGTAAATACACCGAGCCAGAATTTGATTTCGGAGAGAGTGTAGGTCGTGAAATATGAGTATCAAACAGTTTGATATATACTATATTGACCTAGACCCCACTCGAGGTCGTGAAAAACAAAAAATTAGACCATGCTTAATCGTGAATAACAATATGACCATTAAAGGAACAGATTTTGTTTGGGTATTACCAATTACAAATCGTGAAAAACGTTATCCATTAGATATCGAAGTGAAAACTAAAAAAGGATTAGTCACAGGTGTTATAGACACGCTTCAGATACGCGCATTAGACCTTAATGAACGTGAACATAACTATAAAGATGAATTACAAGACAACTTAAAAAACGTCGTCTTACAAGCAATACAAACGTATCTAAAACCATCATCATAAAAATCATCCCCTCACTACTACTAATAGTGAGGGGATTGGTGTATACAATGTTTGATATCTCGTTACGTCTATTATAACGCTTTTTATCTATAGTTAAACATTTACAATGTAAATTAATAGTTGTCATTTTGATTTTTCTATATAAAAAGAGAAGCGATGAATAGCGAGGTTAAGTAACTACACATAACTCATTCATCGACTTCTCTACACGATTTTATATAATTTAATACAGATAAGCAATATTAGGTTCTGTTGCAAAGTTGAATTTATAATATAATTTTAACAAAAAGGAGTCTTCTGTATGAACTATTTCAGATATAAACAATTTAACAAGGATGTTATCACTGTAGCCGTTGGCTACTATCTAAGATATGCATTGAGTTATCGTGATATATCTGAAATATTAAGGGAACGTGGTGTAAACGTTCATCATTCAACGGTCTACCGTTGGGTTCAAGAATATGCCCCAATTTTGTATCAAATTTGGAAGAAAAAGCATAAAAAAGCTTATTACAAATGGCGTATTGATGAGACGTACATCAAAATAAAAGGAAAATGGAGCTATTTATATCGTGCCATTGATGCAGAGGGACATACATTAGATATTTGGTTGCGTAAGCAACGAGATAATCATTCAGCATATGCGTTTATCAAACGTCTCATTAAACAATTTGGTAAACCTCAAAAGGTAATTACAGATCAGGCACCTTCAACGAAGGTAGCAATGGCTAAAGTAATTAAAGCTTTTAAACTTAAACCTGACTGTCATTGTACATCGAAATATCTGAATAACCTCATTGAGCAAGATCACCGTCATATTAAAGTAAGAAAGACAAGATATCAAAGTATCAATACGGCAAAGAATACTTTAAAAGGTATTGAATGTATTTACGCTCTATATAAAAAGAACCGCAGGTCTCTTCAGATCTACGGATTTTCCCCATGCCACGAAATTAGCATCATGCTAGCAAGTTAAGCGAACACTGACATGATATATTAGTAGTTAGCTATATTTTTTACTTTGCAACAGAACCAATTTTCGCATCTATGCCGTGATAATTAGCTGGGTGCAATATAGTTTTAACAGTAATCAATATTATATTTTAATTATAACATGTGTTCTTCTTTTTAAAACTTTTTAAATACTGTTTGAGATGTAAAAGGTGTATTTTGACCTACGAAAGATACACCTTTTTGCTTTTCTATATAATAAAAAGTATATATTTATTTTCTTCTAGGTTTAAATACATAAATTAATCCTATTGTTATTAAAATCAAGATTTGGGATATAATCCCTAAAAAAATAGCATAACCAAAAGCTGTGAAAGGTTTAAAATATCCACTTGAAGCATAAGTGTTTATAAATAAATGAGAACATATTACTGATAATATAGTCCCAATTAATCTACTAATTAATACTAAAATATATGATTTATAATTTTTGATGAATAGGCCAATACCTATAGATATAACCACTAGAAGTATATAAAAAAGTGATATTCCTTTCTTATAATCAACAATCAAACAAACAAATTCAATTGGAATAAGTGAAATTAAGCAAATTATATATTTTGTTAAATTATTCATTAATAATTCCTCCTTTAATATTATTAAATTTTTGTTAATTAATTTCTAAAAACTTTTATTAAATATTTAATTACTGTATATTATAAATGTAAATTTGAAAAATTTCTATAAGGAGTGATTATTTGAAAAAGTTATTTGTTTTTGTTTTCACTTTATTATTTACGTTAGCTTTTACTTCAATGAATTTCTTTAACTCAGCAAACGCCGAAGAAAATAACACTACTAATTATCAGGAATTACAAAAAGATGGAACTTTAGATAAGTCTGTTACTCAAGAGCAATGGAATCAATTCTTACAAAATTCAAGTCAAGCAAAACAGCAAATAGAAAATAAAAGCGATGTATCTACTAGATCTAGATTTCATTTAAAAGCTGGAGATGTTTTAATTTCTAATGCTACCAGTTCTTGGGGTTTAACTGGACATGCTGCAATTGCAATTAGCAGCAAAAAAATATTACATATTTATGGTAAAGGTCATCATCCAGCTACACATTCTTTATCTTGGTTTAAGAAAAGATATGCTAAGAAAGGTAAATGGATGAAAATTTATCGTTCAAAAAAACATGGAGCAGGTTCTAAAGCAGCTAGATGGGCTAGAAAACATTATGTAGGTAAAAAATACAGATATGGTATTAATACTCATCTATCTAAAAGAAATCCTACGTATTGTTCAAAAATTGTTTATCAAGCATATAGATATGGAATAGGTAGAAAAGCAATGTCTTCACCAACACCAATAGTTTCACCATATACATTACCTAATTTTTCTTCTAATTCTTATAAGTTAAAAAGAGTGAAAACTTATTAAGATTTTTAAACTTTCTATGCTAATAAGCCTCTTACAAATTTGTATGTGCTAAACTGTTTGTGTCAGATGACATTAGATAGCATCTCCTCGTGTTGATTATTTTGATTGGCTAACCAATATTAATTCTAGCAAGAAGAGATGCATTTTTTTGTGACAACGGTAGAAACTGTTCTGAACCATACGCTATGCGTATGGTATTCTTTATACAAACAAAAAACAGGATACTACTTTAAAGTAATACCCTGTTTTAAAATTAAATTTTAATTTATTAAACAAATTTAAGTACTTGGTCAACGATTTTAGCAATTGTATTAGCAATGCCAAAGCCCATGTCTACCCAGTCTTGTTTGACATGTAAACCTGAATTTACTGCATTATGTAATGACTCAACAATACCTGACATAAATGTACACTCCTTTATACAAATTAAAATGATGTAACCATATAAATTTCTAACATTTCTAGAATGATTTGTAAACCTAATTTACACTATTTTAATATATCACATCATTAACAATGACAAAAAATACCGGACTCTATATTAAATAGAATCTGGTATTTTTGATTTGTCCATCCATTTTTTTAATATAAAAAGATGTTATTAATATCATGCTCTTGGAGATTATATATAAATTTAGTATTCAATATTTGGTATTTTATTTACATGTTTTTGATAACGTTTAAGTACACTATAACCAATAGTACAAATAGCTATTACTACAAATAATTTTTTCAAATTTGTCATTCCTTTACTCTATTTGTTTTCATAATAATTTAATTCTAAATCTTTAGATGTTTGTTTTCGAATAGTTCTCATTAATCCAATATCATTAACTAATGATTGGCCATAAGATGGTATCATTTTTTTGATTTTTGGTGTCCATTTTGATTCATATTCTGAGAAGTTTTTTTCAAGTACTTCTAAAGCTACAGAAACTGAAGTTGAAGCCCCAGGTGATTCTCCTAGTAAAGCAATAATTGAGTGATCTTTAGAATTAACTACTTCCGTTCCAAATTGAATATAACCTTTTCCATGTTCAGGTGTATCTTTGATGACTTGTACACGTTTACCAGCAGTATACAACTGCCAATCTTCATCACGTGCTTCTGGATAAAACGTACGTAAATGATTCATACACCCTTCCTTAGTCATTAATATTTGATCAAACGAATATTTAATTAAAGGTAAATTTTTTACTGCGGCAGATAAAAGTGTTGAAATATTATATGGTTTAATCGATTTAAATAAATCTAAATTCGAACCATTTTTTAAGAATTTAGGGCCTACACTAGCAAATGGGCCAAATAATAAGGTACGTTCACCATCAATATAACGTGTATCCAAGTGAGGTACAGTCATAGGTGGTGTACCTTTAGGCTCTTTACCATATACCTTAGCGTCATGCTTGGCTATGGTATCAGGGTTAGTACAAATTAAGAATTGACCTGTAATTGGGAAACCACCCAAATTTTTGCTTTCTGGAATACCTGTTTTTTGTAATAATGGAATGGCTCCACCACCAGCACCAATAAATACATAATCAGCAAGTTCTGTTTGCACATCACCACTATTGCGTTGACGTACTTTAACTTCCCATTTACCATCTTTTCGATGATTAAAATCTATGACTTCATGATTATATTGAACATTAGCATTCGGATGTTGTTCAATATTTTTAGCCATTTTTCGAGTAAGCTCACCAAAATTAACATCTGTACCTTCATTAATTTTACTAGCGGCCATAATATCACTCGAATTATACCCTTTCATCATTAAAGGAATCCATTTTCTCATTTCCTCAATATCTTCCGTATATTCAATATTGTCAAACATCGGAAAATCTTTCATCGCATAATAGCGATCTTTTAAAAATTGAACATTATTTTTACCTCTCACAAAACTAATATGAGGTAAAGGCTGAATAAATTCTTTAGGGTTAGAAATACTTTTATTTTTAACTAAGTGGCTCCAAAATTGTTTTGAAATTTCAAATTGCTCATTAATTTCTTTTGCTTTTTCAATATCAATTGAACCATCAGGCTTTCTTACTGTATAGTTCAGTTCACATAAAGCAGCATGGCCAGTTCCGGCATTATGACGTTCATTAGAACTTTCAATCCCTGGACGATCTAAACGTTCATATAGTTTAATATTCCAATTAGGTTCTATTTCTTTAAGCATAGAACCAAAAGTAGTACTTAATACCCCAGCACCAATAATGACAACTGTTTTTGACTCTTTAGTATTCATAAATAATTCCTCTTCCTTTTTTGTGACTAAGTATTAGTGTAATACAATTCAACTTATAATAAAAATACTCATTTTTAATCTGACTTATTCCATAAAAGAATAGTTTTAAAAGCAACTAAAAAACTCTAAAAGATGCATTAAAGATTTATAAAACTTTAATATATCTTTTTTAGGTGAAAACTTCTGATAATTGTAGGTTCTCTCATTATCTATGATTATTACTTTCTAACTGTATCTAGAAAATCATCTCCCCAATTACAAATTGAAAATACTACTTTATCAAGCTTTAGTCCTATTTCAGTCAATCTATAATCTACTTTAGGAGGGACTACTGGATAGACCGTCCTTTCGAGAATTTTGTCTTGTTCTAGTTCTCTAAGTTGTCTTATTAACATTCGCTGGTTGATATCAGGTAGTTTATTTTGTAATTCACTTAACCTTAAACGATTACTCTGCAAAAGATGGTAAACAATGGCAATCTTCCATCTTCCACCAATGACAGACAGGGCTAAATCTTTCGATGTATAAAATTCTTTATTATTATATTCAATTAGCAATACGAATCCTCCATTTTCATATAGTGACAAAAATGTCAGTATTGTTATTCGAAACAACCAATAACATAATAGCATTATAAAAGATAGAGAGGAGAAACTTTAATGAAATTACAATTAGCAATCGATTTATTAGACCAAAAAGAAGCAGCAAAATTAGCTCAAAAAGTAGAGGAATTCATTGATATCGTAGAAATTGGAACACCAATTGTTATAAATGAAGGACTATCTGCTGTTGAACATATGAGTAAATCAGTCACTAACACACAAGTATTAGCAGATTTAAAAATTATGGATGCTGCTAGTTATGAAGTAAGTCAAGCTGTAAAATTCGGTGCTGACATCGTAACAATTCTGGGTGTTTCTGAAGATGCTTCAATTAAAAGTGCTATCGAAGAAGCGCATAACCATGGCAAAGAATTATTAGTTGATATGATCGCGGTTCAAAATTTAGAACAACGTGCAGCTGAATTAGATAAAATGGGTGCTGATTATATTGCAGTACATACGGGTTATGATTTACAAGCTAAAGGTGTATCACCTTTAGAAAGCTTACGTACTGTTAAATCAGTTATTTCAAATTCAAAAGTAGCTGTAGCAGGTGGTATCAAACCTGATACAATTAAATCAGTGGCAGTTGAACAACCAGATTTAATTATTGTTGGTGGTGGCATCGCAAACGCTGACGATCCAAAAGCTGCTGCTAAACAATGTCGTGATATAATTGATGGAAATGCTTAACCATTTTTAATATATGTTTAAACTCCCTCCTTCTTAGTGTATATAATATCTAGATTTAAAAATTATAATTGAAAGGTAATGTTGTAATATGACTAAAAAAGTAGCAATTATTTTAGCAGATGAATTTGAAGATATAGAATTAACTAGTCCAAAAGAGGCATTAGAAAATGCTGGATTTGAGACTGAAATTATTGGAGATACAGCAAAACAAGAACTTGTTGGTAAACATGGTGAAAAAGTAACTGTAGATATTAGCATTTCAGATGCGAAACCAGAAACTTATGATGCTTTATTAATTCCTGGTGGATTCTCCCCTGACCATTTACGTGGTGATGAAGAAGGCCGTTATGGTACCTTTACTAAGTACTTTACTCAAAATAATGTACCAACATTTGCGATTTGTCATGGTCCACTTTTACTAGTTGATACTGACGATTTAAACGGACGTACAATAACTGGTGTTATCAACGTACGTAAAGATTTATCTAATGCGGGAGCACATGTTGTTGATGAATCAGTTGTAGTAGACAACAATATTGTAACAAGTCGTGTGCCAGATGATTTAGATGATTTCAATAGACAGATTATTAAACAATTAGAAGCATAAATTCAGATCCATTATAAATATTTATTTGATAGATTAGACTGTCGACAAAGATATAAACTTTGTCGATGGTTTTTTATTATTAATTTTGAAGCTCCAATTTTATTAAGATATATACATCAAATAATTCATAACGTCGTATTACATATTTTGCATTCCTATACACTATGATGTTATAATACATTTAACGAAGATTATATGCATATATGCACCAATCCCCTCACTATTTGTGGTAGTGAGGGGATTTTTGATGCGGCTTAACGTCGCCTTCTATTTATTACGTTTACTACTAAGCCAGTAAGTAAAATACGCAACTGCACAGCCACTAATGACTGGTGCAATGATGTGAACGAAGATCATAAGCATATTAAGCACCTCCTTCCGTCGAAAATACCGCCGGAAGTTAAGGCGACTCTATTATTATATCATCTGTAAACACGTAAGCATATCCACTTCCGATAAGTGAACTTATGTCAAAAGTATTATCTATTAAAAAACAAATTACCTTTATTATTAAGTCTACTTAGTCATAATCAAAGTCATATTAGCGTACATAATTAAGTCGAATTATGATTTTTAGAAAGCGCGTATTGGTCACTTGTATGATTTATCATACTGCTTATAAAGTATAAATAAATGAAAAATGTCTTACTCATGTTTGATAAATTCTTGTGATATTTTTTATATTAAACACTTACATTTTTGCTATAAAAATATTTTTGTACTCATCACTTTTTGAATAAAGTATCTCAAACATATCCCTAAATGATTCATTATAATGAACATAAAATAAAAGTAATAAGAAATTATTTAGGCCTTATTATTCAAAAACAAATTATAAAAACATCCAAATCTAAACAGAAATATGGTCAAAAAGAGCTAAAACAAAATACAAAATGAGGTACAAAAGGACGCATTTGTTACATCAATATTTGATCAATCAAACCTAAAAATTAAAATAAGATCACACTTAAGTGGTCTTATTTTTTATACGAAAAAAGTCCAAAAAAACAGACTCTATGGAGTCTCGATATCAAAAAAATCAGACTCTCGAGAGTCTAAAAAATTTTAAAGCCCGTCAAATCAACGTTAAGTAGAGTATTCTGACAATTAAAAGTGGTCTTGTAACAATTGTAAAGAGTCTGCAATAAAATGTGATATCACCCTCTTTAGTCAAATGCCTAAGAATGCTTATAATCACCTTTATATAAAGCTTTTAAGCTATATATGGTGAATAATTGAGCAGAACGAATAAAAGGTAAATCTTTCAGCTATGCTGAATACCACCAAAGGTGGTACTGGATTTCCTTATGCTCATACTTGAGACTCCGAAAACAGACTCTACTTTTTGTAATATTTCCAAAAGTAAAACGTACTTGGAGACAAAAGAGGCTATTCTTTTCTTCATTTTTTTACTTTAAGTTCTTATTTTTATTTTCAAAATGAGTATTGTTAGTAAAATGATTGGAGATAAAAAAAGAGAAAACTAAGTAAATATCTTTACTTAGTTTAGGATAGAAAAGTTCAAATTTAAAATTTTATTCGGTCCGTTTCTTGAACATTAACGACTTATTTTTTACCTATATTGAATCCACATTTTGATTTTTTTTGAACGATAAATGCGACCATTTATTTCCGTTCATTAACAAAATAAATAGCAAAAACGATTTTACTAAGTCACTTTTATAACTACAAAGGATTGATAAAAAATATAAACACGGTTAACACTTTTACATTTTTAAAAGTTAAAACAACGCTAAATGATTATTTGTTTTTCATTTTATGCGACATGTTTGATCCATTATTAAACGAAGAATACTCGTTTATAGAAAAAAATAGGACTAAAACGTTTCTGTTTTAGTCCCACCTACTTGCTTAACTACAGTTCATTTTCAGATTTACTTAATTGCCATTGAAGATAAAGTTCGACTGCAGTTAACAGAACATTAATCATTGCCAAAGTAACCTTAATCTTTTTCTTATTACGCATAAGAGTTCCTCCTTTCTTTAATAGCAGCATGCTATGTTGTGAAATTGTGACATTGTATTGATGTTATTTTGTTATCTCCTCCTTTACCTTTCGTTTGGTCTAGGTGGTTGCCTTAGCAACCACTTGTTAATAAAAAAAGAGAACATCTATCTAAAGATGTTCTCAAATTGAAGCATTGTTGGCCTATTAAATTGAATTATTGATTAAATAAAGAAGTGATGGGTAAATGGTCACGTCGCTTATTCAGCGTATGTACTTCTGCGAATTCTGATTTAAGAGATTTCATTAAGTATCCTTGCATGGCTTCAACGGTTTCATTTTTTTGAATAAGCATGGCTTTAAAACGTTTAAGAACATGAAGTATTTCTATTTCCATATCTTCTAACAAGTAGTAGCTATCAATCGCATTGTTGAAAGATGTTTTGGCTTTTAATAATACAGTTTTGATAATTTTAATTTCATCTACTTCAAAGTTACTTAGATATTTTTGAATACTCTGTGGTAGTTCTTCTAATAATTGGAACTTTAAAGCTTCATCATTAAAGTTTGGATTATAGTGATTTGAATGATTTGTGTGATTATTAGAATATGTTAGTTTATTATCATTCAAATCATCCGTATCATTACTCTCAATCTTAATATAATTAGTATCATTATAATCAGTATCATTAGACTGTGAATTTGGAAGTTCCTTGCTATGACTGGCTTTAATGTCATAATTAGGTTTTAATAGGTATAATCTATTTGGTTTATTAAGGCCAACACGTTCTTGAGTTAGTAAATTAAAACTTATTAACTCTTTTTTTAATTTTATAATTTTTTGTTCTGCATAACCTAAGTATTCGCACAAATGTTTATTACTGAAAATAAAGTAAATGTTATTATTTTTATCTACCCATTCATTTTGGATGGATAATTCAAAGCGATCTTTTAATAACGCATACATAATTTTGGCTTCCGCCGACATTTTTTAAAATATACATCTTCGAATAAATATTTAGGTAGTTGATAAAACCTTTCAGTTTTTACTTGTGATAAATTGTATTTTTCAAAATTGGGCATAATAAAAACCTCATTTCCATTTTTAGGATTGAGGTAATAAAACAATTTTTACGTAAGTTATATGTTTTGTGCTTGCACTTAGATGATTAGATAGATATAATACAAGTATCAAAAAATATATAAACAAACGAGTGCGAATCGTTTTATTACCGAGAGTCAATGCTACGCCAATAGCATTGACTCTTTTAGTATTTATAAAGCAATATTAACACTTTTAAGAAAGTATATAAAGAGTTTTAAATATAGTTAAAAGCACATTGCCATGGCAAAATGTGTAGTTCATTGTTTTAGTGCCTAATTAAGATTCAAAAACATATTATAGGGACCTAATTAGGTACATATGTAGTAAATAGGTAGTAAATTTAGGTGGTAAATGATGAAATAAACTTGATTAGGTGGTAAAATTTAGGTACTAAATTAGGTACCTAAGGGTGGATGTTATGAGAACTATTAAAATGGTTGCTGATGAATTAGGTGTAACTAAACAAACTATTGTTAATAATGCTAAAAGTTTAAATATAACTTTTGAAAAAGAAAATGGGATTAATTATATTGATGATAATGATTATTTGAAAATTATAGAAAAAATTACTAAGAAAGAGAGTACAATCCAAAATAAAGAATCAGTAAAAAAAGAATTGTTTGGTGAAAATACTGCAAAAGCAGAAAAGAATATATATAATAATTCAAATAGTTCTAAGGCATTAAAAACAAAAGTAAACGAATTAGAAAAGCAAATAGAAATCTTTGAAACTAGAGCTAAAAATGATGAAAAATATATTGAGAATTTAACTAAGCAATTAGATCAACAAAATAGCAATGTTAATACATTAAATAAATTGTTGGAGAATCAACAAATATTAGCTTTAGAAAGCAATAAAAAAATTCAAAAACTAGAAAGCCAATTAGAAGAAGAAAGACAGCTTAATTATTCTTTTGATACAGCGACGAATAATAGACAAAATATTAATCCGCAAGAAGCAACTTTTACTGAAGAATCGCAAAATATCAACCAACAACAAACAAAGCGTCAACCAACAGAAGTAAATTACAAGGATATAGCTGAAGAGAAAAAGAACGACAGTACAAATGAAGGTGAATTAACAAAAGAGGATAAGTTCGTTGAAGAAACGAAGAGTGATCCTGATGATAATAGGGAGGTAGAACCACCTAAAAAGGGATTTTGGAGTCGTTTATTTGGTAACTAATTGCAATTAAAAAGGCACAACAAGTTTATGAACTTGTTGTGCCTTTTTAATGTGACTCAAACTTCTGATAATCATCGATTATGTTAATAAATGTAAAATCAAGCAGAACTTTTTTAATTTTAGCAACAATTTTTATTACCATTTTCTTTTTTCTCATTATTTTCGTCTTTTTTGTCTGTTTTCTCTTCAATTTTAACTGAACAACATGACTGTTCTTGAGGTTTTAATTTTTTTAATGTGTCTTTGATACCCATTTACTTCACCTCCTTAAATGATTAAGTTAACAATTAGACCAGTTGCAATAGCCACAACTAAAATTGCAATAACGAATGAGACTACAAATTTTTTCTTGAATAATTTAGATAATAATACTACTTCTGGAATACTTGCACCAGCACCACCTATTATCAACGCAACTACTGTTCCTAAAGACATCCCTTTTGATACTAATGCCTCAGCTATAGGTAACATTGTTTCAGGTCTGATATACATTGGAATGCCTATAACAGATCCAATGAATACGGATATAACGCCATCTCCACTTGCGTATTTTGTAATAAATGTTTCGGGTACAAATCCATATATGAATGCTCCAATAAATACACCAATAAATAGGTAAGGAAGCATTGGATATAAAAATGCCCACGCATCATTTAATGCTTGTTTAAAACGAGATCCATGTTTATTAGCGAAAAATCCATCGCCTTTAACATTTACACCTTTATAAGTTTCAGCTAAATTCATTTTTGAAAATACAAAACCTGTTAAGATACTAAAGATTGCTAGTACAATAAAATAAACTATTGCAACTTTCCAACCTAATAAGGCCCATAACATAAACACCATTAATGGATTCATTAATGGTGAAGCAATTAAGAAACTTATCGCTGGACCAAAAGGTACTTTAGAATTTAATAGACCTGCAAGTATTGGAATAGTTGAACAAGAACAAAAGGGAGTAATCGCACCAAATATCATCCCAAAAAAATAATTGATTCCTTGGTTAGGCTTACTTAACATGCTTTTGATTTTATCTTCCGAAATTACTTGTTGGATTAGACTTACAATAAAACTTACGATTATGAACAGTATTAATAATTCAAAAAACAGCATTAAAAATGTTTTTATGAATTCTATAATTGAATCTAACATCAGTATAACGCCTCCGAATTTCTTTAATCAACTTTTTTTGATTAATTAATCAAAAAAAATCGATCTGTTTTGTATTAAAAGAAGATACTCATAATATCTTACAACAAGTATCTTCATTTAAAACAACCTGTATTTGCTGCTCATTAATTTTATAATAATTCCATGTGCCATGCTTTTCAGCAATAAGAACATTTGCATCTACTAATTTTTTTAAATGATAAGAAAGTTTAGATTGTTTTATATCTAATAACTCTTCTAAATCACATACACATAATGATTTATTAGAGCTTTGGCTAATTTGATTTAGTATTTTTAATCTGATTTTATCGGCAAGTGCATTAAACATATTTTCATAAAAGTCAAACTGTTGATCTTCACTCATATCAGTCTTTGCTTTAATAACTTCCATAAAAGACCATCCTTTTTATAATATTTCATTGAGTTTATATTATCTTTATTTCAATTCTTGAATTGCTTGTTTATAGTTATTTTTTGTTGATTCGCCATACTGATTAATGTTCCCTTTAAAGAACTCCTTTTCCATATATATTGTAGCTTCTTTTAAATTGATTTCTCTTGAGAGCATAACAAGATTTAAATAACTTACAAAATAACCAACAGTTAAAGTACTTGCATGGTTTACTCGCAATCAAGCATGCCTCCTTATTGTCAACGTAGTTTTATATCATTTAATACATCAATTTTTTTTGATATATTAAATATAAATCAATATCTATATTATCGCAAGAAAAAAACTACAATTTTTACATAAACTTAGGTATTGCTCACAGAAATATTAAAATAATTTTTTCATAAATTGTATTATTAAGAATTAAATTTAGTAAAATTTTTAAAACTCAAACAAAATATAGACAACCATCTATATAGATGTTAATCTATAATCGCAAATTAATTAATGAGGTGAGTATAATGTTAAATATTGAAATATACGAAGAAGCTATGTGCTGTTCTACTGGGGTATGTGGTCCAGAACCGGATGAAACACTAATAAAAGCGAACCAAATCAATGAATATTTAAAACAAAATCAAATAGAAGTTCAACGTTATAATATGAATAATAATCCGAATGAATTCATTAAAAATCAAGAAGTTATTCGTTTAATTCAAGAAAAAGGTGATGAAGTTTTACCCATCACTTTTATAGAAGGCGGTATAGCTAAAACGGGCGCTTATATTACCCAAGAAGAAGCCGATGAAATCATTACAGTTAATCAAATGAGAAATGGAGGATGCTGTGGTGGAAATGGATGCTGTTAAATACTTAAATAAATTGAATTTAGATAACATTGAGTTAACAAAATATTTGTTTTTTACTGGTAAAGGTGGCGTAGGCAAAACAACGATATCAAGTTTTATTGCTTTAAACTTAGCAGAGAATGGAAAGAAAGTAGCTTTAGTAAGTACTGATCCAGCTAGTAATTTACAAGATGTATTTCAAATGGAATTATCTAATAAATTAACTAAATATCAACCTATACCTAATCTCTCTATAGCCAATTTCGACCCGATTGTTGCTGCAGACGATTATAAAGCACAATCTATAGAACCTTATGAGGGTATTCTACCAGAAGATGTGCTTGCTGAAATGAAAGAACAGTTAAGTGGTTCATGTACAGTTGAAGTAGCAGCATTTAATGAATTTACAAATTTTTTATCCGATAAAACTTTAGAACAAGAATTTGATTTCATTATATTTGATACAGCTCCCACAGGTCACACTTTGAGAATGCTTGAATTACCTTCTGCATGGACAGATTATTTAAATACAACGAGTAATGACGCTTCTTGCTTAGGTCAATTATCAGGTTTAAATGAAAATAGAGTTAAATATAATTCAGCACTTGAAAAACTACGTAACCAAGATGATACGACCATGATGTTAGTTGCGAGACCTACTCACTCTTCTATATATGAAATTCAAAGAGCGCAACAAGAATTACAACAACTGTCAATTTCTAAATTCAAAGTAATCATTAACAACTATATAGAAGAAAGTCACGGTTTAATTTCGAGTCAGATGAAATCGGAACAAGATAAAAACATTAATCATTTTACTGAATGGTTAAATAACAATCATGCTTATTACGTTCCATATAAAAATCAGAAAGAAGAAGGTATAGAAAATTTAACTAATCTATTAAATGATGATAACTTAATTGAAAATGATGACTTTATTGTTGAAGATCATCCGCAATTCAATAAATTAATCGATGAAATTGAAAATAGTAAAGTTCAATATTTATTTACAATGGGAAAAGGTGGCGTTGGTAAAACGACAGTAGCAACGCAATTAGCTACAACGTTATCTAATAAAGGATATCGTGTTCTTTTAGCAACTACTGACCCTACTAAAGAAATTAATGTTGAAACCACAAGTAATTTAAATACTGCTTATATTGATGAAGAACAAGCATTAGAAAAGTATAAAAAAGAAGTACTAGCCACAGTGAATGATGATACACCACAAGACGATATTGATTATATTATGGAAGATTTAAAATCACCTTGTACAGAAGAAATAGCATTTTTCAAAGCCTTTAGTGACATTATGGAAAACCAAGAAGACATGGATTACGTAATTGTAGATACAGCTCCTACAGGCCATACCTTGTTGTTACTTGATTCTAGTGAAAATCACCATAAAGAATTAAAGAAAAAATCAACTCAAACTACCAGTAATGTTGAAACGTTATTACCTAAAATTCAAAATCAAGATTTAACACAGATGATAATCGTAACACTAGCAGAAAAAACACCTTATTTAGAATCTAAACGTTTAGTAGAAGATTTAAATAGAGCCAATATAGGACATAATTGGTGGGTCGTTAATCAATCATTAGTTACGCTAAATCAACGTGATGACCTTTTTAGTAACAAAAAAGAAGATGAATCGATTTGGATAAACAAGATTAAAAATGAAAGTCTTAATAATTACTTTGTCATACCTTATGGAGGGTTAGAATATTGAAAAAATTGTTATCATTGGTTCAGTTGCTGCCGGTACAAGTGTCGCGGCTAAAGCAAGAAGAAATAGTGAAGATGTGGAAATTATCGTTTTTGATAAAGATAGTGATATTTCGTATTCAGTATGTGGTATCCCCTACTATATAGGCGGTAATGTATCTGATATTGATGAACTCACGCCAAGAAATGCTAAATGGTTTAAAGAGCGCTTTAATATAGATATTTATACAAAACATGAAGTGAATCAGATAAATGATACTGATCAAACAATAACAGTTACCAATTTAGTAAATGATGAAAAGATGATTCAAGAATATGACGAATTAGTATTAGCCACAGGTTCATCACCTAAAGAACTTCCTCAATTAGATAGCGAAGACTATAACAATGTGTTTAAAGTTAAGAATATTAATGATGCGAAAGCAATTTATAATTATATTAATGACCATGATGTTCAGAATATAACAATCGTTGGCGGTGGATTTATTGGTTTAGAGATGTTAGAACAATTATCTAATTACAACACTTCAATTGTTCAACGTAACACTTTTATGCCTCATTTAGACGACGATATGAGTTTTATGATTCAAGAATATATTGAAGATAAAGCTAACGTATATGTCTATAATGAAATTGACATTATTGATTATGATGAGAATCATACGATAAATAGAGTCAGCTTAAAAACTGGCGAATTAATTGATACAGACTTAATCATTATTGGGATTGGTGTCATACCAAATACTAAATTAGCTAAAGAAATTGGTATTAATATTGGAGAATCTGGAGCAATACAAACCAATAAGTATTTGGAAACAAATATTCCTCATATATATGCAATTGGTGATGCAGCAGAAAGTTATAATTTAATTACCGGTAACCCTATATATAGACCGCTAGGTTCTACAGCAAATAAAATGGGACGTATTTTAGGAGATCGATTAACTGGTGGAAATCTAGAACATAAAGGCATTTTAGGAACAGGCATTGTTCGTATATTTGATATGACAATTGCCCAAACAGGCTTAACTGAAAAAGAAGCTATTGATTTAGATATTGATATTGACGTATTACACAATGTGAAACCGAATCGTCCAGAATATATGCAAGGCCAAGAAATGGTAATTAAAGCTATATTTGATAAAAACAATTCTAAATTACTGGGTGCCCAAATTATTGGGTATGAAGGTGTAGATAAAAGAATAGATGTACTAGCTACTGCTATAACGTTTGGTGCCCATGCAGAAGATTTATTTCATTTAGATTTAGCATATGCGCCTCCTTTTTCTACAACTAAAGATCCTGTTATTTATACAGGGATGATTGGACACAATATTACTCGAGGACGCAAAATTATAACGCCTGAAGAAGTCATGAAACAAAATAATGACTTATTGATTTTAGATGTACGTTCTCCAAAGCAATTTGAAGTTAATCATGTTGATGGAGCGATTAACGTCCCATTGAAAATATTGAGAAGTTATGCAAAAACAGTAGATAAAAATCAAAAGATAGTGACTTACTGTAATAAAGGTACTACTGGGAATGCTGCACAAAACGTACTTATTAATTTAGGTTTTAAACAAGTGTTTAATTTGTCAGGTGGTAATAAAAATTATCAACGTTATAAAAGGTTTCAAGTAGAAAGGAAGAAGAAAAATTGAATTATAAAGAAATTTCACAATACTTAAAAGTGATTGCTGATAGTAGCCGTCTTGAAATATTAGACTTGTTATCTTGCGGTGAATTATGCGCTTGTGATTTATTAGAGCATTTTTCTTTTTCTCAACCCACATTAAGTCATCATATGAAAGTATTAAAAGACAATAATTTAATTACATCCAGAAAAGATGGTAATAAAATTTTATACAAATTGAATCATGACGTATTGGATAACGTTACATCACGACTCACTCTATTGAGTTCCAGTACTGTCCCATGTATATGTGAAACAGTAGAGAAAGGTGAGTGTTAATGATGACGATATTAGCAATCACAATATTTGTATTAACGTTAATTTTTGTTATATGGCAACCTAAAGGTCTAGATATTGGTATTACTGCATTAATTGGTGCTGTAGTTGCTATAATCACTGGCGTTGTAAGCTTTTCAGACGTACTAGAAGTTACTGGAATTGTTTGGAATGCGACTTTAACTTTTGTTGCAGTTATTCTTATTTCACTCATATTAGATGAAATTGGATTCTTTGAATGGTCTGCCATACATATGGTAAGAGCATCAAAGGGTAATGGCTTGAAAATGTTTATCTTTATCATGCTCTTAGGTTCAGTTGTAGCAGCCTTCTTCGCAAATGATGGTGCGGCTTTAATACTGACGCCTATTGTTTTAGCAATGGTACGTAGTTTAGGATTTGATAAAAAAGCGATATTCCCATTTATTATTGCTAGTGGTTTTATTGCAGATACTACGTCTCTTCCATTAATTGTTAGTAATTTAGTTAATATTGTTTCTGCTGATTACTTTGATATTGGATTTGTTGAGTACTTCAGTAAAATGATTATACCTAATATATTCTCTTTAATCGCAAGTATTCTTGTCTTATGGCTTTATTTTAGAAAGTCTATCCCAAGAAAATTTGATGCAGTAAATATTAGAGAACCAAAAGAAGCGATTAAGGACAAAAAGCTTTTTAATATCTCGTGGATTGTACTCACTGTATTGCTAGTTGGTTATTTAATAAGTGAGTTTATAAATATTCCAGTATCAATTATTGCTGGTATCATTGCTTTAATATTTGTATTATTAGCACGTAAGTCTAAGGCTGTGCATACGAAACAAGTAATTAAAGGTGCGCCATGGAATATTGTTTTATTCTCTATTGGTATGTATCTTGTGGTATTTGGTCTAAAAAATGTGGGCATCACAACGCTTCTTAGTGATGTACTAACAAATATTTCAAATTACGGCTTATTTAGTAGTATCATGGGCATGGGCTTTATAGCTGCATTTCTTTCATCCATTATGAACAACATGCCAACTGTTTTAATAGATGCAATAGCGATTGGTCAATCTCAAACAACAAGTATACTCAAGGAAGGCATGATTTATGCGAATGTTATCGGATCTGATTTAGGACCTAAAATAACACCAATTGGTTCGTTAGCAACACTTCTCTGGTTACATGTGCTTACTCAAAAAGGTGTTAAAATTTCTTGGGGACAATACTTTAAAATCGGTATTATTATAACGATTCCGGTATTATTTATCACACTGTTAGGGTTATATCTAATACTTATTATTTTCTAAAAAAAGAGGAAACTATTTATGGATAAAAAAACAATTTACTTTATATGTACAGGTAATTCATGCCGTAGCCAAATGGCTGAAGGCTGGGGTAAAAAAATCTTAGGAGATGAATGGCAAGTATATTCTGGAGGTATTGAGGCACACGGTGTAAATCCAAAAGCAATAGAAGCTATGAAAGAAGTTGGAATTGATATATCAAACCATACTTCTGATTTAATTGATAATAAAATTTTAAAACAATCAGACCTAGTTGTTACACTTTGTAGTGATGCTAATGAAAATTGTCCAGTCATCCCACCTAATGTAAAAAAAGAGCATTGGGGATTTGATGACCCAGCAGGTAAATCTTGGTCAGAATTTCAACGTGTAAGAGATGAAATAGGTCAAAAGATCAAGCAATTTTATGATAATTAAGTTAATATAAAATTCAAAAACAGAGGATAAGCACATATAACAATGCTTATCCTCTGTTTTATATAATGATATTTGCTGCTTACCTTTTTCTGTTAGTTCTGCATATATTGTTGTGCCACATATAGGAAAACAAAACTTCTTTAATGGTAGTATTGCTATAGTTCCTAGCGAATTGAATGGTTTTATATATTCAAATGCTATTATGAGTTATAAAATCAATAACTATATTGACAAAAAATATCTACTTCAAAATGATTTTTTAAGAAAAAATGAGTATTTAGCTGATGGGACAGGTCAAAAAGAATTAAGTGAAAAGAAATTTGAAGAGTTAGAAGTAAAAATTCCAAACTCTATAGAAGAATAAAAAATTGATTTATTGAAAGAACGTGAGAAGGGCTTTTTGCATAAAATGTTTGTTTGATACTGATGAAATCCTATTATGTTAACTATATGTTTTATTAAATAAAGGGGAGTATACATGGGAGATGTAAAATTATTTAAACTGAATAACGAAATAGCATATGAATTATATGGAGAATCCGTGTCTATAGAAAAATCTCTTCAAACCGTAATAGAAAATAATTCTGAAAAGGTTCTGTTGCAAACTTGAAAATCATATAATATAGATACAAAGAAATGAAAAATAATAAAATCCAACCGAATAATCTGTTGATATAATAGTATATAATTTACTGCTTTTGCATAACTTTGTATATTAATTTAACTTTGCAACAGAACCTCTCTTTTTATATAGAAAAATCAAAATGACAACTATTAATTTACATTGTAAATGTTTAACTATAGATAAAACGAAATATCAAATAATGTATAGACTAATTCCCTCACTATTATAAATAGTGAGGGAATTTTTATGATGATGGTTTTAAATACGTCTTTATTGCTTGTAAGACGACGTTTTTTAAGTTGTCTTGTAATTCATCTTTATAGTTATGTTCACGTTCATTAAGGTCTAATGCGCGTATCTGAAGCGTGTCTATAACACCTGTGACTAATCCTTTTTTAGTTTTCACTTCGATATCTAATGGATAACGTTTTTCACGATTTGTAATTGGTAATACCCAAACAAAATCTGTTCCTTTAATGGTCATATTGTTATTCACGATTAAGCATGGTCTAATTTTTTGTTTTTCACGACCTCGAGTGGGGTCTAGGTCAATATAGTATATATCAAACTGTTTGATACTCATATTTCACGACCTACACTCTCTCCGAAATCAAATTCTGGCTCGGTGTATTTACCGCCATTTTTGAAAAAATTTGTGATTTCATCTTCAATCGATTCTTCTTTCTTTTTGATAAATAAACCACCATTGATTTCAGATACTTCAACCTTATCTCCCACCTCAAAATCAGCTAACTGGATTGTTTGTTTGCTTAAACTGAGTGCTTTGCTGTTTCCACTTTTAAAAATGCGTTCAGATGTTTTAATCATAGTTATCATCTCCTTACATTCATTATATCAATACGTACTTACATATGTAAATACATTGTAAATATTAAAAAGAGTAGTAACTCGAAAGCTACTACTCGAAAGACACTTCATATTTTTTAGATATATCATTCTCGACGATAAGTCGTTTGAAACGTTGCAATAAATATTACTTATCTTCATCTTTCTTACTTGTTGCTAAAAAGTATAAAGGTGTTAGTAATGCGAGTGCTAACATTAAATAACGTCTTAATGTTTCGTGGCTGTTGTCCCACGGTATGAAGAATAAAATAAGCATTACTATTATGATTAATATGAGAAAAATTTGTTTCTTTCTGATATTATCACCTCTTATAATACAATCAATACAAAGGCTTTAGCTATGTAATAAGCTAATGTTTTATTAAAGCCTAATTTATTTTGTAATCCTTTGGAAATTGCGTCTGTAACTGTTCCACCAAAACCTGTGATGTAGTCACAGAATTTAAAGATTGATTGGTAATGTAAGAAAGCAACTTTGACTCCTGCTCTTTTTTCAACTTGTTTTATGTAACCATCCCAAGCTTTTTGTCCGACTTTTTTAGCAGTTGCTTTAATTGCTTTAGCCCCTGCTTTAGCTCCTAATGTAGCTTTACCTCTTTCAGATTGACCGTTAGCAAGTTGTTGAGCGTCACGTTCCATTTTGTCATATACGCCAGCTTTTTGGAAAGCTTCTTTGTTCTGATGTAAGCCTTCAAGCGCGCCTTCGCCCATTTTTTGTAGCTGTTCAGAAGCCTGTTGAATCTCTTGTTGATTTTGTTCGTAAGCCTTTGCTTCGTTTGTAGTAAATAAAATGGTTGGAGCCATAATTCCAACTGCCATCAGACTAGATGAGATTTTTAGAATTTTACTATTCATACAAATTACCCCCAATAATTATTCTTACTATAAAATTATCATAGTATGAGTAGAATAATTATTTTAATTCTTAGGTGTACGAATTATATGCGTAAGTGATTTAATTCTTTTATCTTTTGGAGTGAAAATGTTAAAAAATATAGATGTTAAAATGTATTTATTTTATCAATGTAATCTTTTATTTCGTCGATTTTCTTATCGAATTCATCTATTTTGTTTTCTGCTGGTTTGGGATTATATTCGTCGCACATATCATCTAGGTAATTGTAAAAATTGGTTCTGTTGCAAAGTAAAAAATATAGCTAACCACTAATTTATCATGTCAGTGTTCGCTTAACTTGCTAGCATGATGCTAATTTCGTGGCATGGCGAAAATCCGTAGATCTGAAGAGACCTGCGGTTCTTTTTATATAGAGCGTAAATACATTCAATACCTTTTAAAGTATTCTTTGCCGTATTGATACTTTGATATCTTGTCTTTCTTACTTTAATATGACGGTGATCTTGCTCAATGAGGTTATTCAGATATTTCGATGTACAATGACAGTCAGGTTTAAGTTTAAAAGCTTTAATTACTTTAGCCATTGCTACCTTCGTTGAAGGTGCCTGATCTGTAATTACCTTTTGAGGTTTACCAAATTGTTTAATGAGACGTTTGATAAACGCATATGCTGAATGATTATCTCGTTGCTTACGCAACCAAATATCTAATGTATGTCCCTCTGCATCAATGGCACGATATAAATAGCTCCATTTTCCTTTTATTTTGATGTACGTCTCATCAATACGCCATTTGTAATAAGCTTTTTTATGCTTTTTCTTCCAAATTTGATACAAAATTGGGGCATATTCTTGAACCCAACGGTAGACCGTTGAATGATGAACGTTTACACCACGTTCCCTTAATATTTCAGATATATCACGATAACTCAATGCATATCTTAGATAGTAGCCAACGGCTACAGTGATAACATCCTTGTTAAATTGTTTATATCTGAAATAGTTCATACAGAAGACTCCTTTTTGTTAAAATTATATTATAAATTCAAATTTGCAACAGAACCTTTGAAATGCTGTGAGAAGCTCTCATTTGCATCGAAGTAAAGTTTATTAAACCAAATCATTATCGTGTTTAATTCTATAAACAGTCTGCCTTGTTATATTAACTTCTTTCGCAATCTTACTGATAGCTGTGCCTTCTTTTAACATTTCCACAACTCGATGATAAATAATGCGTTTTTGAGGATCCTTTGCATTCGTTGAATAAAGTAACGGACGCCCTTTATATACACCTTTTTCTTTCGCAACTTGAATACCTTGAGCTTGTCGACGTTTACTTTCATTTCGTTCTTGTTCTGAGACCATTGCTAATATTTGTATGATTAAATCTTTCATAAACTTATCTAATAAAGGATTGCCAATGACTCCATTCATCATAGGTAAACTAGTAATCATCAATTGAACTTCTTTATCTTTTAAATAATTAACTGTGTTAATCACTTCATCATAATTACGACCTAAACGATCAATCGATTCTACTACAAATCTATCGCCCATTCTCACAAAGTTAAGTGCTTCTTGAAATACTGGTCTATTTTCTACTGACTTTCCCGATTGTTTCTCTGTAAATATTTTCTCTACGCCAAATGTTTTCAAATTATCTATCTGTCTCTCTAAATTTTGATCTGTCGAAGATACTCTTGCATAACCTATAATCATTCATATTCACTCCACAATTAATATACACCCTAATCATACGTTTTAGTTGCTATAAATTCAACAACTGTATCTGTATGATTAGGGTGTACCCTAAATAACATAAATCAGTAGCTTGCAAAAATTTAATTAATAATTTATGGTTAATACATCAAAAAAAGTTGATTTATTATTTTTAGTATTTTATAAAGGAGTTCAATTTTATGAGAATAAATCATGCGAGTACATTATCTATTGATTATTTTGTTAGTTATTTAAACCTAATTATGATATCAAGAGAAGTTTCTTTAAAAGAAGCTGTATCATATATGAAATACTCTTTCTTTAACAACAAGATTGAAACATATGGTGAAATAACTGCACATAACTTTAAACAAGCAGTTGAAAGACTTAAATAATTATCTAATATAAGAATGGAAGTGATTAAATGGAAATAATCAAGACCAATCCAGATGTACATAAAGAAGAACAATTAGATTTTTATGAAAAGATATTTGATGCACTTGCAGATAAGATTAGACTTAAAATTTTACAATCAATACGTCAAAGTGATACAAAGTCTTTGTGCGTGTGCGATTTGGAAGAAATGTTAGGATTGAAACAATCTAAACTTTCGTACCATTTAAAAAGATTGGTAGATGCAAATATATTAAGTGCTGAAAAGCATGGTACTTGGAATTATTATCAAATTAATGAGCAACAAATACAGATAGTTTTAAATGAAGATACTTGCTGTAAGATACTTTAAGTATCTTTTTTATCATAATATTAATCAATTTTTTTTGATTAATACATCAAGAAATGTTGATTAAATAAATTTGGAGGCGTTATACTAATGATAGATTCGGTTATAGAATTTATGAAAACATTTCTAATGCTATTTTTTGAATTATTAATACTGTTCATAATCGTAAGTTTTATTGTAAGTCTAATCCAACAAGTAGTTTCGGAAGATAAAATCAAAAGCATGTTAAGTCAGCCTAACCAAGGAATCAATTATTTTTTAGGGATGATATTTGGTGCGATAACGCCCTTTTGTTCCTGTTCGACTATTCCAATACTCGCAGGATTATTAAATTCTAAAGTACCTTTTGGTCCATCTATGAGTTTCTTAATGGCTTCACCATTGATGAACCCATTAATGCTATTTATGTTATGGGCTTTATTAGGTTGGAAAGTTGCTGCTGTTTATTTTGTTGTACTAGCAATATTTAGTATCTTAACAGGTTTTGTATTTTCAAAAATGAATTTAGCTAAAAGTTATAAAGGAGTAAATGTTAAAGGCGATGGATTTTTTGCTAATAAAACAGGATCTCGTTTTAAACAAGCATTAAACGATGCGTGGGCATTTTTATATCCAATGCTTCCTTACCTATTTATTGGTGTATTTATTGGAGCATTCATATATGGATTTGTACCCGAAACATTTATTACAAAATACGCAAGTGGAGATGGCGTTATATCTGTATTCATTGCATCTGTTATTGGTATTCCTATGTATATCAGACCTGAAACAATGTTACCTATATCTGAAGCATTAGTATCAAAGGGGATGTCCTTAGGAACAGTTGTTGCATTAATCATAGGTGGTGCTGGGGCAAGTATTCCCGAAGTTGTATTGTTATCTAAATTATTCAAGAAAAAATTTGTAGTTTCATTCGTTATCGCAATTTTAGTTGTAGCTATTGCTACAGGATTAATAATTAATATAATTGTTTAAGTTTAAGGAGGATAAATTAATGAATCAAGAAACTTCAGTAATCAATAGGTATGGAAATGCAGCTAAAAAACACGAAGAAAACTTATGTTGCCCAGTAGAATATGATACAAAATATTTAAAGCTTATACCAGATGAGATTATAGAGAAAGATTATGGTTGCGGAGATCCTTTAGGCAAAATCAAAGAAGGAGACACAGTATTAGATTTAGGTTCCGGCGGTGGCAAAGTTCCTTATATAGTTTCTCAAATTGTTGGTGAAACAGGCAAAGTTATTGGTGTAGATATGAATGATGATATGTTAAACCTTGCTAAAAAATATCAAAATCAAATGATTGAAAGAATTGGTTATGACAACATTATTTTTCATAAAGGTAAAATTCAAAACTTAAAATTAAATTTAGAAGAACTCGATAAATATATTCAAGAACACCCTGCTAGTAACTTAGATACTTATCAATCTATCAATCAATATATTAATTACTTAGAAAATGAAATGACAATGATAAAAGATAATAGTATAGATGTGGTTATATCTAATTGTGTTTTAAATTTAGTTTCAACAGATGAAAAAGAAGTATTATTCAAAGAAATTTACCGAGTTTTGAAAAATGGAGGTAAAGCAGTTATTTCAGATATCGTTTCTAATGTAGAAGTACCAGAAAAATTGAGACAAGATGAAAATTTGTGGAGTGGTTGCTATTCAGGAGCTATTCAGGAAAAATCATTTGTTGAGTCTTTCGAAGATGTAGGTTTTTATGGTGTGGAAATTGATAAACGTGAAGAAACATGGACTACTATTGAAGATATTGATTTTAGAAGTATGACTGTTATAGCTCATAAAGGTAAAGAAGGACCTTGTATTGATAAGGGACAATCAGTTATATACAAAGGGCCATTTAAACATATTGAAGATGATGATGACCATGTTTTTGAACGAGGTGAAAGAACATTTGTATGTGAAAAGATCTTTAATATATTAAAGCAAGCACCATATAAAGAAGTTTTTGAGTTTATAGATGAAAATGAAAATTTAATTAACAAAAGTGAATGTTGTGACACATCATGTGGATGTTAATTAATAATCAAAGGAGGTGTTATAATGGAAAAAAATGCATTTAAAAAAGCAATTTCTAAATTAAAACCTAAAGAACAAGCTTGTTGCTCTGTAGAAATTGAGGAAAAAGAAGAGAACAAAAAAGAAAATACAAACAAAGATCAAAATAATAATAAAGGCTGCTGTTAATGCGCTATTAAATACTAATTTTGCATTTCTCTACTAACCAGTGTTATAATCTAGACAACAAGAGCTTCGTGCATTATATGCACCAATCCCCTCACTACTCGCAATAGTGAGGGGATTTTTAGGTGTTGGCTAATATCGCCTATTTTTTCTTATTGTTACGTGTACGTAGCCAATGCGTAAATAACGCAACAATACAACCACTGATGACTGTGTTCGTGATGTGAACAAGAGCTTCGACCATCTGATATGCACCCCCTCTCTGCGTCTAAATTGACGCCTGAGAGATAGGCGACTTGTATATTATATCATCTCTGAATATTCGATAATAGGTAACTTCCGATAAGTCATTTTATGTTATATCTTTGCTTATTTTTATAGTATCAAGACAAGAAGAAACTCGTTTCAAAAACCCTTCTGATTTTTAGAGAAAAACTCTCTTATTTCATCGTCTTTAATAAAATAATATGCCATCTTTCCATCTTTATAAAAATCAAGCACCTCATTTTTATATAAAAGTCTTAAATGATGTGAAGTTGAAGCAATACTCATTTTCAATATCAAAGAAATATCACAAACACACAACTCATCTTCTTTAATCAAAGATAATATAATTTTCAATTTCTTCTCATCACAAATCTTTTCTAAAATGTTAAGTAATTTCTTAGATTTATCATCTTCTAAAAAACTTAAAGCATTGTTAACTTTATCCTCATGTACACAGATCACATCACAAGCATTTTCATAACTCATATGAAATCACACCCTAAATTAAAATATAAATCCTAAAATTGTTTGAATAGTGTCATTTTCTATAATGATAAATAAACCTAAAGCTATATAAATAACAGCCATAATCCAACGACCAAATTTCTCAACAATTTCTCCAACTCCTGGAATATTAGCTAATTTTTGTGCAGTAAATACCAAGAAGAAAATTAAAATTAAAAAGACAAACAAAGTAATTAATAAATTAGTAACACTTAATGTCACAAAATAGGGAACAAATAAACCGATATTATCAGCACCACAACTTGCTATCGTAACAATTGCAATCGTACCAACTAATTTAGACAATCCTTTTTCATTCAATTCTTTTTTAGCTCTCTCTTCTCCGTCACTATCACCATAAATAGCCACCTTAATTCCTAAATAAATCGGTATTAACCCTAATAATCCTAATATCCATTTTTCAGGAACATAATTTAAGACAAAGGCAAAGAATAAACTTATGACAATCAATGCCACAGATCCTACATATTGACCAATATAAATATCTCGATATTCTTTCCTAGTATTTGCTCTAGCAAAGAACATTAATAAAATCACTAATAAGTCTAATGCTGTCGCAATATAAAGAATAGCAGCAGTTACAATAGTTTGAATCATAATTACACCTCATTCAAAAATATTTTTGAATGTATTATAACTAATATTTTTAAATAATCATAGGTGCTTTATTCCAATTGCTTTATTGACGTTGAGCCTCGGAACCCTTAACAATCCCAAAACTTGTCGAATGGTAGGGTTAATAGCTCACGCTATGCCGACATTCGTCGATTTTTACCTTAGTTTTAAGTAATCGGTGTTATAGCAAAGATATAAAAATTAATACTACTTCAAAATTCAACTAAGATTTAAACTACTAGTTTTTTTGCTAGTAGATTTTTTTATTTTATATATCCAAAGGTGTACTTAAACACCTAAAAGGTATGTTCTAAAATCAAATTTACGTGTAATATAATCCAATATATCTATTTTGTATTTTAAGAGCCATTAAATAAATAATATATAAAACACTCCTGAATGCTCTAAAAAATATCTTAAAATTGCAAATAAGGGTACTATAATTTTTATTAACAATGACTATTTTGGAAATAAAAATAAGAAATTAAAGTAAACAGTGAAGAAAAGCATAACCTATTTTTTAACAATGTAAGTTTTACTTTTTGAAATATTACAAACAAAATAGGATTTTCAAATAGGATTTTGCATGAGCATAAGGAAATCCAGTACCACCTTAAGTGGTATTCAGCATAGCTGAAGGATTATCTTATGCTCCCCTTGATTAAGTGCTCTTTTTAAAATCATCATAAATGCTGATATAACAATACTTATAGTTAATATTAAATAAGAATTGATCGATACTATAACCTCTAATATTGCATACTATTTACAATTGTTACAAGACCACTTTAAATTGTCTGAATACTATTGTTTTTGTTGATTTCATGGGCTTCAGTCGACGTCAATCCTATAAATAGGATTGATTTTTTTATCCAAACCCTATTTTTCCTATTACTTTTTAACTCTTTTATTATTCTATAAATATCTCTAAATGCTCTAAAAGGTATCTTAGAATTATAAATAAGAGTATTCCGATTTTTTATAAATTTAGACATTAATTAAAATAAAAAAATAAAACCAGTTTGTAAAAAACAAACCGGTTTCGTGAATTATGCTTATTTTATTTTTATAAACTTAAGTTATCATAAAAAAGCAACTGGAATAAAGCAATTTTATTTATTGTTTTATTTTTTATTGTTTATAAATCTGAATAGTAAAGCAACAATTGCCATAATAATAACTAAGATAAACATGCTGACATTGATTGTAGTTTTAATTTGTCCATTGGTTACGAATATTGAATTAATGATTATAGTCAAAGAAATGATGATTAATAGAATTGTAAAAAAATTGTATAGTTTATTCATATTTTATTAAACCTTTTTTATATTTTTATCACTTATGATTGTATAATAAATAGAATAATATAAAAAGGAGTAGTTAGTTTATGAAAAAATCTGTAGTAAAAGGGGTAATTGCTACGTCTGCAGTTACATTGCTTTTAGGTTTAACTGGTGAAACTTACGCTCATGCAAATGAAGTATCGAGTCAGCAAAATCAACAAGAAAAACCTAGTCAGTCTCAAATTAATACTGAATCAGCAAACTTGGAAAAAGGTATTAATAGTTATTTAGGATTAATTGAAAAGATGCCTGAAAGTGTTGCTGATCAAGGAATTGATTCTGGGGTTGCTTGGTTGAATAAAAATAAAACAGAGGATTATGAAGGTTGAATAATTAATCCTATTAATCCTTTTTCAATAAAAATGAACTATCAGCACAGAGTTGTTTACACAATTGATGAAGATAATAAAGAAGTTTTTATTCTTTCTACATAGCCATATTCTTAGATAGAAACAATGAAATTTTTAGTATTGCTTTTTTATTACTTTGTCATATAAATTCCAAATGTTGTTCTCAATTTTTTAGATACTGTTATCTATTGTAATCCTCCCTTATAAACACCTAATTTTTATACATTTTTTGAAACTACACTAAATATATTTTTACTACGTATCGAATATTGTAATTGTTCTTTACACTGTACTGTCACACTTAATTTATTTAGCCTCTCTTGGGTATCTCCAGGACGACGTTTTAGGTAATAAATTAAAAGTGTTATTCAGTTCTTTCATATTTCTTTTAGATGGATTAATAAATTTATAGTTATCAGTGTTTTCATAAGATCTGCTTATAACTGTTTGAGTTCTATATTTGTCACGTTCGTTTTATTATTATAATTTTCACTTAAATTATAAATCTATTTTCTCTCATATATTTCAATGCAGTATAAAATTTAGCAATAAACAAAAACCGAAAGACTCTACACAAGTGATTCGATCCTATCTTTATTCTAAATGTAAAAATATTAAAGTTTATGTTATTTTTATCTATTGGGTAGAATTATCTATATGCATTAAGTACTATATATATAGATACAACTTTAATTCAAATTTTTTGAAATGTACATAATTAGATGTATATTAACTTTCAATAATGTGTCATAAAGTTGTAAAAAAATTTATTTTGGGGTGAGTAAATATGGGGAATAAACAAGGTTTATTACCAAACAAGTTAAATAAGTACTCTATCAGAAAATTCACAGTGGGTACTGCGTCGTTGCTTGTGGGAGCAACACTTGTTTTTGGAATTGGAAGTGAGGCGCAAGCAGCAGAATTAGATACGATCACAAAAGAAGATGTTAAGAGCCAAGACAAAGGTGAAGCATTAGACATAAAAAATATTAAAGAATCAGAAAAAGATGTTACTACTGAAGATGACAACAATGCGCAAGTACAAAATAGTGCTCAGACAGTTGACAAATCAGAAAATTCCAATGACACTGCTGTTGAATCTACGAATGACAGTGTGAAAACAGATGAAACAAAAGAAACATCGGAAAATAAATCTGCACAAGATGATGATAACATTAAAGAGGACTCAAATACTCAAGAAGAATCAACGAATACATCATCACAATCTTCTGAAGATTCTCAAACTAAAAAAGATACAAATGAAACATCAGAAACAGCAATAGATGAAGATGCATCTACCAAAGAACAAAATAATAAAGACAACGATACTGCACAAGATGATGATAACATTAAAGAGGACTCAAATACTCAAGAAGAATCAACGAATACATCATCACAATCTTCTGAAGATTCTCAAACTAAAAAAGATACAAATGAAACATCAGAAACAGCAATAGATGAAGATGCATCTACCAAAGAACAAAATAATAAAGACAACGATACTGCACAAGATGATGATAACATTAAAGAGGACTCAAATACTCAAGAAGAATCAACGAATACATCATCACAATCTTCTGAAGATTCTCAAACTAAAAAAGAACAACCAGACAAATCATCTAATTCAATTAAAGAGCCAGATAAACAACAAGAAGAAGTAGCAAAAGAAGAAAAAGCTATTACTGAAATAGCTGATAAAAATAAAGAATTAGAATTAAAGAATAATAAAACTGATAAAAATGAAGAATCTGAATTAGAAAGTAACTTATCTTCTTCAGAAAATAAGAAGGATACAGTTGAATCTTTCTTAAATAGTCAACTGTCCGATTCAGAAACCAAAAAAATCATGGAAAATGCTAACATTGACTATGATAAAGCAACAGATGAAGAAATTAATACAGAAATTTTAAGAGCGTCATTAATTGAAATGGCGAACAATAAGAAAAAAACAGAAACTTTAGCAACACCACAAAGAACTATGTTCCGTGCTATGGCTACACCAACAGCATTGCGTGCAGCAGTTAACCAAGATGAAGAACTACAAAAATCTTTAGGTTACACAGATAATTATACATTTGCTTCAATGTTATTTGATCCAGGTAAATTAGATTCTGATGACGCATTAAATAGTAATATAATTCCATTTGACCTACATAGTTACATGTCAGGAGCAAACTCTGGAAACAGATATAAAATTGATTTGAAATTAGATCCAATTATTGCTGAGCATGTCACTAAAATTTCAGCGAATCCTTCTGGAAGCAATAAACCCGTTGAGTTTGTAAGAATTAAAGATGAAAATGGTAATCTAACAGATACTTGGGAAGTCAACTTTATTCGTGCAAATGATGGTTTATTTGGAGGCGCAGAAATTCTTTCACAATATACTGCTAAGAATGGCAAAATAGAATTGGACGATACAGTTGGTAATATCGTATCTAACGCTGGCAATTTATCTAATAATAAATTGAATTATATGGTGTTTGTTCGAGATTCTAAAGAAAATAAAATTGTTCGTACTTCTGAAAGCAGTGGTTATTTCTTAACAAAAGCTGATAATGATTTAGTTAATTTAGAAAATAATGTATCTACAGAAAATAATAATGCATTTAAAGCAAGTAGCGGTTCAGCTACATACAATAAAGATGTTGGAGAATTTGGTGGTATTTTAATTGACCAACAAATCATGAAGAACGGTATTTTCTCATATAGTAAAACAAAAGCTAACCAATGGTCATACAATTATCAAATTGATAAAGACTTACTACCATATATCGAAGGTGTAGAATTGCATCAATACGATTATAAAGGCTTAAATGGTTTTGACAAAAATTATGATGCCAAAAATAAAGTTGCTGACTTAACCATTGACGAGGTTGGTAATGGCACAATTACGAGTGACAATTTAAACAAACTAATCGAATTTAATAATGCATTACCAGAAACTGTAGGCGTTAGAGTCGTACTTAAATTGAATCAAAGCGTAAATAACATTTTAACAAAAGATGCAAAATATGATTCAGAAGGTAATTTGATTAGAGAAACAACAAAACAAAAAGAAGACTTCACATTTGCTGGTTATTTAACGGATAGTAAAGGGGCATTAATTAATAATACTTTAGGTACTTCAACACTAGCGCTACAAGATTATGATAAAGATGGTCTATTAGATAGATATGAACGTCAAGTATCATTATCTGATGCAGAAAGCGAAGATACTGATGGCGATGGTAAGAATGATGGCGATGAAGTTATAAATTACAAAACATCACCACTTGTAGGCAAACCGCAAGCAGCAGATATTACAACAGAAGACACAGTCGTTTCTGGTTCTGTTCCTCTTAAAGAAGGTGCAGCAACACAAACAGCTAAAGTAATTAATGCAGAGGGCACAACAGTTGGTACAACAACTGTAAATTCAGATGGCACATTCTCAGTGTCAATTCCAAATTCAACAGAAGGTACCTATACTATTGCAATTGATTCACCAAATTATGATAATGATGAAGTAAACACTTTTGAAATTGTTGATAATTCTAAACTACCAGCACCATCTATTAATCCTGTTGACGATAACGATCAACAAATTGTTGTAAATGGTACGTCAGGTTCAACTGTGACAGTAACAGATAGTAATAATAATGTTTTAGGTACTGTAACAATTCCAGCAGATGATACAAGTGCAGCAATTAATGTTGATACTCCTTTAGAAGCAGGTACAGTATTAACTTCAACAGCTAGTAAGGACGGCAAAACAAGTGATGTATCTGATCAAATCACAGTAACAGATGCGACAGCGCCAGATGCACCAACATTAGATGAAGTAAATACAGATGCAACACAAGTTACAGGTCAAGCAGAACCTGGTTCAACTGTGACAGTTGCATTCCCTGGTGGTGGAAAAGCATCAACAACTGCAGACGATGCAGGTAATTTCATAGTAGATATTCCATCAGAAGTAAATCTAGAAGGTGGCGAGACGTTTACGGCGACTGCTACAGATGAAACTGGCAATGAATCTGAGCCAAGTACAACAACGGTTGTTGATGCAACAGCTCCAGACGCACCAACAGTGAATGACGTGACTAGTGACGCTACTCAAGTTACAGGTCAAGCAGAACCAAATTCAACAGTTAAATTAACTTTCCCTGATGGCACAACTGCTACGGGTACTACAGATAGTAACGGAAACTATACAGTAGACATTCCAGAGAATATGTCACTCAAAGGCGGCGAGACAATTAGCGCTACTTCAAGTGACGCAGAAGGTAATGAATCTGAAAGTGCAACTACAACAGTTGTTGATGCGACTGCTCCTGACGCACCAACAATAAATGAAGTTGACACAAATGCCACTGAAGTTAATGGTACAGCAGAACCAAATTCAACAGTAACTGTAACGTTCCCTGATGGTACAACTGCTACGGGTACAGCGGATGATCAAGGGAATTATACAATCGAAATACCATCAAATGTTGATTTAAGAAATGGTAATAAAATAGAAGCTGTATCAGCAGATGAAGCTGGTAATGTATCTGGACCAGGTACGACAACAGTTGCAGGTGAAGATACAGCAACAGCACCTACAATTAATAACGTGACTAGTGATGATACACGAATCACTGGTACAGCGGATGCAGGTAATACAGTTACAATTACCTTCCCTGACGGTACAACTGCTACGGGTACTGCAGATGACCAAGGTAATTACACAATTGATGTTCCATCTAATGTTGATCTAAACGGTGGCGAAGAAATTCAAGTTAAAGCGACGGATAATAGAGGACGCGATTCAGTAACTGTTACAACAACTGCTACTGATGTAACAGCGCCAGACGCACCGGTTGTTAACGGAGTATCAAGTGACGCTACTCAAGTTACAGGTCAAGCAGAACCTGGTTCAACAGTAACTGTAACGTTCCCTGATGGTACAACTGCTACGGGTACTACAGATGACGAAGGTAATTATACAATTGATATTCCAACAGGTGTAAAACTAGAAGGTGGTGAAGAAATTACTGCTACAGCTACTGATAATACTGGTAATGTATCTGATACAGGGGCTACGAATGTTACAGATACAACAGCTCCTGACGCACCAGTTGTTAACGGGGTATCAAGTGACGCTACTCAAGTTACAGGTCAAGCAGAACCTGGCTCAACAGTAACAGTGACATTCCCTGATGGTACAACTGCTACGGGTAAAGTTGATGAAGACGGTAACTATACAATTGAAATACCTTCGAATTTGAATCTAGTAGGTGGAGAAAACATAACTGCTAGTACAAGAGATGAATCTGGAAATGAATCAGAAAGTACAGAAACAACAGTTGTTGATGCAACAGCTCCAGACGCACCAACAGTGAATGACGTGACTAGTGACGCTACTCAAGTTACAGGTCAAGCAGAACCTGGTTCAACAGTAACTGTAACGTTCCCTGATGGCACAACTGCTACGGGTACAGCGAATGATCAAGGGAATTTCACAATTGATATTCCAACAGGTGTAGAACTAGAAGGCGGCGAAGAAATCTTAGCTACAGCTACAGATGATAACGGGAATACTTCAAAAACTACTACTACTACCGTTACAGACACAACTGCTCCTGACGCACCAACGGTGAATGATGTGACTAGTGACGCTACTCAAGTTACAGGTCAAGCAGAACCTGGTTCAACAGTAACTGTAACGTTCCCTGATGGTACAACTGCTACGGGTACTGCAGATGATCAAGGTAATTACACAATTGATATTCCATCCAATGTTGACCTAAACGGTGGCGAAGAGCTACAAGTAACGGCAACTGACAAAGACGGCAATACTTCTGAACCAAGCTCAGCGAACGTTACAGACACAACTGCTCCTGACGCACCAACGGTGAATGATGTGACTAGTGACGCTACTCAAGTTACAGGTCAAGCAGAACCTGGTTCAACAGTAACTGTAACGTTCCCTGATGGTACAACTGCTACGGGTACTACAGATGACGAAGGTAATTATACAATTGATATTCCAACAGGTGTAAAACTAGAAGGTGGTGAAGAAATTACTGCTACAGCTACTGATAATACTGGTAATGTATCTGATACAGGGGCTACGAATGTTACAGATACAACAGCTCCTGACGCACCAGTTGTTAACGGGGTATCAAGTGACGCTACTCAAGTTACAGGTCAAGCAGAACCTGGTTCAACAGTAACTGTAACGTTCCCTGATGGTACAACTGCTACGGGTACTGCAGATGATCAAGGTAATTACACAATTGATATTCCATCCAATGTTGACCTAAACGGTGGCGAAGAGCTACAAGTAACGGCAACTGACAAAGGCGGCAATACTTCTGAAAGTACCAATACGACTGTAATCGATTCTGATGACAACTCTGATAACGGAAATAATTCAGGTGCTGGAGACAATTCAG